>Ga0163109_10001182_pt1 | contig 20838 bp, 19 predicted proteins | sample CRUFie1St13metaG_FD_108704 | JGI IMG/M metagenome (GOLD analysis project Ga0163109, IMG submission 108704) | Marine microbial communities from the Costa Rica Dome - CRUD Field 142mm St13 metaG | ecosystem: Environmental > Aquatic > Marine > Oceanic > Photic zone | place: Costa Rica: the Eastern... | reverse complement strand
TTTAACTATTCCTGTGATAGCACCTACTACTGGATCTGTTTCTGTGTAACTTGTTAAGAAACTTGTTCCTGTAATAGTAGCACCTGTAAAGTCTACACTTGTTGCACCAGTAAAGTCAACTGCACCTGTGAATGCCGGTGAAGCAGTTGATGTAGCATCTGTAATTCCATAACCTGCTATTGTAGTTGGTTTACCTGTAAGCGAACTAAATGCACCATCAAATGCATCTGTAATTCCATAACCTGATATTGTAGTTGGCGTAACACCTAGGTCTGCAAAATTTTCTACTGCATCGGTAATACCATATCCTGCAATAGTTGTTGGTGTGCCTGTAAGCGAACTAAATGCACTATCAAATGTACTAATAGTGTCTGTACCTCCTATGGTACTATTTGCTGGCAAAGTTACTGTTGCACCTGATGCTGTTATTGTTGCACTACCTAAATTAATACTAGTCCCCGACAAATATAAATCTTTAAATTTAAGTGTACTACTTCCTAAATCATATGCTTCATTTGTGTCTGGAACTAAACTTGCTGTAACAGTTCCTGCAACACTCGTTAAGTAAGAACTTAAATCAGGTGGAGTAAAAGTAAACTCACCTGTTGAATCATTATATGATAGTGCGGCTGTACCTGCACTTGCTGTTGATACACTTAATCCTGTTAGAGCAACTGCATCAGTGATACCATATCCAGATATTGTAGTTGGTGTTGCCGCAAGGTCTGCAAAACTACCTCCAAAAGGTGCAACAAATCCGTAACCTATTGCTGTCTTAACAAGTGTGTCTCCTGTATTACCACCTGCAACAAGATCTCCAATATCGTTTGGAATAATATTTGTAGTGTCTGTAAGATCACTTACATCTGCAGGTATTACATTTGTTGTGTCAGTTAGGTTGCTAACATCTGCAGGAATAATGTTGCCGTTATCTGTAAGGTCTCCAATATCTGTAGTAGTTGCATTCTTCCATACACCTCCTACATAAACTTCTAGATTACTTGAATCTGTATTAAAAATCATTTGTCCGTCAACTAATCCTGCTAATCCATTTCTAGCAACTGTGTCGTAATCTGGTGGAACTAATTTTGCGAATTCATTGACTGTTAACGTTCCATTTACAAATAATTGTGAACTACTATGTCCAATCTGAACATCACCACTTGATGTATCATAACCTATTTGTATATCTTGTCCGCCTGTTTTGAGTTGTATTGAACTATCACTGTACATTACAACACCGTTATTACTTACTTGTACATAATCTTGTCCGCTTATATGTTGTACATTTATAACGCCACCTGCGTTTATGTTTACGTCATCTTGTGTTGCAGTAATATCTATATCACCAGCACCTGGTAGTAACCAAGTGTTACTTTCAATTGGACCAACTAACTTACTGTTGTTACCATCAACAAGCGTTGTACTATCAGTTCCGCTTACAGTTCCTATGACGTCTGAAGTTATAGTGCCGCCACCAAAGTTTACACTGTTAAGTTGTTTTACGTCACTGTATAATTCTGTAAAGTTGTCATTAACTTTATCAAATGCTGTGCGGATTGGATCTCCGTCACCTTTATTTGCACTTGTTCCTATGTTTATAACTTGTATAGCCATTACACTTTCCCTACTACTATTTCTATTAAACCTTGTCCGCTATCAGTTTTGCTTTCTATTGCTTTACCAATAACACTACCAACTCTTGGATCATTGTTAACCATCGCATGACCTGCTATTGAACTTGCAACAAGTATGTCACCTGCATTTACTACGCCAATGACTTTACATTTAACACGACCTGTTAACGCAACTGGTGTGCTGTAATCACCTTGTAATTCGCTGTTCATTAGGTATGCTGGTTTATCGCTTACAACTCCTATTGTTCTTGTATCATCTTTAGTTGTGCTTTGTGTAACCTCTTTGTTTCCACCTAGCATTATTACAGTACCAACTTCATATTCTTTATCTGCTAGATAATTTTCAGCTAAGTCAGCATAACGAGCTTGTGTTGCTGTTCCATTAAATACTGTTGCATACACTGTATTGTATTTTAAAGTTGAACTACCAATGCTGTATGTGTTATTGACATCTGGTAATACGCCTGACGCACTAAACTTAAATGGTGCTTTTGTTGCCGCACCATCTGCAACTAGTAAACTAATTTCACCTGCATTAGTTTTACCAGTACCTGCGCCTAAAGCAATACCTGTAGAACCTGTGCCTTTTTCATTTGCCGCTTCTATAAATTGTGTGTAAATCCAATCTGAACTTAAACGTCCTTCATTAGCAAAGGTAGAATTTTGTTGCAAAGTGCTTTGCGTATCAGCACCACTGCCATCAATATCAATACTTGCACCAAACTCTGCTGTAATATCACTAGTACCTGTTGCTTCAAATATTGTAGCACCACCTGGTGTTAGCATTTGTATAGTTGTAGCCGCACCAGTCTTTGGTTGCAAAATAGTGTAACTATCCGCCGCTCCAACTATTAAACCAGTCGTTCTAATCTTACCATCGCTCTTTGTAAGAACTAAACTATCATTACCACCCGTAGATGAAATAGGAACTTCTGTAGGCGTTGCACTTGCACCGCTTATGTTACCCAATGCTGTTAAGTCTGCAATTTCTTCGATGTCTGCTAAGTCAACTGCACCACCTTTAAGTGTTACCCATCCGTCTGTAACATCGAAGTCATCAGCATCAAATGCCGCTAGTCCTAAATCAGCTTGTGCAATTCCAACTGCATCTGCTCTTGTAGTTGCGGCATTCATATCTAATTTACTTTGTGCAATTTCTGCCGCACTGTTTACATCAGCATTAACAATACTGTCATCTTTTATCATGTAAGCTACAGAAAAATAATCTTGTTCTGTAGATGTGTTAAATTCTACTTGACTATTACTTGCCGCTCTTCCGTTAGCATGTTCTAGTAATGGCGCAACACCTGCTTGATCACATATAGGAACTGTAGTTAAACCTGTTGTTCCTGTAATACTTGCACTTGTTATTCCGCCGCCACCGTTTACCGCAGTAATAGTTATAGTTGCATCATTTGCAGGAGAAGAACCTCCTGGGAATAATGTTCCTGGTACTGTAAATGTTTCATTTTGTGCGTAAAGAGTACCTGGATTTCCAATTAATTGAATTTCATATGCAAGTCCTTGTGAAATCCAAAACTGTGCATCTACTCCAGTGTTACTTACTTCACCGTTGTATGTAATAGCAGGTGAAGACAATCCTCTAACTAAATTTTTCTGTGTTACTGCACCACTTCCTGTAAATGCCGCTCCGCCAAATAGTTCATTGTAAGTTATTTTTATTGCGTTACCAATCACAGCATCAACTACTGTTTCTACTCTACGTACCCAACCTTTTGCACTTCCTGATTCAATAATTGAATTGTTGAATGTTGTTACAAATGGACCGTCTTGTATTGTAGTTGCATCTAATAATAATATTTTATTTCCTGTGAAATGTAATAGTTGTCCGTCATAAAAAGATCTATCAGCTATTGCACTATCTATTGACGGTTTCATTACCGCTACATCACGTAATAGATCTAAACTGTTAGAACTTGAAGCAACTTGATCTACATAATTTTTTGTAGCGGCGTCACTTCCTTGTGTCGGTGCACCTAAGTTATATATTTTGAAACTTCCTAAATTTAAGTTACCTATCATTGCTGTAGAACCGTCTCTAGCAACTGCACCACCACCAATAATATTACTTACTGCTAAACCATTATGATCCCAACCTAAACGTCTATTAACATATCCACGTACAGCATTTTGTGTTGGCACAATGTCTGAAGCATTTTGTGTCATACCGTCGTCAGTACTAAATTCAGCAACAACAACACCACGTTTAAAACCAATACCATCTAAGTTAGATAATGCAATACTACCTGCGAATGTAACTGTACCAGTTCCTTGGTCAACTGTAAAGAATCTACCTACACGGAAGAAACCATCTTGGTCAGTACTTACGTAGAATACTCTACCTTTATCACGTTCTTGTACTTCGTTTGCTTGTTGATTTTGTCTACCCTGTCCTAATAGTACTTGTGGATAGTTTGTTTGGTTGTAACTACCAGTACCAATGTCTAAGAAGTCATGTCCTGTTGCTCTTGTTAATGAAATTTGTATTGTGATATCACCAGGTGACCCTTGAATTAAACCACAACGCAGTGTATTAGATTGTGTACCACTTAACACTACACTACTATGAAGTCCTGGCGCATTACCTGTTTTGTTGTGATCAATATAACCATTAGGTGTGAAAGGATCACTTACATCTGTAAACTTAACAATAGCAAATCCGGCTCTTGGAATGTAATCTATTACTCTGTGTAATTTACCGTCCCAAACAAATATATGCCCGCCTGCTCTTAGTCTTTCAATATCTTGTATTTCTGTAAGTTCTTCAATAGCAATACCAACGTCACCTTTAGTTGCTCCTAGTGTAGCACCACCAAATCCTGGTTGTACTGCATCACTTGTATGATTTTCATCAACAATAATTCTTACATAGTCATAAGTTGCATCAACACCCATTAACACTTGGTTATCAGGCAAGTCATCATATGGATCCCTTGCTGTAAATGTAGTTGTTCTATATGTAAATCCTGGTTTTTCATCAAATTCAAACGCAGTACTTGGACGTATAGTTAAACGTTGTACGTCTAAAACATTATCAACAATAAATGTTTGGTTATGTCTATAAGTTACAAAGTGTTCTTCATCTAAAGCAGTTGTCAAACCATCGTTATCATATCCACTTGTAGCAGTACTAAATGTAAACTTAACAACTTGTCCATCAAAAATAGGAGTATTTTTTAATTCAACTATAGTACCACTTGCTGTAACAGAAGTAATTGCACCTAAACCACTTACAGAAGCTACTGTAATTGTACAATCATTAGTTGAAGTAGCACCATCTAATTGTGTACCGTCAACTACAAAAGTATCTCCTACTGTGTAACCTGTACCAGCTGATCTAATATGAGCAACATAGTCACCTGTACCTGTGCTATCTTTATTTTGTAATATTTTTTGTACGTCAAATTCTGCATTACTACCTGTGGCAGTTGCAGTATATGCCACATCAATATGTCCGTCTACCCTAAAATCTTTAACTGGTGCAACACTAGATACTTCATAACGTGACTTTGTTCCGTTTGGATGAATAATATCAATTTCACCACGCGACTGAGGTAAACTTTCTAAGTCAAATACATATAAATTAATTTGTTCTTGGTTTGCACTTAAAGCAGGGTTACTTACATCATTTGGCACACCAATTACAGTACTACCGTTAAGTGTACATGCACCAGTTGTATCAAAAGTACCTGTAACATTTTTTAGTGCAATTTTTTTACCAGCTGTTTCAAAAACAACAGTACCACTTGCACCACCTGATTGTGTTATAATTTGACCTTGTTCTGCTACAGCAGGCACCAAACCTATTGGATTAGTAAATTCTAAGAAAGTTTCTGCAATAGCAACCTTGGCATTTTTAACCATGTGATCACGTAGTGTTACAGCATCAGGAATTTCATTTGGATCACTTCCGTTAGCAACAAGCCCGAATTCACCGTAAGCATTTGAACCATTCAATGATCTAATCTCTGATCCATTGTTTGCATAATAAGCAGTCCAACAATAATATGTAAACTGTGATACCATTTCTGATAAACCACCGTTATTAACGACAAGTCCATAACCTAAGTCGTTTACCTGTGTAAAGTCATTACCTAGCATAGATCTTGCACCAGCAGTCTGTACAGTGATTTCAACTCTGTTTATAGAACTAACTGTATCTAAATCTACAGAACCGTATACAGTTCCTGTAAATCCTTGTCCTAAATTATTATTATCTGGGTTTGAACTTGGATCTAAGATTAGTTCTGCTGTACCATTTACTTGATCCCAATTACGAACAGCATTAACTTGAAAACGTCTACCTTCCATATAGAATGGAGCAGGTACTTGAGGTTTTCTAATAAACAATCCTTGTCCAGTTGGCGATTCGACTTGTATCACAAAATTATTTGTTTTGCCAACAACGTCCATAGGTAAGTTTCCTGTGAACGCATCAACTAACATACCACCTCTAAATGCTTGTCTGTTTAAAGATTGTGAAAAACTTGAACCTGTTTGACAGTATGGTGATTTAGTTAAAACTTGTCCTTCTGGATCAAGTACCATCATAAAGCCACCATGTCCTGTAACACTCAAGTTTCTAACAATAGTACCATCATTACACATGAATACATCTATCTGTCTATTGTTTTTAGGTGGATTGTAGCTTGCGTTGAAAGCAAAATTTACACAGTCTATCAACGAGTCAGCATTTGCATTAGCACCCGACTCTGTTGTTTTTCTTGTGTCAATAATTTGGTCTTGGCCACTCTGTAAACTGCTGAATGCTGTATTTGCAAGAATCGCACTTATATAAGTTTTTAATCTTAAAATTGCCGCACTTGTTTCATCTTCTTGACCAGACACTGCGCCTGCATAATACATACCTTGGTTACGTAATGATTCTTTACGTCCGCCTTTTTCTAAATCAGTAGCAATACCTCTCAAAATTAATTTCGTATCTCTTAAACATTTTGTTTGGCTATAAGTAAACGAACTTGTAAAAGGAGCAATATTTCCAGAAATCTGTGTGTTAATCCATGCAATTAATTCTGCCGCAATGTAATCAACATTATATCTTATTAATGCGGCCGCATTAGAAAATCCTCCTGGATTTGATTGTCCGAAGTTTCCAATATTAATATCTTGAGTTGGATCAACAAGATAATGTCTACCAAAGAATCCTATAGGATTACCTGTTAAAGGGTCAACATAACGGAATCCACCTGTTGGTAAGTTTGTGTCAGGAACACCTGTAATACTTAAATTAGTACCTTGTAGGTTATCAAACTCTTGATCTCTATAAAAGTACACGTTAGCCCAAGGTGATTGTGATGCTTGATTTTTTGGTCTAATAATTACTCGTCTAAATTCATCACCTTTGATAGATACGTTAGCTGGTAATCTTATCGGGAAGTCTTCTTCATAAGTACCTGATTCTACTCTTAAACTTATTTGTCCAAATTTAATTGTATTAGCGTACTCTAACTGTTCACCAACTATAAATTCAATAGGTTCTAAAAGTTGTAATTCTAATATGTCTGTATCGACAGGATTAGTATTATTTAAATTTTCACTAAGATAATCAATTACTCTACCTATAGCACCTGATTCTTTACCACGTACAATTTTACCAGGAAGAATATCAGTATTATCCGGATTACCTTGGTCTACGAAATCATTTTGCACACCGTTAGGCATAGTAATTTTATAAGTGCTTCCATCAATTATAGCAGGTGCTTTGAATACATCTCCATCATCTATTATGTCAGTTACAATATCAAATTTTGCATCTACTGCCGCTCTATCAGTAACTGTAGTTGAGAGAGATAAATTTATATATTGTGTAAAAAGTGTATTGTATGTTTGTGAAGGTTGTGTATTTTGCAATACTAAATTTGTTAAACCTTTTGCAAAGTTGATTGCCGCTTTAGTTTCTGTTCTTTGTGTAGTTCTTGCCGCAATAGCACTAGCATTAGCATAATATCTTATACCAGCTCTTCTTGATAAAAAGTTAGCATTATCTCCTGAAAGAACATCTAACTTCACTGCTTCATAAATTAATCCAACATCACGTTTACATATTTCTTGATTGTAAACAAAGTTAGGATATGTTGCATTAACAAATTCTATTGTTTCTTCTAATATAAACTTTTTGTTTTCATCAAATAGTGTACGTAAATTACCTCTACCTGATGGAATAGTTTTTACATCTGCCGAAGTTACTGTAACTGGAGTACTGAAACTACTATGTGTGATTGTTTGTGCATAGTTTCCTAATTCAAATTTTGCCGCAATTTGTAATTCTTCAGCTTTACGTGCCGCCGCTCCTATTGATCTAAATGCATAACTAGGAGAACGTCCTACTTTACCTGGACTAGTTACTTCTAATCCATCATCACCTGATGTGCTTACATATAAATTTGTACTAGATGTTGTTTCAGCTTGATCAACATATAGTTTAGTTGCAACTTGTAAATCATCTGCCGCTAATGGAGGACTTCCTGCAAGAGCACCTGGATGATCATGTGCATATAAAGCGCCTGTCATTCTATCACCTTGACGTCTTACTATTGCATCACGAGGAAGTGCTTCTGTCTTTAAATAAAATCCTTCTAAATCTGAATCGTATTGTGTATCAGTAAGTGTATGCGTACTAGGTGCGACAGTTCCTGATATTAAAATATTATTTGTACCAGCTAAAGCATCAGCTTTGGTACTGTGTAAACTTATAGTATCATTATCAATTACATTAATAAAGTAAAGTGTATCATCAGTTAGTCCACCTAAAGAACCGCCAACTGTTTCATATTTGTACTGAACACCATTACTTGCTCTATCTAATCCATGACCTGTAACTTGTAAATTTTGTGTGCTTGTAACACCAGTTATGTCTAATGTATATTCGCTTGCATCTGCAGGTTCTGAACGTACTCCGCCCATTTTACCTGGTTCCATTGCCTTAGCGTATCTTTGGTCTGTATATTGTTTGTCTGGAACTAGATCGTGTATAGTAAAGTTACCGCCATACTTTGTAGTGAAAGCACTGGCTGTAGCATCAGTAATACTTACATTACCTATTCCGTAACTGTCTGCATTTAGATGACCTGCTAATTGTGGATCTGGATCACCTTGTACCTTTGTTCTACCTGCTTGTACTAATAGTTTGCCGCCTAGTGTAACGTTGAATACTATTGTATCATCTAACGGATCACCTGTAACAGCACCGTCTGAAACTAATTCTAAAAATTCAATTCCATCTTCGCCACTTTTGACTGCTAAAATTTTATTGGCTTGTCCTGTATAACTTCCTGGCACATCACTTAATGTGCTAAAAGTAATTTGACCTCCTATACCAAAGACAGCATATACTTCTTGGAAGTTTTCGTTTACCTTACGAAAGGATTCACGAATACTATCACCGGTACCGTCGTTACCTTCTACGCCAATATCAATTATTTCTCTTGCCATTTTTTACTCCAACTAAGCAGGTATGGTTAATTTATCCATATCAAAGTTCACACTTACTCCACAACCGCATGAACTTTGAGCATTTGGATTACGTATATCAAACATACTTCCAAATACTTCATTTTTATAATCAAGTTCTGTTCCAACTAAGAACATAATACTTGTAGAATTAATTACTAAACGTCCTGAACCTGTTTCTATAATTTCGTCTCCCTGCTCTAATTCACTTTCATTTGTAAAACCCCAGTCATATTCAAATCCAGCACAACCACCACCTTTAAGGTTTAGGCTGACAGCCCAGTTTCCTGTTTCTGTACATAATGTGTTGATTTTGTTTTTTGCTGAGTCAGTTAGAGTCATTATAGCCATTGTTCACCCCGTTGTTATACATATTTACCATATTATTTTATAATCTTAATGTAAATATACTTATGTTTATAGAAGAATTTAAAGTAAAAGCCCGGCATAAACGAAAAAGTAAATGCGGTAAGTCACACGAATATACCCGTATTAAAACGTTCTTAAAGTTACAATGTGATAATTGTGGATCTTTGTTTAATAGAACAAAAGGAAGTATGGATCCTAAAAGGCTTAATAATACATATTTCCATGTTTGTAGTGCTTGTGATAATAAAAAGTTTGCACAAAAAAAGGGTGTAGAGCAGAAGCAGAAATGGAACTACTCAGCAAGCAGTTCCATTCCAATTAGTAAGTTATAATTACTCAGACTTCCAAATAGTCCAAGCACCATATGCTATTGCAACTCCTGCCGCAATTTTAGCTATTGGCGCCATAAACAACACCATAAGACCTAGTGCAACTAATGCCGCACCGTCCCAAGATGTACGTTCTTTCATTCTTTTGTTTATCCATCCTTTAATCATAATATACCTCCTTAAAGTATGCCATCGGATTTAACAGAGCCTAGTGGTAGAACTTTTCCTTGTTCATCTGTAACTATTTCTCCATTAATGGTTCCTGCCATCATTTTACGTCCATTACTGTTTACATATAAAGTGGGTTTGATTTCTTTACCGTGCCATGTTCTTTTTATGTTACGTGGCTTAGGACGTCCTGTTGGCGCTTTGTATCCTGCCATAAATCTCCTTTGGTTATATATTTATTGTAGTGATCTAGCAGTTTTATGCTCGCTAAATTCTTTGCCTTAGATTCAACCATAATATCAGCAGAATCCCAAAAACTTAATGCCCAGTCATTAACAGCATCGTTCCACATGTAGTCTGAGTGTGCTCTAAGTTTTGCTTTTTTGTAGCCTTGTTCAAGTAAAGAATTCATATTGGGTAAAATTTTTGTATCATGATTTACTAGCAAATCTTCTCTTGATACAGAATAATGTATCACAGGTCTAACACCACGCCAACTTTCTACTATGCGTAAAAATCTATCGTCGGTTGGTAAAATATATTCGTTTGAATTGACCCAGTGATGGTGTATGTCGAGAACGAGGGCACATGTTTCGACCAACTCGAGGCTCGCCTCGATGCCCCATTTGTTTTCATCGTTCTCGATGGTAATTGTATTTCTCGCCTCCGGAGATAATCTTTTGTTGACTGCGTGTTTGATACCGGCTGGACCCTGTCTGCCTGATATATGGACGTTACATTTGAAGTCTTGGAACGATTGGCCATAGCCCATCCATCTGATGCAATTAACATGATATTCAAACTCCTCTATCGATCTTTCGACAATGTCTTGGTTGTCGCTTGCAAGTACAGTAAATTGGCCTGGGTGCATCGATAATCGGACATCGAGGGCTCTTGCCTGTCTGCCAACGTTCGCGAAGTTTTTTTCGCAGTACGCTTCAACATCAGGCTTACGCCAAAAATAAGACCAAGTAGGCTCGGTATAAACAGGAAGCACATCGCTACCAAGTCTAACCATACGTAATTCATTAGGTAGTCCTCCAACATAGGTAATAAGGTTCATGTAAGATTGAATGTTATGAACCATGATATCCCACAAGCGTTGCTCTGCTACTTCTCTTGTTTGTCTATTAAGCCATGCAACAGTTGTGCTTCGAGTATTTAGCGGTCGCTGAATTTCTTCTAGTAACTTTTTCTTTTGTGTTTGATCTGGGTGCATGTACTTACATGCAAAACCTATTCTCTTATGCATATTTTGTATTAAAACTCACTGTTACTCTTGTTTGTGTTTCATTATCATCTGTATAGTGTTCTAACCAACTCGGAAATAATATAAGCTCTCCTTGTTTACATTGTACACTATGATGGGCCTCTGTGTAAAGAGTTTCTTTTACCAAAAACTCGTGCATTCTATACATACTCAAAGGTGATTTAAACTTTAATGGTGTGCTATCTTTATCTGCAATAGGGTAAAAAGCACCACTAACTATACTAAGTTCATGCCTGTGGCTTTTTACTGCACCGCCAACACCTACCCTATTCATCCAACTATTACTAATTACACAGTTTTTAACACCATATGAAGTTGCCCATTCATTAACACAATGCTGAAGTGCATCTTTAAAATCACCAAGTAGTAAATGATCTAACCAAGCGTTACCTGTCTTTTCGCTGTAAGAACTTTCGCTATCTTTCATTATCATATGATAACTTGTTTTTGTTTTTTCAACAACTTCTAACACTCTGTTGTAATGTGGATGTTGACTTAGGTCAAACTTCATTATTAAAGTAGGAAAGATATCTTGTGTATGTTTTTGTATTATCATAATTTTTTATATCTTGGATAATCAGTATTAAAGCTAATTGTAATTCTATTATCACATGTAATTTTAGGCACAAAGTGTTCTAACCAACTAGGATATAATAGTAAATCATAATTTTCAACTTCTTCAAGATGAGCATAAGAATAACTGTCATTCCTGTTGTTGATTTTTTCATACATCCTATATGGAATAGTTGGATTACTAAATGCTAATCCGTGACTTCCTTCTGGCATGTTTAAAAATAGTGTACCACTTATTACACTTCCTTCATGTCTGTGTCTTTGTACTCTACTACCTTTATTCATAATAGTAAACCAACTATCAAATAATTCTAAAGGTTCAACACTATTGTAGTAACAAAACTCACTTACACATGACAACATTAAACTTTCTAGTTCTGGATACTTGTCTAGGAGATAACTTCTTATTCTCCAATCTTCTGCAAAACTTGTTTTCGCATCTCCTTCAACTATATCAAGTTCTCTACTTTCATATTCTTTTACTTCTTGTTTTAACATTTCCCAATGTTCATATGAGTCTTGTAATTTAAATTTCATAATATTAACAGGAAATAAACTTGTTAATTTTTTCTTCAAACCTTTATTGTTTTGCATTAGTACCAATTCTCCTTACACCACGGATCAACACAATTATGTGGATTAGGTTCTCCGTGAAATACTGCTATAGCAGTATCATCTAAAATATCAGGTCGACCAGGTGAAACAAAGTTTCTTACTCCATTTACTCTTTGCATAGGTGCTCTTTTACGCATTTCCCATTTATAACTTTGTAACCAATTATCTGGCCAATACTGATAGTCTGTTTTAATCATATGATACAACCAGTCTTGGTCTCCGTGAAATTTTTTACTATATTGCTCAGGTGCTTTCATAAATTCTTCATAGACGTATGGATGTTGTCCAGTTTCTAATCTAAAACAACTGCTGTTAAATTTGTGATAACCTGGTACATTACTTCTATTGAAATCTCTAATAATACAAAACTTGCCTGGTTGATATGTGAATAGTTTGTCTATGTTTCTAAATATAATTACATCTAGGTCTAAATAAAGGACTGTACCTTGTATAGGTAAGTCACGATCGAAAAATCCTGGTTTATGCCACCAGCCTGAAACTTTACGTCTTGGTAAAGGTTGCACTCTAATATTCTTGTCTAAGTCTGCAGGGTTTTCTGTAAAACATACAAATTCAAATGGAAGTGTTAAATTACGCTTCGCCATAAAATATAATTTGTTGACATATTCTGCAGAATATTTGTTACCATGTTTGAGACAAGCAATATATCTTTTTGAATATGGTTCAAAACCTTTAGCCCAGCGATCTTTATTGACAACAGGATCTCTTTCAACAACTTGTGCTGGAGGAGGATTTGTTGTAACAACTGCCTTAGGTGGATTTTCAACTTTAGGAACCTGAAGTTTTTCTTTGACTCCTGTTGATTTTTCTCTTGCCTTACGTGCTTTCCGTTGTTCTTTTGATTCGCCAGGATAATACTTTTTAACCATTTATTCATTATGCCTCATAGATAGCAGAGTTTGCACCATGTTCAGCACATTCACAACTTACACACCAACAACGTCCATCGGACATTTCACGAACTAGTTTATCCGCAAAGCGCCATGCATGTTCTGCAAACTTTTCTGCGCCTACTCCATCTAGTTGTGTAATTTGTGCTAGTCCTTTTGTTTGAAGTAATAGTAATTCGTCTTTCATCGGATCATTTATATCAATTACTGTTTGATGATCAAATGTATCTTCTAACCATTTTTTAAGTGGCTTTAGTCCACCAAAGTCTACACACCAGTTACGATGATCTAATTTGTCACAGCCAAATGTAAATTTAAATTGTAAACTGTAACCATGCAAGAATCTACAGTGTGAATGATCTGCATGTGGTTGACGGAACACTGCTGATAGACCAATGTTGTGTCCGTATGTTTTAGTCGATAAGTATTTTGCCATATGTTTTCTCCTAATAAAATACGGCGGCAGAATTAGAAGGGTTGACGCCAAGTCCTATATATTATGTATTATACGATATATTACTTATAAAGTCAAGTGAAACATTTGGGTGATTCCAGACTTCTGGTAAATTCCAACCCTTTTCTTGGTATATTTTGAAACTTTTTTGTGGATAGATAGACATTAGTTTTCCAATTTGGTATATCCAATATCTAGGATCAATCGCTCTGTGGTCGCTTTGGTTGTAATTTTGTGTATCTTTATAAACATTGTTAATGTTCTTATTTTTACTATGTAAATCAAAACCCAATAGTTCTATGTAATCGCTTTTCAAGCATGCCAGTAAAACAGCATAAGGCCCGCTACCCCAATGAAAAGGATCATCAGGCCTTTGGTCTCCTTTATATGGTAACTTTGGAACTTTATTCATATTAGGATATGCTTTAAATTCATGCCACCAGTCATCACGTGTATAAATTTGTGCTGGATACTTTTTGGTAATTGCTTCTCTTGCCATTTTTCTATCAACACAAATTAAATAGTCAACTACACAATCTCTTAAGATTGCATTGCAACCAATTTTGTCTCCGTTGATATTGTTAATGTCAATACCTATACGACTTTCACCATTTCCAATTACAAGCATATAGTATTTACTTTAAGTCGTCTTTTACGTCTTTAATATCTTTTCTTAAACTAGCAAATTTATTGACTGTTTTTTCTAGGAAAGTAGTCAACCTAACTATTGTAAACATTGCCCACCACCACCAAAAGCCTGCAAGAGCAACTCCGATAGTTACGAAGCAACTTAAAGTTTTGTTAAAGTAAACATCATGACCTAGATACCTTTCAGTCATTATCCATACAAGCATAGTAATAGGTATTACACTTGCTACTGCTATCCAAAACTTTGATTGGGTTAAGATCGACTTTAATTTCATTTAGTTACCTTTTAAGAACTTATAGTGCCAAAAGGTTTCCAAATACCAGGGGTTCCTTCTCTAATACAAATCCAACCTACATATCCAGTTGGCTGTGGATTATTATTCCAGACCATATCTCCTAAATTATAACTACCTGTACTAGGTGCTGACGAGCCACTTTGCATTTTTTTACCTTCTACTTTAATAGGACCTGAAGTTGATAAACTGACGTCGGCGTCTAAGTTTGTTACTCCAACTCCTAATTTGCCATGTATGTTTACTGATGCATTGTTTGCACCTTGTGTACCCACAACAATATGTCCATTTGCTTTAATAGTTAATCTAGTTGTGTCATCAGTGATCATGTGCAAATCACTATTTGTCCAGTTTCCTATTCTTATACCTTGTGCTGATTCACCGTCAATAATAAATTCACTATCTAGTGCATCATTCAATATACTAATAGTACCGTTTGGTGATTCTGTTCCTAAACCAAGCCTATTTGCACTTGCCTCCCAAAATAGAAAGTCGTCAAATTGAACATTGCCGTTTACAGTAAGCTCGTTTAACACTCCTAAAGAATTAAGATTACTATTAATAATGCCAGTACCTAAACTGTTTTCTGTAATTACAGGAACAGTACCAATACTAAAATATTTTGTTCGTGCTAAATCTAAATGCTCACTGACAAAAATCCTATCTGGATTTTCGTAATACATTAATTGTTTAGAATATTCATTTGAACGCCAAATTAGACCTTTTCCAGAAGTTTGTTCCCCTACAAATTCTAAGCTCTCTGCTCTTTCCGCTCTTATGTCAGCAGTAAGTTCGTCAACATGTAAAGTTTTTGCAGTTAACGCTCCACTTACATTTAAATCACCAGCCACTGTAGCACCACCTGATATAGTATCAACATCAATTGCATCTACTGTAATGCCATCATCGTTTATTAATACTATCATGCGTGTTGCTTGATCGCTAATTCCTCTACTTGAAAAATTAGTAATCATGCCGCCATGGATTTTATTTCCACTTAGACTACGGTCATTTATTTCTGGTGCCGGACTAGGTGCATTAGTTAGATCAACTATTGCTTTCCCTAAAGAATCTAGGCTATTATTAAGATCTTGTGTGCTCATGTAAGTATTTATCAGTTTACTTTAAGAAGCACTGTATCTGGATTACACCTACCATTTAGTTTGGTATCTGTGGTTTTGATATCATCCATAAACTTACGTAATTTTACTTTGCCTGAGTCTTTGAATTCTTTTAATTGTTCGGCTGGTTTACGAAGGGTTTTCTGTATACTTAATTTTTCATCAAATCCTAATATACTAGTTCCTTTCACTGACAGACCTGTGCCTTCACGTTGTTGTCCGAGAGGATCAATATTACTAGCAACGTATTTTCCTATCTTCCTAGTCTTAACATTGAATACCCAAAGCTCATTTGCTTTGATAATGTTTTCAGGAGATACACTTGTAACTTGATACTTGTTATCTACTTTACAATATTTTAACTTTTCAACAAGTTTATCTGCACTTTTAGGTTTACGTTTAGGTGGCTTTCTATTTGCTTTTGCTTTTTCAACAACAAATTGTAATTCCTGTAAAACAAAATTAACTGCTTCTGTATAAATTTTAATTTGTTTCTTTGATAAATGACTATAACCTTCTTTTAATTGATCCCACTGATCAGCTTCTACTTCATCCATTTTTTTAAGTTGCCCAGCAGTAGGCATTCTTTCTAGTTCTTTGTAGTCATCTAATAGCCTATCGTATAATGGAATCATTTTGCGAGCATGAGCTCCTGTAACATTTTGTCCTTGTACAAACTTTTTAAAATCAAATCCTTTTGCATCAAAGTTATCTGGATCTTCAAGCCATTTATCTAGCCATTCATCTATATGCTCACTCATTGCAAGTGCTTGTACTTGTAATCTTTCTTGTATACTTAAAGGAGGAACTTCTTTTGCTTTCTTTTCCGCAATTTCTTTTCTATCTTTCAGTGCCTGAGCACCTTCAGTCATTGCTACCTCTAATCTTTTTCTAATAAATTTTGATGCAGGTTGTGTATTGCCCATTGTGCCAGGAAGTGTTTGCCAGTATTCATCTTCTTTAGGATTAATATCAGGCATGCCTGCTAATAACATTTTACAATTAATTGCCGCTACTACACTTATACAATAAGGTGGTGCCGCTTTTGCTAACTTTATTTGTGCAGAAGTGTATTCTTGTGTTTTCATCCACTCAAAAACTGCTGGCCATAAATCTACAGGTTTAAAGTTTTCATAATACCAAGCATTTGTTGCCTGCCTAAAGCGATGAAACTTTTCTCCACTCCATTCTTCCCAACCTTCCCAACTAGGTGCTACAAGTTTATTGCCACGCTTTACTCTAACCGCGGCTCTAGGTGGTCTTTTTTTAGTTCTTTTTGGGATTGCCATATTGATCTCCTGCCAAATATTGTGTCAGTATATAGCCGTCAAACACAAAAGTCAATGATTATTGGAATTTTTTCTTAGTTTGGAATATATCCTTATATCTACCGTCTGCTAATTTAGTTTCTTCTTTTATATTAGCATTTACCGAAGTCTGCATTTTCCATTCCTCTCTTTTGAACGGAATGATTTGAATAAGTGGAGTACCTTCTTCTATAATAATAGGTTCGTCAGAATGTAGGTAACCAGGAAATTGTACAGGAATGTCGTGTTTATCTGTATCGACTATACCCGGAAACAATGTAATGTTTTTATTAAAAAAGAAAAAAGGTTGCATAAACAAGCAACTGTAACCAGGTGCTGTTTTTACTGTCCATCCATTGTTTATTTTAGTCCAATGTTGTTTGCCCGATACATTTACAGGACACATCTTCCAATGATGAACATCTGGTTGTAGTTGTATGTGACTTTGAGCATTTATACCTGTGTATCCGCCAGGCTCGTCTTTAGGATAAAGTGTTAGACTAAAAGGGTTTCTAATAATGTATCCGCTTGTAAGTAAATCTGTTACAGGCGGACATTGTTTTATAGTTGGAATAATTGGACCATTAGGATGTAATTGTGTTTCCTGTTTTGTGTTTTTATACCAATCTGGTACTAACTTTTTTGCAGGTACTACTGGCCAGTTGTCGTGGATTTCTTGACTACTTGCAATGAATTCTATATCCATTACAGTTTCTCGCCAGCTTCGAATCCTCTGAAAGTCTTGAACCTAGGAAAACGCAAACTATATGTTTCTGAGTCTTGCGACTTTGTACGAGCATCTGCTCTAATCTCAATTAACTGACCAACGAGATCAGCACGTTGAGTCCAGAACTCATCACGTTGAGCGTCAGTGAAGCCACTCCCACAGTTAAGGCGATAATTGTATCCATCGTCTTCTCCTTCTACTATTACGGCACCTAATCTTCCTTCGTTACGTCCAGTGCCTTCCTCGACGTCAACGACTTTTAGTGTAATTTCAATAAAAGGTTTTGCTTTCAACCAACTATGTGTTCTTTTACATTCATAGGGTGCATCAATGTCTTTGATCATAACACCTTCATAACCACCGTCTACAGCCGCTTTATTAAGCTCTACAAAGCGTCTATTGCCTTCAGTAGTACTAAGGTCTACCTCTTCCCATTCTAACGCTTGTACGTGCTTTAAAACGCTTGCATTTTGCTCTACCCAAGCCTTAACTGCTTGACTCCTAAATGACTGCGATTTATCCCAAATACCTTGTTGAAAATTTGTTAGGGGACACATATCAAATAAATGCAATACTGCATCATCTGATTGCTTACCATCTTTTCTATGAACTTGTTTCATAAGGTCTTGAAAGTTAGCACTCATTACTTCACCATCTAATACAAGATCATATGGTGCAGGCTTTTGTGCAATCACTTGTTCAATTTCTGCAATAATATGCCCAAAGTTATGAAACTGCTTACCATTACGTGAAAACATTTCTACTTTGTTTCCACGTATAATGGTAATTACTCTAACGCCATCTAACTTAATTTCAATTTGTTTCTTACCTACCATTTTCTTTTCATGGTTAGCACTATCATGTGCAAGTGGACAAGTAAATGTAGGAATAGCATATTGTGGGAATTTCTTTGCAATTTTGTTTACAGTCTTTTCTGAAACACCACAACGTAAATCTTTAATTAGAATACGTCTATAAAACATATTCCATTGCTCAACAGTACAAGAACTTTTTACAAGATTAATTGCATCTCGTGCCGCATGACCTGTTAACTCTCTTGCAATAAGTTTATCTGCAAGTTCTTTAAACACTGACCATTCACAGCCTTGTCCAGCCCACTCACTATCAAGTTCTGCAACTTGTTTTACTCCAAATGTGACAAGTGGATCAAGTGCCATTCTTACACCTTCAAAGAACTCATCTAGTCCTTCTTCCATTGCTTGTTGGATCACTGCTTCTTTTGCCAAACGTGAATTGTCTGCTTCTAATTTTTCTATAATTTGTTGTGGTTGTGTTCTCATGTTGCCCTCTTTTGTTTATTGTTTATATAATATAGCATCATAAAATCTATTTGTCAATACAAAAGTTTGTAGTTTGGACATCTTTACATTTATTTCCTAAACCTAAATTGTCAACAAACAAAGTTCTAACACCCCGATTTGGAGATTTGCTAACGTAACTATTGTATAAACCTGTCCTCATACTTAGATGTTTTATATCTTTTCTGTACATCTGTCCTTTAAAAGTAAATGCTGGAGTTGGAATACTATTGATATAGATGTGCATAAATCCTTTATCTGGATCTTCATAAAATCCAAAGTGCATTGTTAGATCAATCCATTTGCCAAAAGCATCTTTATTAGCACCAAAGTGTCTTGCAATAATATAATCTTTATGTCCTCCACAAAAAACATCACCATGTCTGCTCATTGCAATACCTTGCTTTTTAATAGTAAGCATTGCTAATACAAGATGTTTTCCTTTATTACAACTTTTATGTTCTTCTCTCTTGTGTGTGTTACTAGGTACCTTTGCCATTAGTTGCCAAATACTATATCTAGTAGGCCATAATACATCTGTTTCTTTAGGTACATAAAAAGATACTCTGTACCACTGTTCTTTATTTTTAACATTCACATAATCTGAAAATAGTTCTGCTCTTTCTCTATCATGCTCACAATCCCAATCATAACATTCTCCTGGAGCAACTTTAAATTGAATACTTTTATTACCTACAACACTAAAATTACTAACTAATATTTGGTCACCATTTTTAGGATTTGTATTACCATGTATTTTCATACTAGGCATTGTATTATCTTCTTTAATTGCTTTGTTAATATTTCTTATATCAATTTTATCTGCATAAGCATTTGTAAAAATAAACAAAAATGCAAGTGATAATAAAAATTTCATTTTATACTCCTAGGTAAAAATTTACAAGTCCCATAATTAATACAAATGTAAGTGTACCATTAAGCAAGATAAGGGCTCTATCATGCCAAAGCATACCTACCCAAAACCATCCACATGTTCCTAATACACTAAACCATAAATCGTATTCATGTACGCCTACACTTCTAAACACAACTGCTGTCAAAATTAATGCACTTGAAAGCCATTTTATATACCAAGAAAGATCACCTTTTGGAGTAATCTTTTTGTACACTCTTGTACTGTTTAGTGCTTTAATTTTATCGTCTAGTTTTTCGTAATATGACATTACACTAATTTCATTAAAATTATTACTTGTAATACTAATACTGCAATAGGAACAATAGTTCTTACAAGTTCCATAGTATGATTGTATTCATCAAGTTTTCTTTCTAGCTTGTTTCTTTTGTATTTTTTAGTCATTGTTATCCTTATTATTAACAGTATTATAGTACATTTTTTTGGTTTTGTCTATACTGTTTGGACAAATTCTTCGTCAATATACCGTTGTAATTCGTGGTCACCTACATTTTCGGGCAACTCTTTTTTGTAAAATAGGCGATAACTATCACTACCGTACTTTCCAATACCATAAAGTTCTGTGGCGTCTTCTCCGTCCCAATCACCAAATTGTTCACTCATTCTATAAAGCCGTTCTGCTCTTACTTTACGCATACCTAAAGGAGCAATCACTTCTTCTATTCGCTTTCG
>Ga0163109_10001181_pt1 | contig 20840 bp, 15 predicted proteins | sample CRUFie1St13metaG_FD_108704 | JGI IMG/M metagenome (GOLD analysis project Ga0163109, IMG submission 108704) | Marine microbial communities from the Costa Rica Dome - CRUD Field 142mm St13 metaG | ecosystem: Environmental > Aquatic > Marine > Oceanic > Photic zone | place: Costa Rica: the Eastern... | reverse complement strand
TTCGTCAGATGCAAAGATGTGAGCGTGTGTTTTCAACTGGAAGAAAAGTGCTAGACCATAGATAATCAACAGAACTACTGCTGCATATCGAGATAACTTGACTATGCTGTCAAATCCTCCTCCACCGATATTTACTGCTGCAGGTATCATCATTGCAAGAACTGCGATGAGTAAAAGTGAACCGCTCATACTCTGAGCCTTTTGATTGAATTCCTGCTTCCTATGATTGATACCACCCCAAAGCAGGGAAAGACCGAGAACCAGTAACAAATTACCAAGAATGCTTCCAACTAAGCTCGCTTGTACAACTGTAATCATCGTCTCTGCTTGGTCAGCACTTGTTGCTGCAGTGTAAATGGCAAGACTAGCAATTATGATTTCAACAGCGTTACCAAAAGTAGCATTCAGTAATCCACCAAGTGATTCACTAGTTCTGAGTGCAATCTCCTCAGTAGCATGACCCATAAGCAGTGCCAAAGGCATTATTGCGATCATTGAGAAAAAGAAACTCAGTCCTGCATCATGAGCAATCATCGAGAAATATATGGTAATTGGAACCGCAATAAGCAACCAATTCAACTTATTTTCAAAGGGGCTGAATGACTGTAACACTCCTATTTTGGGAGTTTCGGACTCCGAGATAGAAATCAGCTCCTCTTACGCTTTGCTGGCTTTCTTCGAGGTGGTGCCCTACGTTTTCGAGGTCTCTTTCTTGGGGATTCTCCCTCTTCCCAATCAACTTCCTCATCCTCTCCGTCATCGTCATAATCGGAAGCTTTCTTCTTACGCCGCCTCTTTGGTTGAACTACATTTACTGCGAATGGGTCGTCTTCGTCATTCTCAGGTGCCGACTTTTGCCCCTCTCTCTTCTCTTCTTTTGGAGCAGTTCCGGTAATTACTGCCATATCTGGTTCTGATGAGGTTCCGATGAATTCCTTCATCCAATCATCTCCAGCGTCGTCATCATCGTCCCCCCTCTTCTTCCTCGGGCTCGACATTGCTGTTGTGATGACCACCAATGACACAAGCACGGCAAGTAGTGATACACCTGCTGTAACCCATGCAATCATGTAAGGAGGGTCTGTTGCATTAAGTTCCGCATAGATTGTTTCCGGCTCTTCTGCAACAGGGCTCGAGTACTCACAAACAGTTGCACCGTCGGAGACTCTTTGTCTACAGAAATCTGTAACGAATTTGACTTTACTTGTTCTTTCATTACCTGCTGAATCCACGGCCTTAACTGAAACTTCGTGCACACCAGGAAGGAAGTTACCCGAACTGAATGACATTTCAAAAGTCCAATCTCCATCTTCGTTAATGGTTAGACCTGTTACATTTCTCCATGGCTCGGTGACCGATGAGGATGTACCATAGTTCTGAACAAATCTCATCTGCATATCCACGATTCCAACATCGTCTGTTGCTCCTCCAATTACTTTGATTGAATTTCCATAAAGGTACATCGCACCGTCATTTTCAGGCGTTGGTGAGAAAATTGTAACTGTAGGGGATTTGGCATCGATTGAGAATTCTGTAATCTCTCTCTCGACATTGTTCAGAACCATGTCCGTAAGATTGATTGAAATCAACAAATCTCCTGCTGTAGTAGATGAGGAAATAGTGAAACTTTGGAAGTACTCTGGACCCTTGTTCGGGTTGTTTGTATTCTGTGAGAGAAGTACCATTGCTGTTTCACTGCCACCTGTAAGAGATTCTCCCGCAGATGTTGTAATATTGATTATTGGGAATTCATTTAGCATCTCTGAGGTCTCAATTCTGAGTGTATATTCTCCCCTGACGATGGAGTTGTCTAGGATTGGAACACTGTCTTCATCAGTTATGCTGTAGGTGATTGTGGGAGCTTGAGTGTCTTCTGTTACCATCAATGCGTTACCGCCGATACCCGGAAGGATTTGCGGGTTAATGTTCCCAAAGGAGTCTGTTACAATTACTGCATACCAAACGTCTCTTTGTGTATCAACAGGAACTGGAATCTGCCTGATCATTGTTGCGAACTCATTTTCAGGAATTGACTCTTCTATTAGTTCCCACCCAGCGTCGGTGTAATTTGATACGGCGAACTCTGAGTCACCAAAAGGATCTCCAAAGTGGCGGTATAGCGAATAAGTTTCACCATTTTCTTGGTCTGTATTGAACCACTCTAAGTCAACGATTTTCAATTCTCCAAGCATCATAAGGTTGCTAATTCTAGCCGGGTTAGGAGGTTGGGTATCCTCCACAATAGGGCCATCCCAATTCTGTACCAATTCCTTATACATCATGGTTCCATTACATCCTTGACAGTTGTATAGAGCCTCGCTAGTTACGAAATAGTGAGTGTTTGATGAGATTACACCAGGGTCAAGTTGAACATCAAACTGTTCAACCCCATCAGCGACACTGCCCATCCAAATCATAGACATGTTCTCTTGGAATTCTGCAGATTGTACTCTCCATGCTGCTCTCCAGACGTGATATCTTTCTCCTTCAATACCAACCTGATCTGTCCATGTGACTCTAGTTGTCTGATTACCGATGAACTCAGCCTTTACGTTAGTTGGCTCCTTGACCCAATTCTCATCTGAATCTTCGTCAACATCATCACAAGAGTTAGGTGAAATGTCAGTGTTGTAAGCACCATATTGGTCTACAACTACAACACAGTAAATGAAGTTGCCAAATGTGTTGTATGGTACGTTGTAGTAGAATACAAACGAGCCATCGCCATCGGTATCTGCTGCTTCAGCAACCGTTGCAATCAACTGCGCATAAGGGTCATTGGTTGATGCGAAATATTCGCCATGCCTGTAAATCTTGTAGACCTCATTCTCTTCTGAGAAAAGTCCGTCCCAAGCTATTGTAGTATAACCCGTACCGTTTTCAAGAGGATTGAATAGAGCTTCAACGGTAGTCACATCGTTTGGAGGAGTATTATCCTCAAGCAGTGGAGACGTCATAGCGTTACTCGACAGGAATCGTATGTCTTCGTAATCACTACCGTTATCAGTCCAATTTGGTAAAAGGTAGGTTACTGAGTAGTAAACTTCTCTATTGGTCTGAGGAGGAATATCTAAAACGTAATTTGTTGAGGTTGACGATACTGTAGCAACCTTAGTGACATCAGGATTGTCTTGAATAAACAAACTATCTGCATTGGCTCGGGTTATCTGGAAATTAGTTTGCCATACATTGATCTGAAGAGCGTCTGGTCCTGTTTCAGGCAATATTGGATACAATGAATTGTAATTAATCCACTGTACGGTTGTTTGGCTTGCTCCTGGGTCAAATGTTGCCTGAACATTGAAAGGAGAACGGATCGGTGTTGTAATTTCAGTTACTGGTTCAAGTAATGAACTCGCACCGAAATCGAGTGGGGAAGTGATTGTGCCGTTACCAAGTTCAGTTGTAATCGCGTAGTAGAATGTGCCATTTGTTCCAGCTCCAACTTGGTAAGTTACCTCATGAGTACCCAATGCTTCTCCTCTGCAGTCGATGCTTTGAGAAATAGTTGCTTGGTCACAAGCGGTTACTGATGTCCATGGAGTTAGTGATTCGATATTTGTTGGGGTAATTTGAGCCGTGTGGCGGTATATGTGATATGTCGCATCCCACAATTCGGAGTAAAGATTGAAGTTACCTGCTGTATCCTCAATATTTCTCCAACTAACGGTTGTAGTCTCACTGACATTGTCAAATGAAACCGTGATATCTTGCGCCTGCAAATCATCTGGAATTCCGACATCAGCGCTAACTGTGCTCAACATCGGAAGTGTTGATACAAGCAATATGGAGAGGACGAAATAGGTCGTCCTGCGATTTCCTCCGTTCAGCATCCTGCCACCCATCACTTCTACGCTTTCTGTGATTCGGTTATGAGGGTACCGCCGTAGGCGGTGTAAACCACGCTTAGTTTGCGCGTTTTCAGCACGTCCGGTAAGTGAACACTCATCCATCAGTATCTTCTTTACCCTTCGGAGTAGATAGAGGCTTGGTTTTGTCTAGAGACTGCAAATCTGCCTTTGCTTTGAAAAATCTAACAACGAATGTGTAAATACCACCGAGTCCAGAAATTGCAATTATCAAAGAAATTGGATTGATATCGATATTATTCCACTCGCCCCAAGAACCGTAATCCATGTAGGCCATAATCGCAGCACAAAGAAGTGCTGCGAAGGTAAGAACCATTCTGTCTGCACGGCTAAATCCACCGTAATTCCTGCTGCCCGCAACCGCCTGTGCTTGAGTTCCCAAATAGGATCCAAACATTGCAAACATGGCAGCGGCCCAAGCTAATTCTACATGACCAAACCAAACCATGTTGTACCCAAGGGCGAGAACCCAAACAACGTCGAGAACTCTGTCAAGAGTGTGGTCGAGATAATCTCCCCATCTCGTAACCTGTCCTGTTGCTCTAGCCAAGTTACCATCAAGGCCATCCAAAGCCATTGCAGTAGCCATCAAAACTGCCGCACCAATAAACATCAGCGCTCCTTCTTGACCCGTCCCTGCACTCATCATTAACCATGCAGAGGCTAGGCCGGTTGGAAGAGTCAGCCATGTGAGGGTTGCAGGATTAACACCCTCTAATTTCGACACAAGAGGTTCGCTCAACTGCTTGAACAAATTACGACCCTTTTCCAGTGCCATGGGCTAGGCTCGGCGTTTACCGTCTTTGTTACTTATGGTTCAGAAAGCCAATCTATTGCCATATCAGGAGTTGTAAAATGTGGGCAACCTGCAGAAATCCATGCCTCAACGTCAATTCCTTCGTAAATTGGCCTATCATCATCGAGGAGGTCGTTCCATGGGCCTCCAAGCATCTCCACCTCTACATTAGCGCGGATTTTGCGGTCAGAATATCCTCTCTCTGCAAGTCTCACTTCCAACTCACGAGGGTCACATCTAACGACAATTAGAGCATCGACTGGAATAAAGTGCGCAAGATGTCCATCAATTAGAGTTAGAGTCTCTGGGTTTCTCCAGATAATCGATAGCTTCTCGACATCAATTTCTGCTGCACCGTCTTCATCAATTTCACCGAGGCATTCATTCTCCTCCGCATAATCTCTTAACGAAATCACAGGTAGTCCTAATTTAGAACACAGGGTGGTCTTTCCACACCCGGGTGTGCCAATCACTCCAATTGAGCGCACTACCCGTTCTTCCATGCGATGTGCTGCGGTGGCCAAGTGTTAAACATCATGCCTCGATAAGGCAAGTGAGATTGATGTTTGGCGCCGCTGACCCAGAGCAAGCAATCGCCCAACTTGAGGCGTATTACAGAGAAGGGCGAGGCGAGCGAGCAGAAGTGATGGCATCGGCTTTAGTAGACCAATTAATGGCTCAAAAGAATAGAGATGATGACACACAAGGTATACTTGTTAAAGGATTGAGAATCCTTGCTGGAGTTTTGAATAGCCGTCAAAAATACAAGCGGGCAAGAATTACGATTGGGTTACTTCACAAACACAGAAACAAACACGGTAAAGCAGTGGGTCATGATTATGTTTCTGCCGCTGCTGATTACCATCTTGCTGGTTTTATTCACGCAAATGCGGGCAAAAAGGGTGCAGCAAAGAAGGCTTTTTCCAAGTGTGAAAAACTGCAACCAGGGCACTTAGCGGCTGCATTAGACGTCGCTGAGCAGTGTGGATACGTTAAAACCCTAGCAAAATTATACCCTTTAGCAGGCCCAGTGATAAGCAAAAATGGTACATATGTTCTGGAAATAGAAGGAAGGCCTGCTGCCGATGCCAGAAGAATTGGTGCGATTTTAGGAGGCGAGGTACAGACAGACATCGAGCGTCAAATATCGGCAATAATGGCCGGTGAACAGGCTGCAAACGCTAGGCTGCAAGCCGCAGTTGATTCCCTTATTCCAACACATGATTACCACACGTACAGCACAAATTAACTTTGTATTTGGTAGCGGGAGATGGATTTGAACCATCGATCTACGGGTTATGAGCCCGTCGGTCTAACCAAGCTAACCTATCCCGCTGTTATTCCGACGGCGACAGTCTCTATTCTTGAACCCACCGACCCGATTTTGACAAGTAAATAACGGGAGGTTTTTGGATAAGTACCCTCTAGGGTTGATTGATGAAGGCGAATTTCCGTCTAATGGCAGTGACTTTAACTCTACTTAGCGCTAGCCTTGCTGGCTGCATTGGTGGAGATGACGAAGGTGATGGAGATTACTCTGGACCAATCAATTTGGTTGTATTCTATGATTCCACCTCCGGAATGGTGGAGACCTCAGAAAATAATGGACAGGCTGGACCAACAACAGGTGTCGAATTATCCTTTGACTTTGCAGACACAACTTCTGATGACGGAGCAATTACTAAGATTATCCTAGACCCAGATGATGGCTCTACACCGATTGAAGCAGACCCGGCAGATAATGCAGTATTATCATACACTTGGCTAACCCATGGAGTATTCGAAACAACTCTGACTGCAGAAGACGAAGATGGCAATTCATACAGTACAGAAGTCGTCGTTCGAATTGACATGCAGATTACATGGTCAGATTCACAGACAAGTTCTGCAACGATGACTTTCGATGCTACTCCAGACTGCGAAGATGGGGAGCCTCTAGCGGACAGAATCACAATCTCTTCAACTGTTGATAACCCAGGTACTTTCTTTGGCGGTACAAACTCTGACGTTACTTGGTCACTAACAAATCCAGATGAAGAAGAGATTTCATCTAACTCTGGAACGATTCCAGACGGCGGAGAAGAAACATGGGACTACACAACGAGGGACATAGCAGTCGGATTCTGGTCGTTATCTGTCGAGGTCGCCGAGAACGGAGATGATGTAAATGTCAACAACGTCGTCACTATTGTATATCCAGAGGGATCTGAAGATCCAGTGAATCCTCGCACAGAGTGAAACTAAAGTAAAAGTAAACTGCAACCTTTCAGTCATGCTTTTCTGGGGCATGGGTTGAATAACCTCTACTTTCAGTGTTAGTTTGTGAGACCTTCTTTCTTTGATATACTAAGGCTAGTGAGTAAGCAACATGGCAGCAAAGAGCAAGTCGAAGAAGCAGAAAGAAGAAGAGTCCCCTGATACGGAGGTTGTTACAATGGAGGAAGTAGAGGAGCCAGAGGTTAGCATCGAAGACCTCCCAGGTGTTGGTCCAGCAACAGCAGAAAAGCTACGCGAAGCTGGGTTTGATGAACTACTAGCACTCGCAGTAATGAGCCCTCCTGACCTAGCAGAACAAGCAGAACTAGGTGAAGCAGTAGCAGGAAAAATCATCCAGGCTGCAAAGAAAATGGCAAACATTGGTGGATTCGTTTCAGGAACTGCACTTCTAGAAAGAAGAAGAGAAGTCCAAAAGTTGTCCAGCATGGTACAATCAATAGATGATTTACTAGCAGGTGGATTTGAAACCCAATCTCTTGTAGAAGTATACGGAGAATTTGGTTCAGGAAAGACACAGATCGGTCACCAACTAGCAGTAAACTGCACAATGCCAATTGAACAGGGTGGACTTGATGGAGACGTATTCTACATCGATACAGAAGATACATTCAGACCTGAGAGAATTACTCAGATGGCTCGTGGCCACGGGCTCGACCCAGAGGCTGTTCTGGAAAGAATCCACGTAGCACGTGCATACAACTCTGCACACCAAATGCTACTTGCTGAAGAGATCAAGAGAATGAGCAGGGGAGTCAACGTCAAGATGATTATCGTAGACTCTCTAACAAGCCACTTCAGGGCAGAGTTCGTAGGTAGAGGTATGCTTGCAAACCGCCAACAGAAACTCAACAGACACCTAAAGGATCTGAAGCAATTAGCTGATGTGAACAATGCTCTCGTCTTGGTCACTAATCAAGTTATGAGCAAGCCTGATGCAATGTGGGGAGACCCTACAAAGCCAATCGGTGGCCACGTACTTGCTCACGCATCAACTTTCAGACTATACTTGAGAAAGGCAAAGGGTGGAAGAAGAATCGCCCGCCTAGTAGACTCTCCAAACCTACCAGATGGAGAATGTGTATACCAGGTATGTGAAGATGGCCTCCGCGACTGAATAATGGTAATACAATCGCCTTCCTACACCTTTAGTGTGGCGGCACCTTCAAATTGGGTGCAAATAGGATGAGGCCCCATGCGACACCTCATTGAGCGTGTACTCGAGCTTGCAGATGATGAAGAAGGCCCGTCCATACGACCCACCAGTGTCGAAGAGATGGAGTCAAATGACGCTGAATTAAAGCGACTTCTTGAGTCCCTCCAGCCTAGAATACGTGTATATGGAGTAGGTGGAGCAGGATGCAACGCAGTAAGTCGACTCCACGAGGAGGGGTTATTCGGAAACCGCTACGTCACAGGCCACGCAATCAATACTGATGCTCAGGCCTTGTTGATGAGTCCTCTGGAGAACAAAATTCTGATCGGCAGAACTGCACGAGGAAGAGGTGCGGGTGGAGACCCAACAAAGGGCGAAGCGGCTGCTCTCGAGAGTGAAAACAATCTGAGAAAAATCACAGATGACACTCAATTAGCAATCATTACTGCGGGCATGGGAGGCGGTTCAGGTACCGGAGCTGCGGGCCATATCGCACGACTTGCCAAGGAACAGGGCGCACTTACAGTTGCTGTAGTAACATATCCATTCAACTCTGAAGGGACCTTAAGAAAACAGAATGCAGAATGGGGACTTGAAAGATTAAGAGAGTACTGTGACACTATTCTAGTGATCCCAAATGAAAGGTTGTTGGAGATAGAAGGAGTCAGAGACCTACCAATCGCTAGCGCCTTCAGAGTTGGAGACGAATTACTAGTTAGGGCAATCACAGGAGTTACTGAGTTGTTAACCACTGATGGAATGGTTAATCTAGACTTTGAAGATCTTAAGGCTGTCATTAACTCAGGTTCGGGTGTTGCCATGATTGGCTTGGGTGCCGCAAGTGGTCCAGGTAGAGCAGAAGCGGCTACTTTGGAAGCGTTGCATTCACCGCTACTCGACCTAGATGTTTCGGACGCAAGAGGTGCTCTAATCAACGTTGTTGGTGGTTCTAGTTTGACATTGGGTGAAGCAGAAAAGTGCGCTCAACTGATTCAGAGTAAGGTTGGTGAAAATGCTAGAATAATTTGGGGAGCGGCAGTCGACGAGAACCTTGGAGAGGACATTCGCGTGATGTTAGTACTAACAGGAGTACGTTCCGAGCAAATTCACGGTGCAAGCGAGAACAGGCAACTGCGTGCTCTCAAATCTAGAAACATTGAATTCGTCAACTAATCTTTAACCGCCATAACCGCTAGGGATAAAACGGCGAATATTCCGATTGCTCCAACTGCTAATTGTCTAGATGAAAGAGAGTCTTCTGTAATTGGGGCAACTATTTCGCCTTCGTAATTCGGACCTGGAATCGCATATGAATTTGAGTTCCACTCATCTCCAGACGCTGCCCCATTTCCATTAACAGCGTTACCGTAGGTGATGAAAGTTGCCAACTCTGCACCAGAATCCGGTGCAGTCCAATTAAACCTCCAGGTACGCTGATTATTGTTTGTAGATGAATGCGTATAACCCCCTTCCAATTCTTGCACATCGCCTGTTATTTCACCGTGTGAAATCAATATTCTAAATCCACCTTGGGGATTATTAGCCTCCAGACCTGATTCAATTGTGAGAGTCAAGTTGTAAGTCTGAGATGAGTTATACACATCTGGCAGTCCCGACAAGATCACTTTTGTATCTTCAGAGTATGCTCCGTGACAAACACATCCATTATCGCCAATATCTCCAACGCCTGTGGGTACAGCCTCGACTTGACTGAAGATCGCAAGCGACAGAAGTAGCACTAGCAATCTTTTCATGGACGGCCTAAGTGGAGTTTCTAATTAATACAATCTACAATTAGTTGCCCATATGCAATCGCAATTTTTGGAAAAATGAGGATGCATCAATACATGGTTTCAATAACTATGAGAAGATTTGTTATTTTTAGTGAGTAATGTGTTACCGTTTGAAACAACCGATTTACCACCTGAAGACGAGGAAGAAATTGACCCGTTCGCAGAACTTGAGATAGGCACAAAATCATCCTACAGAGGAGGAAATGATGCTCTTTCTATGTTTGAAGAGGAAGATGACCCCCTTGCTGCATTTGCTGATGATGACGACCTCCTTTCTTCATTCGCAGATGAAGATGAGAGTGTGGGTGAAGAACCCGTCATGTCTTTCACTGATGAGAAAGTTCCCGAATTAAAAAATGGAGCAGCAGAATCCAATCCTTCAGAAGCAACCTACAAACTGCTACTAGAAACCGTTTGGGTTGATGACATACTCGACCCTTCAGAAGTCGAACTATTAGCAAGGAAGCGTAGAGAACTTGGACTCAGTTTCGAAAGACACCTGCAATTAGTAAGAGATATCATCGGAGGCTGACCGATGGCTCCTACCCCATTCGAGCACGGCCTAGCACTTGCTTGGTCAGATGGTGCACTATCAAGACAAGGTGCGTTAATGCTCGAGGCTTTGCAAACTCAACTGGGTTTGACTGACAAAGAAAGAGCTGTACAAGAGCAAAAATGGTTGAATGACATCTCAAAAAATGAAAGAAGGTCTTTTGGTGATGGAGACCAAATTCTCAGAGAATGGCTAGAGGGATTAAGCGACAAAGAAAATCTGGAACAAAGTGCTCGCTCAATGGGAAGGGCAGCCCTAGACGTTGGACTATCGAAAACCGCTTGGAAAGACGCATTTACTTTCGCAGAAGGCCTTGGCTTAGGAGACGACCTTGCGAATGGAGTTTGGCTAGAAGAAGATGCTGAACCACTAGATGGATGGCCTGCAGCACTCGATCCACTAGCAATTATCCTTGGTCTAGTATTATCTGTACCAAAAACAATCCAGAAAAAGGATGCTGAACTTTCCGAAGGGGCTGCATTCGTGGTTATCGACCACCCGGATGCGAAACCTAGCCATTTGTCTTGGATGCCTGAACTGACTCCAGTCAAGCACGACAAATGCGGATGGGGATGGAAAGGTGAGCATTCTGTATCAACACCTGCTCCAAAGAAAGATTTGGTTTTCTGTAATTCAGTTCTGTTAGCATGGGTAAGGAGATTCATCTCCATGAGACACAAGCGTGGTGAAAAAGGGCTAGATGGTATTCCTAATGGTTTCCAAATTATGCCCTCTTCCAGTGAGTTGGAAAGGGATGGAAATAATCTGAAAATTTCAATGATTGTAGACATGGGAGAGTCTGGCTTAGTGCGTCCTTTTGCAACTGTAAATGTCGACGGATTTGCAAGATTGAACCCTGCTCCGGAAGGCATTGGAGAAAGTTGGGTAAGAATTCACGATGCTGTTGGAAATCTAGTCCTCAACGCGCTAGAAACGCTACCGCTCCAACTTTCACAAGCCGCTGGATTGAATAATAATTTCAAGAACATCTATCTAGAAGATGGCTGGATTACCCTTGACTTTGATGAATGACCACTTCAGAGGTTATTTTGCAGTCTTTTCTCAAACTATTAGATACACTGCAATATTTTTCATGCGACTTGTGTACAACCCTTTCCACCAACTTCTGAGGAACGTTTCCCTCAACATGGTACACAAAGTGGATAGAAGTGAAGTAACGGGGAGATTCATCATTACGAGTTGAATCCATGTCCACCCAAACTCTTGAGAAATCTCTTTCCTTGAGCCCTATTACAACATCTACGATTGAACATGCACCTATCATCTGCAGTGCTAATTGCATTGGACTAGGTCCATCTTCCCAGTTCATCTCTATTCTCTGACCGTTGGAGTTGATTCCAACCATGCTCTTACCACCGGTCCATTCGACTGTTCCCTGCATGACTTGGCCAAATGTCGCTAAGAGATGAAACCACCGTCGACCGCTGTGTTGATGAAGGGGGTCAAGTTGGCTTGTAACGAGCACCATGTCAGGCAGTCCAATCACAATGGAAAACGGAGTATTAGTTGTACCAAATAATCCAATTGTTCACTACATCGAAGGCGATGGAATTGGAGTGGATATCACACCAGTAATGATCGAGGTTGTCGACGCAGCAGTTGAGAAAGCCTACTCCGGGAACAATCAAATAACGTGGAGCGAAACTCTAGCAGGTGAAAAGGCGTTCAATCACACTGGTGAATGGCTACCTGAAGCGACACTTGATGCAATGAAGACCGGTTTGGTCTCGATTAAAGGGCCGCTAACCACACCAGTAGGCGGTGGAATTCGCTCGCTGAATGTCGCTCTTAGACAGAAGCTGGATTTATTCGCATGTGTGAGACCTGTACGCTGGTACGAGGGCACACCTTCCCCTGTAAAGGCTCCAGGAGATGTTGACATGATTATCTTTAGAGAGAACAGCGAGGACGTTTACGCCGGTATCGAATGGGAAGCGGGTTCAGAGGGTGTTGCTAGAGTAATTGATTTCTTGGTAAATGAAATGGGTGTGGACAAAATCAGATTCCCGGATACTTCTGGAATCGGAATTAAGCCGATTAGTAAAGAAGGAACAGCGAGAATCGTTCGTGCTGCAATTCAATACGCAATAGACAATGACAAAGACAGTGTCACGCTCGTTCACAAAGGCAACATCATGAAGTTCACTGAAGGTGGTTTCAGAGATTGGGGATACCAACTAGCAAAAGATGAATTTGGTGCTTCCGAACTTGATGGAGGACCATGGTGCACGTTTGAAAACCCGAATACTGGGACCACAATCACAATCAAAGATGTCATCGCAGATGCTATGCTTCAACAAATCATCACAAGACCTGCAGAGTATGGTGTATTAGCCACAATGAACTTGAACGGCGACTACATTTCTGATGCTTTAGCAGCTCAAGTAGGTGGAATTGGAATTGCACCTGGTGCCAACATCAATTACGATACTGGAATATCAATTTTCGAAGCAACCCACGGAACTGCCCCAAAGTATGCAGGACAAGACAAGGTAAACCCTGGTTCTCTAATCCTATCTGCTGAAATGATGCTGCGCCACATGGGTTGGAGTGAAGCTGCTGATCTAATCGTTAGCGGAATGGAGGGAGCAATTTCTGCTAAAACCGTAACCTATGACTTTGAAAGGCTGATGGATGATGCTGAACTCCTATCTTGTTCAGCATTCGGAAAAGCAATCATATCTCATATGTGAGATGATATTGTTTATTACAAAACAGAGTGATTTGTTAACGACACACGGAGTTGATGAAAGCCCTGGAATTTGTGCTTAATTATCGCTTATCTTAACCATGAGTTTAGGTCGCGGCTATTAGCGATGACTCCGAATCCAAATCTTTCCTCTATCGCTCTCGCAACCAAGGCGAAATCTGAATCCCTGGTAGCAATAAGAATGCTACCAATTTCTCCAAGTGGACGGTTTGCCATTGCTGTAGAGAGACACATTAGTGACTGGTCTGCCTTTTCTGGATAGATGTCCTTGTTGTCAATCACTTCACGCACAGGTTCGCTATGTAACCTCTTCATAGCAGTGATTTCATCATAAACCTCAGTGTGCTCTAACAAGAATGTCTTCAATCCTGAGCGAATGTCTACATCGTCTGCTTCATCTTCAATATGCAAATCTAATGGTTTCCAATTTGAGAATTCAGAAATCACTTCATTCGCTATTTCGAGTAAAGATTCACCATTCAAGATTGAGTTTAGTTCTTTACCAGAGACTAGGGTCTCGGAGAATCTTTCTCTAATCCTCTCCACATCCGTTGCTATAGATATCAGTTCATTTTGTACAATCTTTGGTAGCCACAACCTGATGACACCCTCTGCAGAACGATGTTTTAGGATTCGATGGAACCTCCCTCTGCCTCCAACATCGAGAGACGCTTCTGAATTAATTCCTAATCTCTCTGAAATTCTGCTCTGTAATTCATCGATCAGAATATTGGTATCAATGATTACTAGAGGCGTTAATGCAAGATTTCTGAGATACGATCTCTGCTTAACGGGGAGATTGTGCCTATGCGTAGCAAACAAGCTCCTTTCGGCATCTGCGAGTCTCTTGATATCTAGAACACCAAATTTACCGGAGTTTTGTGCTCTTTCCAGTAGCATCAAACCTTCGAGTGGCTTATCTTCTGCCGCTGCAAGGGCAATCTCGTAGATTTCCTCTCCCGACGGATCGTGGAGCATTGCTTGTGCGTATCGGTTCTCAAAGGTATGACGGTTTCTTCGCCTTTCTCTTTGTAATGAATTCAATGCCGCTTTTACTCTGCCAGAAAATGGCTCTATCGGCAGATGTCTCGGGTGTGACCTCGGATAATTCCTCAACATGTCTAATTCTTCTTCGGAATGTTTGACTCTTTCCACATTTTGGATATTGCCAAATTGGTCTTCCTGTTCAACCATTTCAGTTCGCTTTACGAAGTTTGTCAGCATTCTAGTGGCCTCGTCTGTGTTTCGCTTATTTGCTGCGACATGAGAGACATTCAGGTATAATTGGAATCTCTTTGTAAGTGCTGACTTGAGAGCAGGTTGATTCTCTAGTAGTGAAACTGCCTCTGACCATTGTTCTGCATGTGCGAGATGAATCAGTGCTTTCCTGTGTAGCAAGATCTTGTGTTCATAATCGAATTCATCGTGATCTCCTGCTTTCTTGTAATCCCTAGCCGCATTCAGTTCGTCCTTGTTACTGACGTGCATCGCAGCACGTGCGAGTGTGTGCCACGGTGATTGAGGATCGTTTTCCTGATACCAAGACACCAGATTAGTCAAACCGATGTCGTGTTCCAAAACTAGATGCCTAACGGCTTGCATCATTGGCATGGCCGTTACATTACCAGAGAGTAGGCCATCAAGCAACTCAACAACTCCTTTTGACTTGCCAGTTTGCAATAACCAAGAGGCTCTATTCAAGCGTAATGTGTCGATTACTGCACTGAATAATCTAGATTCAATATCAGATAATTCAGCTCCTGAAACACTCTTTGCAAGTGTGTCAAGGACCTTAGAATCTGCTAAACCGTCTCCTCCATCTTTTAGAGCCTGTTTGCAATTGTTGAATGCCTTGATACCGTTTTTGTCTAGAGTATCGACAACCCAATCATCATCTGATTGAGCCGCTCCATCCAACATCAAAATGAGTCCTTTACTAGCGGGTGAGAATGCCCTTGGGACCTCCGCATTCTCAACAGTGGTTAATGCGTTTCTTCTTGCTTTCCTGATTGTTTCAAAGTCCCAACCTTTTGACTTTGCAGGCAGAAGGTGTGCGACTAGAAGGGTAGCATAAGGATGCTCAATGCACCTTTGTTCATCGACAAGTAAGACTTCCGCAAGTCTCCTCAGGTCGAGGTTTCTAGAGAACAAATCGATGGAAGCATCAATCCCTAAAGATGCTTGACTATCATGGAGTTTCCTCGCTGCGGCTGAGCGTAAATCGGTTCCTAAACTAGTATCATTTACAATTGAAGTCAGCCCTTCCTCGACTAAAATTTCTGTTTGCTTGACCAACCATTCTGCCGCATCTTGCCCAAGTTCTTTGACCAGTGGGATTAAGGTCGACATTTCTGCATCAGGTTCTACTTTCAGAGAAGTCAGCAACTCTAGTGCTAACTCTGAGGAACCTTCTCGAACCAAAGCTGCTAATCTCCACCACGTAATGGTCTCTTTCTGCTGTGCGGTTAGTCCCAACTTCAAACCTGCGTGTAATTCGTCGCTGGAAAGTTCTGCTGCTTCTTCAGGTAACAAAGCCCAGGCCACTGTCTTGCGGACTAAGGATAATTCATCATCACCTGAAAGCGTTCTCGAAGTATTCCAATCCTTACATGTGCCATTTCTCAAATCCAGCAAATCCGAGAATGCGTCTGCTAGTTCTGCATCTGACTTTGATAATTCTTCGAGTGATGCAGTTGCATCGTTTTCTAGGTGTATATGCAGTAAAACACTGATTATGGATGAATCTCCTTCTAGATTTTCAAGTCCTGTGATATCTCTGAGACCTCTCTTTCCATTCAATTGGGCGATGGCTGTCCTAAGCGCCATCTTAACTGTAGCATCTGATGAAGTTGCTTCGAACATCGACAGCACATTTGCTAGTGATTTACCATTTGCTGGGTCAATTCTCGCTATAGAGGTGTCAAACTTGTCCGCTTCTTGTTCCTTGACCTCTGATTGAGGGAAGGCTGCAAATTGTGCTAAAATTGGGGTCGCTTCAGCCATTTTTGACCAAACTGGATGAACTCCTTGAGTGGTTGCGTCTTCTCTTAATCCGTCTAATATGCCATCCCAACTTTCTTCCCAATCTTCTGAAAACAGAGTTTTTCTGATTAGCAAAATCGCTAATCTATAAGCGGTCGGCGAACCATCTTGTATCAAAACATCTTCAGCCTTAGGTAACCATTCTAGAGGTCCTGAATTTGATCTAGCACCTCTTCTGCCTCTTTGAACTCTGCGATTTCGCATCATAGGGGCTGAATTACCTTCTTCTTCATCGGGAATCTGCACCTCGTGAAGACAGATTAGAAGCAATGATTTCCACGGCTTATCAAGAGCTCTCCACTCTGCGATTTTCGCCACTTTGGATTGTCGTGTTCTCGGGGGTAGGTGTTCCAACATGCCCGTTTTGAGGCAAACAGCGAGATTGTTCTCTTGTAGCATATTCACCCCTACGGGGTGAGGGCCCCGGTAGGACCTCTTTAGAGCCACCGGCTCTAATTTCTTCCAAACAACAATGAAAGAGAAGCCCTCCGAGTTCAAATTGATGGGGACTGCAGACACCGTTATCCTGCTACTGCATCCCATTACGGCTGCAGCAATTCTTGGATGGGTATGGTGGCAATATGGCTGGAAGAAAAAAAGTCGAGAGTTGAAAGGTATTAGCCGCCAAGAAGAATTAGATAGGCATGAAAAAATAGGGGAGAGAATCCTACAAGCGGCCATAATTTCTGTACTAATTGCCTTCTCCGCTAGATACTACACTGGTTTGGGATTATTGCCTGGAAGCCTTCACGGATTCACAGGACCAATCGGGATAATCTTGCTATGGGTTATGGCGAGGTGGGGAAGAAACGCTAGGAAGGATCGGCTACAGAAAACAAAACACGGTAGGGCAGCAGACCTTCTCATTGCTCTCATGGTTTTCCATTCATTCCTCGGATTTTTGTACATCTTCGATGTTGTTTAATCCAGAGCCTGGAGAGTGAATATCTTTTTTCCCACCCAACCAACTTGGGCTCCACCAGTTCCACTTACCCATAAGTCGCATTGTTGAAGGTACCACTAGTGCTCTGACTATGGTAGCGTCCAGAAGAATTGCTAGTGCTAGACCAAATCCAATTTGTTTCAGGATTACAACAGATGACAGCCCAAATGCCATGAAAACTACGACCATAATTGCTGCTGCTCCTGTAATTAATCTACCAGTCTTCTGCAAGCCATTTGCTACAGCTTGCGTGTTATCTCCAGTTACTTCCCATTCTTCGTGAATTCTGGATAGCATCAACACTTCGTAATCCATTGAAAGACCGAATACAATACAGAACATTATCACTGGATTTGTTGCTTCAATCGGCTGAGGTGTGAAATTTAACAGTTCAGCACCATTGCCCCATTGGAATACAAAGACCAACATTCCAAAGGATGCTGAGATTGATAGGATGTTCATGACAATAGCTTTAATTGGAATGATTACACTCCTAACTTGAATAAAAATCAGCACTATTGTAGAAGAGAATATGAATGCCAAAGCAATCGGCAAATTTTCCACTATTGCATCTAATACATCTTGGCTATATGCTGCAAATCCGGCCACCATCAGTTTGCCACCACTGCCGACAACCAAATCATCGATTAGCACTGACCGTTCAGCCCTAATATCATCGACGAAGTTGCGACTATCTTCTCCTGTAATTGGCCCATCCAGTGAAAATACGATGTAAGTTACATTATCAGATACAAATTGCTGTTTGATATATTCTCTAGTTGCTACCTGTTCAGGAGTCATATTTTCATCGGCAGTCTGCCAATATGCTACTGCTTCAGACTCAGTCACGCCAAGATATGGCATTGCATATCCGAATGTTTCCAGAACCCTTTCATCTTCTAACTGATCTGCCATCCAATTATGCATAGCACGAATATTCTGTTCTGCTAGTGGATCCTCACCATCAAAGTCTACAACTACAGTAGCAGAATTTACTGCGCCTTCTGGCCATTTTTCGTCCATGTGCTCGAAGCCTACTCTCGTTTCATCATCAGGCGGTAGTGCGTCCCTAGATGCAATGGAAAAATCTGCTTGCAAGAAAGGTAATCCTGCACCTAGCAGAATAATTAATGTTGGAATCAATACAGCCCACGGTCTATTCATTACAGTTGTCGCAATCCTTGACCAAACTCCTTCTCCATCATCATTTTCAGTACTAAATGTTGGAAACTTTTCTGCTAAATTTGGTATTCTAAGGTTAAATCTGGTGTTTATCCATACTATCAGATTCGATATTGCCGGATAATTTACACCATAACCAATCAAACACAGCAAGGCAGGTAAAACAACTATTGAGAAAACCATTGCAACTGTAACGGCTAATGTTCCACCAATGCCTAAACTCGGTAGCCCCGTGTTTTCAAAAAACAGCATCCCCATTAAACCGATTGCAACTGTTACTCCGCTGAAAAATACCGCTTTTCCTGCGGTCGCAACTGTCATTGCAGAAGCCGTCCTAATATCATGCCCTCTATTCAACTCCTCCCTATATCTATTTACAATAAATAACGAGTAATCAACTGACACACCAATTCCTATCAAAGTGATGATATTTACAGCATATTGGGTTACGTCTGTAACATTCGACAGCCATATCGTAATCCCTGCCGCAGAAGCAACTGTGAATATAGCGATACCAACCGGCAAGATTGCTGCTATGAATGTGGCAAATACAATGCCTAGAATAATCAAGGTTAGAGGTCCTGAAACTAACTCCGCTTTGATCAAATCCTCTTGAATTCTAGTATCAAAGGTTACGTCAATGGCGACATTGCCTGTTCTCCATGATTCGAAATCAGAATCGATTTCTATTGACTCAAAATTTTCAGCGTAGAGTTCTTTTGCCTCTTTCCTGTCAAATTTAATTAAAACTCGGTTCTTTGCCCAAAAACCATCATCATCCTCGTAAACGAACTTATCGCGTTCATCTCCTTCCATTTCCCATGAATAATTTATGTCCACGCCATCTAAGCCATCGAAAATCGATAATGCTTCACGAACTTCATCTCTCCATTCCTCTGAGGAATCATTCAATGAATCATGATGTACAAGGAAAATGAAACCTTGAACATCTTCCTCTTCACCAAAGAACGCATCTTCAAGCAGCCCTCCCGCTTCAATGGATTCTAAGTCGCCTTCTCCCCAAGATTCAGCCCAATTTGGACCCATAGCAGCAAGAGATGTCATAGCAATGCAGGCCAATAATCCAATTACAACAACTGATTTTCGATAATCGTATGTGAACAACCCGAGTTTGTAGAAAGCTCTGTCCTTAAGCATATCAGGGTCAGTAATGCTTTCCATGTCTCGACGCTCAAAAAGTAGTATATCAAGGGATGTATGGGCTCCCTTGCATCATTATTAAATGCTAAAAAAGTCAGGGAGAGGCATGGATATGATACAAACTGAATCTGTTTCATATCCAAAAAACAGGTGGTACATTCTCGCAGTATTGAATCTTGGATTGATAATTGTAATGCTAAATAACCTTACATTGAATGTTGCATTACCTGAATTGTCAACAGACCTTAATGCTGATAATTCTGAACTGCAATGGATTATGGACTCCTATGTGCTTGTTTTTGGAGGAACATTGCTCTTGATGGGAGCCCTTGGAGACCGGTTTGGGAGAAAGGGTACCCTCCATACTGGTCTAGTAATTATTGGATTATTCTCTGCTTGGACAGCATTTTTTGCTGAAACTTCGAACCAGGTTATTTTTGCGAGAGCAGGTATGGGTTTAGGAGCCGCTTTAGTAATGCCTTCAACACTTTCAGTAGTGCTGGTAGTTTTCCCTGAAAATGAAAGGGGTAAGGCAATTGGAATCTGGGCGGCAATGGCTGGTATAGGAGGCCCCATAGGTATTTTAGTTGGAGGATGGGCTGTAGAAAATTATGATTGGCAAATGGTGTTTTTAATCAATGTTCCATTCATCATTGTAGCACTGATTTCGGGGCTTTTCATAATCCCCAAATCAAAAGACGAAACTGGTAGACCTCTAGACATATTCGGTGCTCTACTATCTGTGGTTTCCCTTGGATGCTTGTTGTACGCAATTATAGAAGGTCCAAACTTTGGATGGACTAGTTCTGAAGTATTATCATCGCTACTTGTTTCAATAATATCTGGGTTAATCTTCCTCTATTGGGAGAACAGAATCGAACATCCCCTTCTACCGTTAGAATTTTTCTGGGGTAAAAGATTCACGATCGGATTAATAGCGATTTCATTCACTATGTTTGTTATGTTATCATTCATATTTATGCAAATGCTACATTTCCAACTAGTTAGAGATATGTCTCCCTTTACTGCTGCATTGAAAGCCCTTCCACTACCGGTAGCACTGTTACCCGCAGCAACAAACAGTGACAAGTTAGTGCATAAGTTCGGAAGACCAAACGTAATCTCAACAGGAATATTACTAATCGCCACTGGTCTGATATTGTTTTCTTTTATTGATATTGATACCGATTATTGGTATATTGCAACAACCTTTGTGTTGATAGGAGGAGGAATGGGGCTCACTATGGCGCCGTCCACAACTGCCGTAATGGATTCGATTCCTAAATCAAAAGCGGGGGTCGGAAGTGCAACAAATGATGCTAGCAGAGAAGTTGGTGGTG
>Ga0163109_10001180_pt1 | contig 20847 bp, 27 predicted proteins | sample CRUFie1St13metaG_FD_108704 | JGI IMG/M metagenome (GOLD analysis project Ga0163109, IMG submission 108704) | Marine microbial communities from the Costa Rica Dome - CRUD Field 142mm St13 metaG | ecosystem: Environmental > Aquatic > Marine > Oceanic > Photic zone | place: Costa Rica: the Eastern... | reverse complement strand
TAATGTCGAGCCATTTCCTCCAATTGTCAAAGTAAATCCAGTTTTAGAGCTATTAGTAGTGTTTTTAAATCTTCTATAGAAATATTTTGTTCCAGTAGCAGATGTATAGTCTGGATTATTTGCTGGTGCATGTAAATTATCTGTCGCGCCGGCTTCTCCGTTATTTTTAAAATTGCCGTCTGGATAAATTAGTTGTCCATAATAGACCATTAAACCATCAGTAAGTGTAGCTGTAGAATCCCAATTGTTATTTGTTACAGAGTTTTGGTCACTGAAAAGTATATTATCTGGAAGACGTTGAGATTCATTTGTAAATTCTTCTAAAGTATCTGACTGTGTCACACTAGAGAAAGTTTGAATTAAGATATTTGATGACGAAGTATTATTTGTTGTAAAAGTTCCTGTTAAAGGATGAATAATGCGACCAGAAAGTGTTGCTGAAGATGCATTTACTCCTGGTAAAGAAGTTGCTTGGTCAAACGTAAAGTTTCCTATTATACTTAAATCATCATCATAGCTATCAGAGACAGCTGTTAAAAGTGATGGCAAGCTTGTTGATGTGCTGTTAACAGAACCATTTGTTATTCCATCGCCAGAAAACTCAATTGAGTTAATTGTCGAATTTGTTGTTGTTGGAAAACTTATAGCAGAATTTGAATCGCTGTATACATATTTGTATACATTACTAGCTGTGAAACTAAATTCGCCTATAGGGGACTTAAAGTACTCAACTCCTGAAAGATGATTTGTTCCAGCAGCACCTGCTGATATGTTACTAATTAACAAGTTAGAGAAAGTAATATCTAGTCCTGAATCGTCGTTGACCCATTCAATATAATTTGTTTCTCTATCAGAACTGTCAACCGTATGAATTACTCTTGCATAATTCCAGCCATTTCTTTGGTCAGCAGGATTAACAGAGAAATTAGCAGTTCTATAAAACTTTGTATAATCAGGCAATAAAAAGTTGTTTTTGCCAACAACAGCGTCAGTTACACTTACAAATCCTGAGTTATTTCCATTTAAACTATTTCCTGAAGCAAATGATGTTAAGTCAATTGTATGAACATCAGCACCATTTACTTCTAGCTTTAAAGTTCCTTTGTTTCCGTCGCTGAAAGAGTTATTAATATAATTGTTTCCAGAAGCTGTTACAGAGTCATTTACTGGACCTGAAATTGTTGTTGTTTTATCAAATATTCCTCTTCTATGACTAGAAACGCTAAAGACACCATTAGCATCAATTGCTCCAAAGCCTCCTTGAATGCTTCCTACACTTGTATAATTTGCTTTTGATAAAGAACTTCCAAAACTTAATTTACCACTAACACCACTTTGTGATGAGTCTAATTCATTTACATTAGAAGGTTCGTTTACATCTGTAACAACTCCAAAACCTACTTGAAAATTAGTAATTTCTCCTGTCCAAGAAGAATCAGCAACGATTTTTGCAACAATATATTCATTTGTTAACAAAGAACCGGTTCCAAATGTAACGTAATTTGTTGAATTTAAGTTTGTATCTAAAGTTCCTATTGAGCAGCCATCATTGTCACCTGTAGAATGATAAGTAAATGCTGTTGCTGCGTCTAGCCAACCAGTGTCATCAGTACCATTTGAAGGAAACTTAAAGAATAGTTTAAATTCATCACCATTAAGACTTTCGCCATTAGCAACCAAAGTCCCAGTACCATTCATAGTATAACCTAAGTCTCTAACATTTGCACCTGATGTATTTTGAAATTTTCTTATATAATTTCTTTCACCAGATATTCCGCTATAGTCTGGATTAGAATCTGGCCCGTGTTCAATACTTCCTCCGTCTGACGTGTTTCTGAAGTCGCCGCTATTGAAAGAATTACTATGAGAAACTAATTTTTCATCAAAAACCATTAGTCCTGTACCATGAGAAATACCTGCTGATATGCTATTTTGTGAATTCCATTGGTTAATTACGTCTACAACGTCAGCTTGAAGGTCATAGCCGTAATCTGTAACTCTATAAGTTTCTCTTTGGAAAGTTTCGCTTAAGTTTGTAGAAGTATCTGCGACATTATATAGTAGGATATCATCGCTAAGTGATAGTGCGCCACCGTTAGAAATTCCTTTAGCAGCAAATGGATGTGTAACTGAAACGTTAGCTGTTATATTTCCACCAATCATTTTAGTAGTATTAATAGGACCAGACTGGCTTAACGCAATAATTTTTGTATTATCTTCAGAACTTGTATCAATAATTGGTTTATTAACACTGTCTAGTTCAAAAGTTCCTGATGACGTAGTGGTTGTAAAAGTTATTGGTGTATTGTCATAAATATTTTTATATGCATTATTAACGTTACCAATGTAAGCAGCTGTTCCTGACGTATTATATTTTACGCCACTAAGATATAACTCTCCGGCCATATTAACATTTAATGAATTCTCTGTTATGGAAATGTTTTCATTATTATCATCATTGACCCATTCAGCAAAACCTGTAACAGTTTCTGATGCACCTATTACATGCTTTACTTGAGCATAGTTCCAACCGTTTCTCTGACTACTGGAATGAACTACCCATTGACCTGTTCTATGCTTAAAACTGCCAAAAGAGTCTCCGTTTGAAAACTTACCTTCATCAGCAATACTAATATTAGTAAATCCTGAGCCGTCAGCATTTAAACTACTTGCAGATCCGGAACCTGGATTTCCTGTTCCAGCAAAATTTGTTAAGTCTAAGCTATGAATCTCTACACCATTAAGAAATAACTTTAAGCTGCCTAAATCAGCATTTCCAAATGAGTCTGATGGGTAATTTATCTGAGCGTTTTGATACTGGTCTGCAGTAACGTCGTTATTAAGAACACCACTTATACTTTGACTTCCGTTGTAAATGCCTAAACGATAACTGCCTACAACATTTGATAAAGGTTCGTAGCTTTCATTAACATCAATAACGTTATAACCTGCTGTATCTAATACATTGTTATAACTTATTACTGAACCTGATGAGCCAAAAGATAAGTTAGCTGTAATTCCATTTAATGTTGAAACTGTAAACTGGTCTAAATTTGGAGCAGGAGTAGGTGCCAATGATTTTAATACTTCATTGAATCTATCAATTGCAGTGCCTATAGGTGTCGTAGTAGTGAAGTCTGTAAATAAACCATCTGTGTAATCGTTATCTTCAGCATCACCTATTGTAGAACCACCAATTTCATTGCCCTCAGAGTCTGTAACAGTACCTGATACGACAATAGAACCTGATACTAATACTGTTCCTGATGTGTGTGAACCTGATAAAAAGTTTGCCTGACCTTTTGTCGTACTTGTTCCATCTTCCTTAACTAAATACAGGGCATTTGAGTCTATTAAGTCTTCATCGTTTCTATAAATACCAAACTGATTATCTGTTGCGCCATTATCAGCGTCTATTTTTATATAAACACTTTCAATTGATTGTAATAATACATTATCATTATGGTCAGCAGGTGAGTCAAAATTTAAATCAAGCAAATTAGGCGCTTCACTTGTTATTTTTTCTGCATAAATATTATTCCATGAATTATCAGATGCACCAATTGTATCATCTTCACCTGCAGGTAATAAACTTCCATCAAGAGTAAAGTCACCATCTTGTAATAAACTACCTGTAAGAGATAGATTGCCTTCTTGAACTATATTACCGTCTAGATTATAATCACCTTTTTGAATTAAACTTCCTGTTAACTCTAGATCACCTAGTTGGTCGTAACTTCCTGTAAGTGACAAATTACCAGTTTGATTTAAATTTCCTGTCTGGACTATGTTTCCATCTAGATTATAGTCACCTTTTTGAATTAAGCTACCTGTTAGTTCTAAGTCACCTAACTGGTCATAGCTTCCTGTAAGTGACAAATTACCAGTTTGATTTAAATTGCCAACCTGAACTATATTTCCATTTAAAGTATAGTTTCCTAAATGGTTTAAACTACCTGTTAATTCTAAATCACCGCTGCTTAAAGTTAAGTCACCATTGCTTAATGTTAATCCACCAGATTGACTAAAGTCGCTTAAAGCAAATATGCTACCGCTGACAACTAAGTCACCACCAAAAACTGCTGTTCCTCTACTATCAACTACACTTCTATTACCAATAGAGCCACTAACATAAAAATTTGTATCTGTTTGTAATGCACCAACTCCAGTATCAGGAGCATCATGTATAGAAACAAGATGATAGTCACCTTCGGAAAATAATGATACCTCACTACTTCCAGCGCCATCGCTTGTAAAAACAGTAAAGTTTCCTGGGTTGTTTCTATTTACTTCAACAATGTGACTTTCTGTATATAAAGTACCTGAAACTACTACGTCTCCTTTAAAAAGAGAAGTTCCTCTACTATTAGAGTCTTTTGATCCAGCAGTTCCATGAACTAAAAGAAAAACATCATTTCCGACATTTGTAAGTAAAGCTGCACTATTAGAAGTACCGCCTATTTTGTCAGATGCAATTGAATCATCATATATTACAAGACCTGGGCCAGATCCAGATCCTATAATTCTAGACGTTAATAGACCTTCAGCTCTAAAATCTTTAGCCATAATATAAACTTTCTTTCAATTATATTATTAATTATCTGAGCTTACTACATGTATATGAACTTTACCATTAAATTCTTCTGAAGCAGAGATAGTTACGTTATTTATTGTTAGACTAGTTATGAAAACATTAACGTTTTCATCTTCGGGAGCTATTGTACAAACAGGCAATGACACATAATTTCGGGTAAATGTATATGTTTCTTGACTTGAGTTATCAAATACTAATACTGCTGCTTCCACGTCTACTCCGTTTCCTGAAGTTGTTGTTTCATATATAGGTCTTCTTCTAAGAAGTGGATATATTTTCTTATATCTATTTTTATCTCTTAAAGTTGCCATTTAAAGTTTCTCCGCTGCCTCTGATGCCAAGTCAGAACGGTAGCCTCTAGGCAAGTTAACATGCACTGAGTATACAGATTCTTTAAGCTTTTGTATTACTTGAGTTAAACCATTTGACTCCTTATCTAAATATGGAGCATCTATTTGATCAACGTCACCTAAAAGTAATATTTTTGAATTTTGACCTACACGAGTTATAATTGTTTTTAACTCATGAATAGTTGCATTTTGTGCTTCATCTACAATTATAAAGCTATCGTTAAAGCTTCGACCTCTCATATAAGATATAGGTGCAGCGTCAATTTGATTTTTTTCAAGCATCATATTAAAATAAGATAAATCACCAAAAGCATTTCTAAAATTGTCTATTATTGGCGCAATCCATGGCTGCATTTTTTCATTTAAGTCTCCAGGCAAAAATCCTAAGTCTTTACCAACAGGCTGAGTTACTCTTGTAAAAATAATTCTTTTAAAAATGTCTTTATTAACCAAAGCTAATCCTGACATTAAACTTAAATAAGTTTTTCCACTGCCAGGTAATCCAGTTAAAGAAACTAAACTTACATCTGGATTCATAATAGCATCTAAAGAGAATTGTTGTTCTTTATTTTTAGGAGTTATTCCAGTATAATTTTTAATTTCAGATTTATTTTTAATTACACGTATTACGTTTTTTTCATATACACATAATGCTGAACTTGTGTTTTGAAAATTCCTTAATAAAAATGGCTCGTTTTCAAATAAGTTCAATTCCATTTCTATTGTACCATTTTTATATAAATCATCAACAAAGTCTTGGCTTCTATCTATTGTTTTCCACTCACAAAATAGTTCTTCTTTTCTAATATCTAACAAGTCACCAAAATAGTCTTCTGCAAGCAACTTTATAGAATCACATTTTACTCTTAAATTAATATCTTTTGTAATAAGCTTAACTTCATATTCTGGATATTTTTCTGATATTCCTATTACTGATGATATAATATAGTTGTCATTTGACTTTGACATTTCTAAAAATGCATTATTAACTTTATTTTCTTCTACCCAAACTTTAATAAGAATATTATCTTCTTCTAAAAGAACTCCTTCATGTAAACTACCAATCTCTCTTAAACTATCAAGCATTCTATTAATATGTCTTGCTGATTCTCCTAAAACACCTTGTCTATCTTTAAATCTGTCAAGTTCTTCTAAAACTACGAGAGGTATAAAGACAATACTATCTGTAAAGTTGTGAAGACAATTTTTGTCATAAAGTAAAACACTAGTATCAATTACGTAAACATTATTTTGTTTCATTAATATAAACTTCCTCTCATGTTTATACAATTAAATCTAATCTAAGTATTAAAAACATGTTAGGAAATGTTTATGAATAAAAACTGTTTTGGTAAAATAAATGACAGCAATACAAATTGCAACAATATTGAGTGCAAATATTGGGAAAATAAATGCAAAAATAAATGCGCAATATTACAATCAAATAATAACGAACATACTCTTCAAGAAATAGGTGAAATATTTGGTATTTCTAGAATGAGAATATGTCAAATTGAAAAAAATGCACTAAATAAATTAAAAAAGAAAGTTTTTAAGAGTCTTTAACAGCGTCTTGTGACTTTTTTAATTCAAGAGAATTCTTTGCCAAAGACTTTAAACTAGCTGATAGACTTCTTAATCCTTTTCTAAGTCTTACTCCTGCAGAAGCATTACCACTCAATGACTTATCAAGGTCCTTTTTTAAAAGCTCTAATAGTATTTTGCTTTCTTCGTATTCAGATTTAATTTGCTCTGTGAGTTCTTCTTGATTTAATTGTGACATTATTACTCCTTTATATTTCTAATTTAGGTTTGTCTTCTTTATTTATTAATAAAGAAATATTTTTCATTAAACTATTGTCTTCTAATTCTAAAGAAAGTTTAAAAATAAGTTGTTTTAACTCATCTTGAGTTACACCATATCTAATGATTTCTTCTTTGATTTCTCTAACTTTCTTAATAGAATTTATATCTTCTTTTTGCATTATAAATTCCTTTGAAATATTTCTCTTTTAAGTTTATAAGAACCATCTTTTTCAAAATATAAAATTTGACATATTACATTGTTTTGTTCAGTAGACCTTGAAATAACAACATAGTCGTCTATTTTGTTTTCTATTAAGTAATCTATTTTTTCCCAAACGCTAACATCACAATCGTTCTTTACTAAAAGCGAAACTAATTTATTATCTATAGAATGTTCTAAATCTTCTTTTGTAGTTACCATTCCACGATAATTTGAAGTGTCAGATATTATTTCACTAGAACAATAGTCTGTTATTTTATGAATAACATCACAATTATTACAAGCAACATATTTTTCTTCTATTTTTTCTTCTTCTAACGTAGAAAACACTGAAAATTTATGGTACACTGGCTTTTCACTTTTTGAATATAATGGTAAAATACAACTACATTCTATTAAGTGAGTTACATACTTCATTATTCGTCAATTTCAACCTTTAACTGATCGTATCCCCAGCTTTTAGCACTATCAATTTCTAAAGACAAAAGACTGTCAATTTTTTTAACTGTATCTATTTCAATTGATAATTCTCTACTATTTTCTAGTAATAAAGATGTAAGCTTTCCTTTTAAAACATCCATTACAGAATAATATTTTTGTCCTAAATGTTTGTTAATTTGACTTTCTAATTTCATAATAGCTCCTGCATTTCTTAATATCATTCTGCAATTCTAGCGATAATTTTTCTACAGCATCATACAGACATACAGGAATTATATTATCTTTATCATCAAAGTAAACTCCAAATTGTCTTATTTTTTTAAATGCTGATATGCAAAATTTGATATCTTCAATTTGGTTTTTTTTAGAGAGAAACACTTCAGTTTTTTTACCTTTTAGCCTTTTTATTCTTTTTTCAATTATTTCGTTTTTTTCTAAACTAGAAAATTCTTTTATTTTTTTGTCAATAGAATTTTTATTACACTTAGTAAAAGTTAAACTATTTGGTGTTAAAATAACATTATCAAAACATTTTAAGTTTTCTATATTAGACTTTATATTAAAAGATTCACTACTAAGTGAATATCCTGTTGCTAATGAAATATCTTCAAAAAAGAAAGGGTCATGGTCAACTGTAAATTTTTCATATATTAAACAAGCCATTTTGTTCTTTAGTAAAGTCTGTTTAATACTATTTGCAATATTTGGAAGAATACCTCTACAGACTATAATTAAAGCCTTTTTGTTATTTAAATAAGCTTTTTCTAGTAAAGGAATAATAACATTTTCTTTTTCAATAAACTCGTCAAAATTAGCAATATAACAATTAGTTTTTACTTCGCTAGACTTACTAAACAAAATTGAATAAAAGTCTTCTCTTACATTTATATCAAATTTATATGAGTTACTTTTTTTAATTTGACTTTTATATTTTGTATTTTTAATGCTTATTAAAGAGTCTGAACCTGAAACTTTTAATATAATTTTAAATAAGTCAATAGAGTCTTTATTTGCAAGCTGTTTATTAATATAATCTAATGCATCAGAAAACTTTGCTTTTCTTCTTTTATTTTTATTAATTTTTTCTGTATTTTTTAAAAATATATTTTTTAATAAATTAAAAGAACTTCCTGGAAATATTTTTTCAATATTGATTGCTCTTTCTAAAATAAGAGACTTATACGGATTATTTTTTAAAATATTAGAACACATTAAACTATATAAAAAAAGATGACTATTCTGATAAACATTTTTATCGTTGATTATTCTTATTTTATTTTTTTCAAAGTCATCTACAAATTTTTTAATAGTATATAGTTCTTTATTCATGTTCTTCTTCTTTTTTAGATACTAAAAATTTAATATCTTCAATTCTTTTTTCTGAAAGCACAACTCTGAAGAACGCTGATAATGTTGCAACTGTAAATAAAACAAAAAATATATTTGTATTTTCTGTTGCAAATAAAGATGCTGCGGATGACATCATAGTAATTTCAGAAAATCCTATATTAGTACTAGTACTCATTTACTACTTTTGCTGCCTTTCTAAAAATAGTTTTTAAATATTGTAAACAATTTTCTTCTGCTTCTTCTTCTAACATCCAACCAATACTCTTGTGCTCATACTTTTTAGTATCAGGATTAGGCAATACTTTTATTTTATCACTTTCTTTACCAATGTATTCAGCTAAATATAAAGTCATTGTATCAACGCCATCTGGGTTAATGACTATCATTTTAAAGTCTTTATCAAGCTTAATACTAATTTGGTCGCCTTGAATATTTGCTTCTTCGTAAAGTTCTCTACAAGCAGCTTCAAATGCTGTTTCACCTTCATCAATAACACCTTTTGGTATGTCAAACTGGTTTCCGTATCTATCTTTTCTAAACTTTTCCAATGTTAAAAATAAATTTTCATTATTTTCTCTTTTGTAAATTATAAAACCTGCGCCAGCCATTTTATAACTCACAATATGACTTAAAAAAGTCTTCAGGGAACATATCATAACTTCTATTCATAATTCTCTTCCAGTCGCTATCTAAAATATAAGTAATAGCTTCATCTTCATGATTTCTAATACTTCTACCAACAGACTGTACAATTGTTCTAACAGTTTGCATATTATACCACCACTTCCACTTATTCATTTTCTTTCTACATACTTTGTCACCTAAGTATGGAAATGGCATTTTACAAATTACTTGAAACTTGCTTAAGTCACCTTTTAAATCAACTCCTTCTGACATTGAAGGTGAGACAAGGACAGTATCATTAGAGCTGCGACAGTGCTCCTCTAACAGCTTTTCTCTATTTGCGCCATAGGCAACTTTAAGTCTTTTATTCCTAACTGCATGCTTAATAAATTCAGCAATCTTAATATTATGTGTATGAATAATACCTTTTTCACCTTTATGCTGATCTAATATGTCATTGATAGTAACTCTAATTTTAGGTAAAGTTTTATCAATATTATTAGCAGACATACTTCCAGTATTTAAAAACACAATTGGTCTTTTTTTAGGGTCAAAAGGTGACTCTTCTTTGACAAAAACTGTTTTATCTTCATCGATTCCAACTAGCTCACAAAAACCTTGTTGAGAAATAATTGTTGCTGACATAAAAATAATGTAGTCTGCATTATTTAAAAGATACTCATGTGAATACTTTGAAACTTCAATTGGCTTAAATATAAGCTTAATTTTATTTTTTTTATCTGTATGAGAAGTTTCAAAAACCCAATTGTCTTTGTCGTAAATTTCAATAAATTGTTTAATCTTAGTCAAATGCGAATTAATTAATTGAACCTTGTGATGCAGTGATTTAAGTTCAGCTAGTTTTTGTGACGTAATGCCTAGATTTTGTAATTTATTATTTAAATTTACTGATACTTTTGTTAAATGCGGTAAATAAACGTTTTTTACCCAATTAAATGACTGAAATTGTGTTGACAATTTAGGCATTTTAATTTTTAAAACATTTTCAGCGAAGTGCTGTGATACTGTAATTTCAATAAATCTTGAAAGCTCATTCTCAAGATTATGAGCTTCATCAACTACTAAAATCTTTTTTCTTGGAGTCTTACCATTATAATTCTTTTCTGTCAAGAAATAAGAAAAATTTGTAATTGACAATTCAGAGTCACAAAACTCTTTCTTTTTAGACTTGTAAATACAGTCATAAGCACATGTTTCAAGCTGAGGCTTTGTTGTACCTTGTCTAATTAAGTCTTGAATTTCTTTACAAGAAGACTTTTTTTCTTTTTTACAAGTGTAGTTGTTACTACTATAAAGACTTTTCATTCCTATCTTTTCAAAGTCTTTTTCATATTGCTCTTGCAAGATTTTCTGTGTAGTTAAAAAATAACAACCATTATCGTCATCATTTTGATATTTATTATTTAGATACCTAGCAATTGTTAATCCTATTGCAGATTTTCCTACACCTGTTCCACACTCAACAACAGCATATTTTTTATTATTATTAAAACCTTCTAAAACTTTATTTATTGCATTTTCTTGCTGAGTTCTAGTTTCATTATATGGAAAATATTTAATCCATTCAGCTTTGTTCAAAATTTACCTCGAGGATTTTATGCCTAAAATAGAAAATAAAAAAGAAATTGAAAAAATTTCTAAAAGAATTGCTAAAAAAGAAATTAAAAATCAATATAGTAATCTTAAAAAAGATTTACTCAAAGAGAAAGAACTTGAAAGTCTTATTCAAGACCTTGTTAAAGAAATGCTTCAAAAATATCATGATATGTTTTATCGCGATAAAAGCATTATTAAACAAAAGCTTAAATAACGGAATCGAACCGTATCTAGTAATTAAATAAAACTTATTTAAAACTTCATTAAATAATATTAGTATGTAACAGCACATTATAAACGAAAAAACAAAATATTCAATGAATACTTCATTTTCAATATTAATCGACTTTATTATATTTTTTAAATTTCTTTTATACATCACAAGTTAAATAAAATGTTTTTTATTCTTTCTAAAGCTTTTTCTTTTTCAATTATAGCTTCTTCATGACTATTTTTATAAGCATAATTTCCTAAAAAGTTTTTTAAAGCTGGATAGTATTCTTTATTGTTTAACGTTATATAAACAATATTCTTACCACTCATAGTGTCAGGTACTATCTCTATATTAACAACGTTTTTTAATACATCGTCTCCGTCTAAACTAAAAGTATCTTTTCTTGTTGAAGCATAGTCTCTACCAACTTCTTCAGTTATAATATTCTTAATATATTTTTTTAATAAATTCATTATAAATTCCTTGAATAATACTTAACAATAAATAGGTAAGGTAGCATGAGTAAGTCTTTAGCTGAGTCTATATTTAATAAAATTTACAATAAAAACTATTACATTTTAAAAAATGGAACACTTTCAGAAAGTTTAAAGCACCATATTGATAATAACATTCCTTTGTCTGAAACGATTTATCGTATGGGTAGTGCAGAATATTTTAAACTATTTTTCGAAGCAAGAAATTGTCTTATAGAAAATAGAATTATTTTCTTGTGTGAAAACGATAGCTGGCTTCTAAAAAACACAGACATTGGTTATTTTGGCACTTATAAGGATAAAGTTGTTCCTTTAGATTTTCCTTTAGAATACGTCAGAGAAATTAATGAAGCTGAGTATCGAGGCAAAAAAGTCAAGCTAAATAAACCTAAAAGAGCTAGCGGCGGCAAGAAAAAATTTGTTGTTTATACAAAAAATGCAAAAGGCAACGTTGTTAAAGTTGGATTCGGTCAACCTGGAATGAGAATTTCTAAAAATGCTGCTGCTAGAAAATCTTTTCTAGCAAGACATAAATGTGATACAGACCCAGGTCCTAAGTGGAAAGCTAGATATTGGTCATGTAATATTCATAGATATAAGAAACAGCTAGGGCTTAAATTTCCAGGAAGATGGTAAAATGTCAAAACCATATAAAGACATAAAAATAGAAAACTTTATAATTAGAAAATTCAATAGTAGTCTACAAGAAACAGACTTAAAATGGCATAGAGACGATAGTAATAGAAAAATAACAATACTTGCAGGAAATAATTGGAAATTTCAGCTAGATAACAATATACCTTTTAACCTACAAAAAGGTAAAACCTATGTCATAGAGACAAAAATTTGGCATCGTCTGATTAAGGGTGACGATAATTTAATTATAAAAATTGAAGAGATATAATAATGTTTACATATAAAGCAAAAGTAGTCAGTGTTTATGACGGAGATACAATTACTTGTCTAGTAGATTTAGGCTTTAAAATAACAATAAAAGAAAAATTTAGACTTTATGGCATAGACACACCTGAAATTAGAACAAAAGACCTTCAGGAAAAAAAACTTGGATATAAAGCAAAAGAAAAACTAGAAAGCTTAATTAAAAACAAAGATGTTTATCTTGTTGTAATGAAAAAAGGCAAGTTTGGTAGATGGATAAGTAAAGTCTATTTAAATAAAAATGATATTTCAGATGATAACTCTGTAAATCAAATCCTTTTAAAAGAAGGATTTGCTAAACCTTTCATGATGGACTGATTACTCATTGATAATTAGTTTTATAGGAGGTCTGTTATGCCCGTTACAGAACTATTACTTATTTGTGCTGGTGTTGCTTATGTTGGCACTGAAGGCCTTAAACGCTCTTTAAAACTTAAGGGTAAAAAAGGTTTACAAAGATTTATCTCTACAATTATTGGAATTGCCACAGCATGGTTCATTTGTGATGGTGAAAATGAACCAACAAGAAAACAACTTCTCATAGGTTTAATGGGAGGAAGTGGCGCAACTTTTCTTATAATGATGTTAAAAGGTCATTTAGGAAGTAAAAATAAGCTTCTTAATCAACTTGTTGAAACAGTTGAAGAAACACCTCAAATTAAAGATGAAAACAACAATGGTATTGATGACGACCTAGAAGCACAAATTATTAAAGAAGCTTTGGAAAAAAAAGAAGAAGAAAGTAAAAAATCTGACAAAGAAGATTCACACTTAGAAGATACTGTTTGTGTTAAATGCGGAAAACAAGTTTGTGAGTGCAAATAATGGAAGCAGTTCTTAATTTAATATCTCAAAGTGCACCTGTTATTGCTTCCATCATGGCAGGAGTCTGGATAATGTCTAACAAGTTCAATGTTGTCGAAAAAAAATGCGACTTAATTGCTCAAAAAGTTGATCATCTAGGCGAAAAAGTCTCTGATATGGAAAACTCTAAAGAAAAAATGTCTTCACAAGTTAGTTCAATTGACAGAAGAGTTTTAACTTTAGAAATTATGAAAGAAAACGAAAACGAAAAGTCAGCGTGATATTATGAATTGGTTCTCAGATAAAGGAAAAAGAAGCTGGGTTGCATCTTTAATATTTTTAGTAATGGTCATTGGCCTTATATTTTTCTTTACTTATATGCATATTCCTGATAAAAACAAAGACGTTATAGTTGGTATTGTCGGTATGATTATTGGTAGTATCTCATCAATGATTTCTATCTTTAGCGGCCGCGACCCTGACGATATAAAAGATTTAAAAGAAGAAATTATAAAGTTAAATGATGACAGGTCAACTCTTATTAGTAGACTTAGAGATGCACAAATGGATAAAGAAAATCTTAGAATGCAACTTCAAGGTCTACAACATGAAGTAATAAATAGACTTTCAATCTTTGTTGGAATTGAAAATCTTATGAAAATAGGTAGGATTGACAGTAAAAGCAAAAAAGAAATAGAAAAGTGGATACCAAAAGAAATTAAAAACGAAGAGCTAGTCAGTGATGCACCAAAAAATATGAGAACATTTAACTCTAGAATTGATGAAAATCCTGAAGAATCTACTCCTTCTACTATAAAACCAAAAGACTTGTCTCCAAAAAAAGAATTAGACGATCAATTAGATGATCAGTTTTGGAAAGATTTTAATAAAAAATAAAAAGTATTTTAATAATACTAAAAAAGGAGAAAATTTTGAAATTTTTTTTGTACACATTTATTTTTTTACTAGGTTGCTCTAATATAGTCGAAGAAAACGAAAGATTAAATGACGCATCTAAAAAAAGTTTAATTGGAAGTGAATGTAGCTTAGGCTGTATTTGGAGCAAATATGCAGTAACGTCAGGTGTTCAAACTTTAACACATTATTGCAATGGTGAAGGATGTCATTGTGTTGAAAGAGGAAATATATATAACTCTTGTCATGAGCAAAATATTTCTCCATCACAAAGTCTTGATGAATCTTCTTGGGAAAGCAACCAGCAAACAGGAAATTTACCTCAAAGTGATTATAATTCAGTAAAAGGAAATAGAATTGCCGACGAAGCATATTGGGAAGCTAGCAGAAGAGGAACAGTTGGATGGTGTTATAATGCCGTCGCTGATGCTGTAGAAAGAATAACTGGACCTTTTCTCTGGGGTGGTCATGCTTACCAAGCTGCAGATCAGTTTGCTTCTTCTTCACATTTCTTTGAAGTATGGGAAAGAAGTTTAATTAACTTACCGGCAGGAGCAATTGTTGTTTGGGGTAAAGGTACTAGCAGAAGCGGACACATTTCAGTTGCACTTGGTAATGGACAAGAAGCTTCTGATCATATTGCCTCTCAAATGGTTTATCACTATGGCGGGGCCCCTGCAAGAGTTTTTCTTCCGAGATAGTTATGCCTTATAAAATATCTAAACAAAAATGCAAACAAAGCAGTGGTAAAAAAGGCAAATACGTCTTAAAAAAGAAAAATAGCAACGAGAAAGTATCATGTCATACATCAAAAAAAAAGGCAAAGTCAGCTATGAGAGCAAGATATGCTAATGAAACTCATATAAATGAAAATGATAGTTCTTACAATATTAATGATTTAATTATAAAATTTAAAACAGAAATACTATCACATGATGAAATAAATTATATTGCTAATTACGCAAAGTCTGCTTCATATGATGAATTAATTCAATTGTGGTCAAATTTAGTATCAACACGAAATCTAGCAAATATACAAAAAATTCATAAAGAAATTGGAAATTATATAGTTGACGCAGTAAATAATTCTAGAAAAGAGAAGAAAATGGCTACTAGAAGACAAAAATTTAAAAAATTAAAAAAAATTCTTAGACTTAAAGAGAATAATGACAATAAATCATTTGATGAATACTTACAAGATGCATTAGGAAGCTCGCAAGAATCACAAGATACACAAGCAAAAAAAGAAGAAAACCCTGAAGAGGCACTAAAAAAGTTTCTTTCTATAATGGGGACGACTCCTACGTTAAACAAAGATATTAAAAAGATTGAACAGTAATACATTATATTGATATTATTTAACTAACCACGCTTATAATAGTTACTAATGTAACACTTTCTCATTAAAAGGAGAAACATTATGAAACTATTACAAGTTATTATAGCATTACTTTTCTTAAATTCTTGTCATTTAGAATTAATTCTTAGTCAAGAAACAAGAGCAGCTTCATTACAGAGCATTTCTTCAGTAGGTTTACTAGTATCATCTTATGTTATAGATATAGAAAAATTTACAGAACAATGTAATTATGCTTATGACTCTTCTATTTGCGCAAGTAACGAAATGCTTCTTGGTCTAAAAACAGTAAACATGCAACTTGCTGCTTCTTTTTCTTCAAAATCTACAACGTTCGCAATTGAAAATGAAGAAAATCAAGCTGTTATGATTACTGCTGGTCATGTTTGCAATGAATTTGATAATATTAATGAGACTGTTACAAGTGCAATGTCAGCTTTTGTTTTTGGAGCAATGAATGAAATGTCACTTGAAGCAGTAAAAACCATATCAGTTTATGATATATCTGGAAACAAATACAGAGTCTTAAATACAATTTACTCTCATCCTGATAAACCTGATATTTGCCTGTTTAATATAGATAGACCATTTCCCGCAACTATTCAGCTTTCAGATGAACTTCCAACTCTAGGTGATAGAGTTACAAATATTGCTGTTCCTTACGGAATATTTGGCAAAAAAACAATACCTATTTTTCAAGGCATATATTCAGGTCAAAAAAATAAACACAACCATGTTTACACAATTTCAGCTGGTCCAGGTTCTTCTGGCTCACCTATTCTATATAATAATAAGCTTGTTGGTATAATACACTCAGTTGATCGAAGAATAAATCAAATAAGCTATGCCACACCTCTTAACATTATTAGAGACATTATTGAATTAGAATAATATTTTATCTAGAACCAGCCTTATGACGCGCAAAACCGTATAATTTTCTTCCCATTTCTCGAACTTTTTCAATGTCATGAAACATAGTAGAAGAGTCTACCTGTCGTATAATTAATGCTCTAGCTTTTTGCCTATCCTCTTCAAGTATTTCTTGTGATGTCTCAGGTTTAAGTCTAAGTCTAGTATTCTTAAAGGCTAAAGTCATCAATTCTAATAACTCTTCGTCACCCTTAATCCTTAGAGCTTCTTCATAAAAGTCAGCTCTTTGTGTTGAGCTAGACACTAGTGTAGTTGTTTCTTCTCTTCCGCGAAAGTCAGGTCGTTGTCTTCTTCTAGCTCTAGCAGCATCTCTTTGAGCTGCTCTGCCATGTATGTCTGCTCTCATTTGTTCTATTGTGTTTCTAGCTTGTTGCTGAGATGCACCACATGCAGCTAAACCTGACATCAATGAAGTACTTAATACAAGAGTTTTTGCAGCTTTCTTTAAAGAATCCATGATTCCTTCTTCTAATAAGTCACTTTCACTAATAATACCTTCTTTTAATAATTCTTCACGAATCATTTCTCTTAGTTGGCTTTCTGAAATAATCATCATTATCCTTTCGCTTTAGCAATAACATACTTATATATTTATAATAAAAATATTTTTTAACCTTTTTTATTTTTAAATGTTTGATTTATTGCCTAATTGTATTGAACCATCACTTGATGTATGCATCCAGTAAGGATTGTCACCAAAGTTTACTACATCTGAACATGATACTTCATCAAATCCTAAACTTAACAAAAAGCTTTTTTTGACTATTAATAACGGCTCATAATGAGAGTCAAAAGACATACCTTTAGAAATTTCATCATCACTTGCGCTTCTAAGTTCGTGATCTTCTAAAATACTTCGAACTTCTTCAAAATTTCCAGCTTCTACCGCATATTTTATGTTATCATTTCCTAGACTCCACAATAAGTCAGACAGTCTAATCATTTTACTCATATAATCTTCATCAGAACCAAAAGACTCTCTAATAACACTTTTTATAATACTTCTTAATTTTCTCTCTGTTATTCTCATTACACGCCCTTTTAAACTAAATATTATTTAAAATATTTTAATTATATTTTATTACTCCACCAAGTCGCTTTCCAACCATCACTCTTGTCAATATATTCTTTACCTGTATTCACAAATCCAGCTTTCTTAAAAGCACTTTGTGAAGGAATATTATCCACGCCAATAAGCAAATCAGCAGCTACTCGACCTTTAAAAAACTTTGCTATCGCAATACTTCCAATTCCTTTAAACTTTTTCCTTACTTTACTATCAACATAAATGGCTCCAACTCGCCAGCCTCCTGCTTCTTGCCTTGGCGTCATAAATCCAACCAAGCTATCTCTGAAATATATTCCGGCTCTTTCGATACTTCTATCTTCTGGTCGAACAAAACCCCTTATCTCTTCGTCTTGGTCACCCTTTAACAACAAGCCTTTATCAATTCTACCAGGATATACGACTTCAACTTCTTCCGATTTAACACGATATACATCGGCGTCAGTCTCAAACATCATTTGTCTTACCAAACGTCGCAAATCACTTTCTTTTAGTATCATATTTGCCTCTTTAGAATCTTTTCTATTATTCTCTATGTTTTAAATATCTTTATTTACCCAATTCTCGTTACGAAACCTTGATGTCTTCTCATTCAGCTCTTCAAATGAAGGCAACCTGTCGCTCCCGTGCAAACGCATCGCTTTCGCCAATAAATCAACCTCTTCTTCAACATAGTCAATATCAGGCACACAACACTCCACAGGACATACCATCTGACAAGACTCGTTACCATGAAATCCTACACACTCAGTACATAAGTCTCGATCAATCTCGTATATGTCCACGCCTTCACTTATCGCTCCATTTGGACACTCAAACTCACATGCACCACAATTAATACACTCATCAGTTATTAACGTTGCCATCTATATGCTCCTGTAACAGCTTTTCTTTTCTTGCTTGTATATTTTATCATTCTACACACAACGATTTAACGAAAGAAAACGTCTTTCCTCTTTTATAAGTCAAAACTTGTTCGAGGAATGTCATATATTTCTTTTCCGCTAGTCTCGTAAAATGGAATGCCTTTCTTGCGACAAAATGTTTTAAAATAATCCTTCTCGTGAGAACTAATTTCTTCAGCTAAGCTTTTATGTGTCAAACCTAACGAACTTAACTCTTCGAGACTAAATACATCTCTAGACCAGTCTCCATGCTCCACTTCTCCACCTAACCAAATCAAACCAACAATCTTCTCAGGTACCAAAACAAACTCTGTTTGATTATATGTAAAAAAATCTCCCGGCTCGCTTTTTACAGACTTTAAATATGCATCTTCGTCCTCTAGAGGAAAATTTCTCCTTATAGTATCTTCTTTTCTGTTTAAACTATCTTCTCTCCTGTCATCTAGACTAAAGGTTGATGTTCGCTTTCTCTTTTGACCGCTTGACAAATTATCAATATCAACTCCAACGTTATCGTCAAAACCCATTGTTACAACCTTAGGCTTTACTAAAACACCAACATAACCCCACGCGTCAATTCCTCCATCACTATAATTACAACCTACTCCTACATTCTTATCCGGATTTACCAAGTTACATGATATCTCGTTATTTCCACCAATATATTTAATACTATTCTCAAACAGACTAGTACAGAATCTCTTCCATATCTTAACTCTCTCTTCTATACTCTTACCTTTACTCATTTCTTGAAACTTATATATCGCTGGCTCGCTTATCAGCCCCTGAAACCAATGTGTATACAAAGCATGCTTGACTAAACCCGGATGCCCATAATTGTCACGAAATGCTAGCTTTCTTTCTCGGGACATCTCACTAATTACCTCCTTAACAAATAGCCTCAAATCATACTCTTTCAATATCATATCTTATCCTCTAACAATCTTTCTATTCTTCTCTATATATTTCCTCATCCTAAGAATAAAACACCTTTCAGCGTTAATCCTCTGATACTATATAATAGCGTATCCCTAGACTGAAAAAGTTGTACAAAAGTTCTCCCGAAAATTTTTTGCTCTCGCACACTTTTTCTTTTTCAATTAGCCCAACATTTCACCGCATCACTTACACACGAATTACACGAGCGTCACGAAGCACACGAAAGCACGAAAAAGCAAAAGTAAAGGAAAAGCTGCGAGAATGCTAAGGGCGAGTGCGGACCTAGGCGGCGAAAAGTGTAAAAAGAGTGGTCTGCAGGGTATAATATATAGGCGCCCTAGGGGGGCTACAAAAGGCCCCGGGGCCCGCTAGGTTCTGGGTAAATAATTATTATCCCGGGTAAAATATTATCATAAGGGATATAATAATCACAAGAGAAGGGAGACGCGATAATGATTTTCTCAGCGCTTTGGGTTCTGATTCTCGGGTTAAGCGTGTATAAATTTATTTTCCCGTATAAAATGAGTTCGTATCGATTTAGAGATATGGACTAACAGGAGGTTCAAATGGATCCAACTCTCATTGGGTTAGCTGTTCAGATCGGTCTATTCGCATTCATCCTTATCGGATGCGCGAGCAGGTAAAAAACCAATCGTCTGTGTATAATCAATCTGAAGGAGGTACCATGGAAAACTACATTTATATCGCACAGGTTGTGAGTGTCTGGGGGAAAATCTGTCTGGCTGCATGTGTTGACTCCATGGTTTATAGGAGGATTTATGTGATGTAAAAAACCTCGGGTCAAGTTATAATCAACAGGTAACAATCAGGCGATAAAATCCAATCAAGGAGAGAGACGTATGAAGGTTCGACACGCACAGATTGATGGTCATATCCGTGGGCATGAGAAGTACGAGGACCTGGTAAATATTCTCCGTGAGATGTATGGTTCATCTGAAGATGCCAGCATGATTCGGTTTATGGAAGGGGTCCAGGATGTATTCCGGTCTGAGGTGGAGAGTCGAAGTGGGCGAGGTGTGGCGTCGCAAGGTGAGGGGTGGCGTCGTGAACAGAAAGATGCATTCTCTGGTCGTGGTGCGAAGTGGGTGAAGGTTGACAAAGACTCTGAAGTCTGGACGGGTCTCGTCGCGAAGCTGGATGAGTGGGAGGAACTTGGTGAGTCGGTGGAAAGTTATCGTGTTAATATCAATGAAGCTGGTTATGCTTGGATGCGGTACAGTGGTCCTCGAGCAGAAAACATGGCGGCATTCGAGGTTCGGGT
>Ga0163109_10001178_pt1 | contig 20864 bp, 34 predicted proteins | sample CRUFie1St13metaG_FD_108704 | JGI IMG/M metagenome (GOLD analysis project Ga0163109, IMG submission 108704) | Marine microbial communities from the Costa Rica Dome - CRUD Field 142mm St13 metaG | ecosystem: Environmental > Aquatic > Marine > Oceanic > Photic zone | place: Costa Rica: the Eastern... | reverse complement strand
GTGTCCTACATGCTCTTCGATCATATCTAATACTTCACTTACATAACCTGTGCAATATTTGTTACGCTTGTCATATAGTTTTTCATCTGCAATTGGAGTATAGTCTGGATGATTTGGATCACTGATTTTTTCCATACGTCTTGCAAATGTGCGAGGATCAATATTTTCTTTTGATAACTTCTCTGCTAAGTTTTTGTTATACTTCTCAGGATCACCGTTAAATTCTGTAAGGCATAGCATTTTGTAGGCTTCGCCGCCATCTGCAACTACTTTGCCTTCACGCTCGGCTTTTTCTTCATCAGTTAGAAAATACTCCAGCAATACTCTTCGTACAACCAGTCCATCCTCTGTATTATTTCCGTAGCTAAGACCATCATACTTGTTAAAATCGTCGTAGCCTAGTTCGTAAAATTCACGAGTAAGGCGATCAATATCAACCTTAAAATTTAATTTTGCGAACAATGGAAGATGTTGTCTTTTCTTCATAATGTTTGTCATAGATCATTCCTTTTACTATACGTATTTATATATGAACGACTTCTTTGAAGGTGTGTTTGTTCAAAATCATAAACATAATTGTTTTAGCACATTCAGTTGGATCCATTGCTTTTGATAATACCCTTTGTTGTTCTTCCAAGGGCCAGTCGTCCATGCCAAATCTTGCAAGTGGCGTATCAACAAATCCAGGATTATACATCATGCTTTTACAGTTGTTGTCGTTTTCGCTAATCCAAAAACTATAGGTCTCCAAACTTTTCTTAGTAACATTGTAATTTAAACGTGCTAGTGGTCGGTTTATTTGATAATCTTTGTGCGCACTGCCTACATTGATTATGATTTTATTTTGTCCTTGCCAGTTGTCATATACAAATTTTAACAGTTCTAATTGTCCAGTTTTATGGTACGCATTGTTTATTAGCACATCACAGTCTAACACATCTGGATAATTTTGTATATCACTTACGTCCCAACCATTACTTCTACTGCCACCGTAAACTGTGTGATTGAATTCAGTAAGCAAATCGTATGTTGCTTTACCAATACCACTACTGTGTCCTGTTACAAATATTTTCATTTAGCAAATGCTGTCTTAATAAGCCAGCCTGTGAAATCAATTTCGTACCACCGCTCTCTGTAGTAGTACTTGCCTGGATTGCTATGATGATTGTTATGCAGTGTTTCTCCTAAACAAAATGTCAGCAAGTTTACCAGTGGACTATTCACACTGTTATCATTGCTAGGATAATTTTTGTAGCCATCCAATTTAGGAAACCCGTGCCCAAATGTATTTTGTAAACCAAAAGTAAAACGAACCATAAACACAGGCAACAAATACATGTTGATCACAAGAGTTGGATCAATAACAGCCAATAATACTACATAGAGTGCAATAGTGGGCCAGTACCAGTTATGGAAAAACTTTACTGCTGGATCACGCAGTTCTTTGACTATACGCTTTGGACTAATATCTTTATATTCGTTGATGTCTTGTATGGCAAAAAATGCTTTCCAAAATCCTACAAAACTAGGAGCAATCGGATCATCTTCAGTGTCAGCAAACACATGATGAGCTCTATGGTACACCACCCAATACGCAATACTTCCTTGTGTACTCAACGTAGTCAACAATGCAAGGAACCAATGTCTTAGACGTCCTGTTTGAAAACTTTTGTGTCCAAAATATCTATGCAATCCTGCACTAGATCCTAATGCAGTAATCAATAACAAGCCCAATAAAAATGCATATATATTGAAAATTTCAGGTACTATCACTACTAAAGGTAAACTTAACCAGGCTATGATTTGTACATTTCTCAATAACTTGATACTGTGATATCCTTTAATCACTAAAGTTCTCCGCCATAAAGTTTCTTAGTTCTGTCAAACGTATATCATATTGTTCATGTGTTACTTCGTCAAAGTAAGGATTGTAATTAGGAATCTCAATATTGTCATATCCATGTTGTACTCTAAATGCTAGTCTTTCGCTTACTTCTCCTAAACGTCTGTGATTAACAATACTGTTATCAAAAAACATCCAATCGTTGTCATTTTCATACCAATGATCCATCATGTACTTTTCAGTCATCAATTCTTTGTTCATGCGTTCAAATAGTTTTTTACTTTCTTCGATGCTCATGCCCACAATGTGATCTACAGTGTTTAAACTATAGTGTAATCCTTTGATACCACCCGGACTTTGAATTACCATTGGAATATAGCTTTCGCCTTCTGGAGCCATATTCATTTTCATCATGCGTTCTTGTTCGCCTAGGTCTTTTACATGCAGTTTGCCATCTTGCCATTTGTGAACAACAACCATATCATCAAGTTCACTACGGAAACTTTCACTGACATCCCAATAGTAGTCAGCTGTCTGTAAAAATCCAGTGCTTGATCCGATCATGTTTTGACTGCCTAGCAATGCAACACCTGGTGCAAAAATAGGATTACCTGCTTCGTTGCTGTGCCAATGTAGTTCACCGTCTGGGAAGATGCCTGTATGTCCGCCTTTTTTATCTCTAATATCAGTTACACGCTGACTGCCTCCTGGCGCACGAGTTTTGAATCTATTTTCAATTACTTGCACATGGTCGGGATCAATTCTGTTGTCACGTTTAAGTGCCATTGCAATAACTTCTTTTGCAGTGTGCTCTGGATAGTTTTTGCAAATTGTAAGCATGCCACTGTATCTACCTGGACCCCACATGTCAGTCCAATAAGATATTTTCTTTGGATCAACGTTACAGTTTCTAATTACGGTGACCAAACTTGTCATGTGAATGCGTCCAATTTGCATCCATTCTTCTATAGTAAGTGTATCAAAGTCTACATCATCAACGTAAACACCATAACTACCAAACTTCTTAAATGGGGATATCTTCATAGTTAAAGTCCTTTCTATTATTATATATCACATATTGCCAGCACTCAGGATCCTTGGGATTGGGGGCAACTAGTAGTGGTTCTGTACTACACTTCCAATCATTGTTGGTGTATTTACTTACAACATCAGTGATTTGTTTCGTACGTTTTCCATTAGGAGATTTGTCATTACGACCAATAAAAAAGTCAGTATATCCTAACTTTTCACAAAATTCTTTTTGTTGTATAATATGATCAATTGTATCCAATCTCATGACGTCAGTACCTTTGCCAAAGTTTGTTCCATGAAATTTCCTGTTAACACAATAGCGAGTAACCAATCTAACTATGTTGTTGTACATAGGTCTATTCCACGCTACACTAGCAAGAGCTGGTTCATCATTCAAATAAGTCACACTGTAACACAGTTTATATTGATTAAACTTATCGTCAATTGCGTAGTTTCCTGCTCTGTGTACGTTAGCATCATTGGTTTGTTCAAACAGCCAAATAATATCTTGTGTGGGTTCGCTTAGAGTTTGTGTATGACTATCATTGCCATTTAATGGTTGATACATTCTATACATTTACCAACTGCTCCCTCCACGTTTGAATGTATTGTTCATAGTAAATTCTTTCTTGCGTATACGTTTTGTAGCTTCGGCATCAGCAATTTTTGTTTCAATGTTGTATCCTGTTTTTACAGGAATCAATTGACACAGAGGTGTACCTGCCGGAATATGTATTCTTCCATCTTTTACATGCCAGTACATATGTACATTGAAGTTAGGATTAAATCCATCAGTCATACCAGGACATGCTGTAAATGGCGGGTCGTCATCATATGTAACAGGAGCAATAATTAAGTTATATCCGTCTGCAACTTCAAACGTATAAGGACTATTCCATTTTAATATGAAAGGAATGTTGTATCCAGTGGGTATACGCATAGGACTATACCTCATGTCAAACTCTGTAATTACTGGACGATCATAGTTAATTCGTTCTAAAACTGGATCTAATCGTTGAGGTAACTCTACTTCATACTTTCCGTCTTTGGTTTCAATAACAATATCGCACCATGTCTGCATGATGTAACCTGCTTCCATAATGTTACGAATGCCTGGACATTTTGTAGCTGTCAACAGTGTATACTTGCCGCTTTCTCTTTTGCGATATTTTTGAAATGCACGAGCACAATTTTTAACCCATTTGCGATGATAATCTTTTGCGGGATAAATTGGATACAGTTCGTTAATAACTTCGTTTTCACTCCAAAAAGTTACAACTGGTTTTCTTTTAAATATTTTTGCAACTAAATTCGTAATCATATGCTCGTAGTGACCTTTTAAACGGAGTTAGTTTTAGCCCTAACTCATCTTGCGCTTGCTCTAAATGTTCAGCAATACACATCATTTCATCTGCACGAAACATAGTATGGAACCAATATCTTATACCACCCATTGATAAAATTTTACCATCTATCATAGCTTCATGCCAATGCTGTCTATGATTCTCGACTTGCTGTTTCCAGAAAGGCATATTGTCCAGATTATCATAGAAACTTAGTATTAACTTACTAGGTTTTTCTATATTTGTCAAGAGCTTTGTATTACTAAAAGTATTCATCCACCAAGTATAATCGTATATAGTTAATAGTTCTTCCTTTGTAAAACTGAAACAACTTCTTATTAAATCTTTGCTTAGTATTTCTAATTTGTCTTTGTCAATATCAAAACTATCGTATGTGTGATTTCTATTTTTATGATATACTTTATTGCCACTGCTATGAATATCATCACGTCTAGCATATGCTTTCCACATTTCTAGTTCATATTCTTCTTTGTGATGCAACAACAGTGGCATGTTAGGCACTGCTTCTAGTGCATGAAACGCCTGTGTTTCAACACCATGTCCGTGATCTTTGTCCAATGTGTACAACCAACTCTCAGGTGTTTCTCCTGGCAGTCCGACAATAAGTTCACTGTGGTAAGGTATATCATTTTCTTTGTAATAGTTAAGCAAGTATTCCAATTGTTCTGTTTTGATATTGCTTCTATCATTGTAAGCAAGAGTCTTCTTGCTCCAACTTTGTACACCGATTTTAAGTGGTGTCCAATGTCCGCTTTCAGCAGCGAAGTTTTCTTTAAAAAATATTTTACTGATTTCAGGCACATACTTTACACTGTTTTTAGCAGTACCACACAGACTAATAAACACATCGTCACGTTTGTGATCTCGCATGTATTCAGTCATTTCTAAATCACGTTTGTACATGCCCCAATTCGCATCAATAATTTTAACTCCGTTGATTGAAGTACTGTTTAACAAACTATCAATGGTTTTGTAATTTACTTCTTCATCATATTTGCTTACTACACTTCCTGTTGCATCACCCCAGTCGCAGTAAGCACATTTGAATGGACAACCTCTGTTGGTTTCCAACACTCCAATAAACTTTGCTGTCGGGTGATTAATGAATTTGTCCATTGTGCCATCTAAGTAAGGCAATGGAGTACCATAACGATACTTGCCATCTTTTTGTAACTTGTACCATTTTTTAGTATAATTAGGATGTTCTTGTAATAGTTTTAAAAATATTTCTTCACCACTGCCTGCAACAAACACATCCACAAACGGACGTTCGTCCGCATATTCTTCCCAAAGATTTTCATCTACTGGTAGTTGTGGTCCGCCATACATTATTATACTGTTAGGATAATCTTTTTTGTGTTGTTTAGCAAGTTGATCAATATGATCTTGACTCCAAACATAAACTGTAAATCCTAAAATATCCGCTTTAGGATTTGGCTTTGCTTCATATTCCCACAGTGGATCTAAAAATTTACAAATAGGTGCGTCTGGGTGATTTTTAATATAACTTTCTAGTAGAGCACTGCTATAAGGTACGTAAGTCAGACTTCGTGGAATACTGAAAGAAGCTAGTTGTATTAACATTATGACCTCGGAGTGAGCAAACCTGTCCTTGGATGAAATAGTTTTTCTGCTATCCATCCACCAGTATCGTATTTGTGTAGTCTAATACGTTTCCAGTTATTATGATGCTCTCTGTGATATCCTTCGCCTGCAATAAAAAAGTTAAGCCAAGGGACATTTGCACCACCGGGTGTTCTATGACCAACAGTGTTTAGTAATCCAAAACCAATTTTTGCAAATACAAAAGGTGTTGCAGCAAAAGCAATCCAAAAATAAGGACTAATTAAAAAACTCACTATATTAACAGCAATAAGAATCTTTAACCAATGATTGTGACAAAATACAAGCCTTGGATTTTTGAATAAATCTCTTGCATAGCGCATGGGTATTCTGTCAATATCCCATGTGGTAAACAATACTTTCCAGTATCCTACATGATTTGCGGCATGTGGATCTTCTGGGCCATCACTGTGTTCGTGATGCATTCTATGACTTGCTATCCAACCAATAGGGGTTCTAATACATGCAACCATTAGCATTGCAAGTCCAATTGTTTCAAACCATACAGGTACTTTAAATTGATTGTGGCAATAATGTCTATGAAGTAGAATACTAGCACCCCAATGGCTAATTATTTCACTCCATATGATTCCAAATACTAATGCTATAAAAATGTTTTCAATCATTTAACATCTCCTGTATCAGTATTTATTCGCTTCTTGCCTCACTGCTATAAATTTCTTTGTACAACCATTGTACACGACCTTCTAGCATATTAATTGTAGTATGAATATGTCCCGTGTCGTGAGGTTGCAACATTGTTTTAAGTATTGCAACTTCACGTTTTAGGGCTATCATGTGTTCTAGCTTTTCTTTGCTGGTCATAATTCATTCATCAATGGGAAGATTTCACTGATAACTTTTGCACATGCATGAGCAATTTGCATGTGTTCTTTTTGTGTACCGTTTGCCCCTCTGAGTTCAATGTAATGAACCCAACTACGCAACGTACCATTCATATATAATCTTGTCTTGGTATTGCCTTCGGGTAGTACAACCCTTGCCTGTTCTTTTGCAATACCGGCAGCAATTGCCCAGTCATATACTTCCTTGGCTTTGTCAATCACTTCTTGTTGCTTTGATTGCCATGCAAAATGAATATCTTCTTCGCTGTCAATTTCAACACTGTTTTGACGATTCTTTTTATCTTGTAGTCTAGCTTCTCTGGTAACAAATTGGTCACCAAACTCTGCAGGATTTGCATAACGTTGACTGAACTCTTGAAAAGCAAAACTACGATGACGTACAATTTGATGTGCAATATCACGTGTAGTATTGATTTCCATAACAGCGTTTACCATTTCAAGTGGTGACCAATGCTGATGTTTAATCAAATACTTGATCAGTTTAGCACTGGTTTCGCTGTTAATTTGTGCGCTAGGATTACTTACTCTTGCGCAAAACGCAATTAAGTCTTGAACATTTTCAATTCCTTCTTGCGCAAACTCTTTTGTTGGTGTACTGTAACTAACTAGTTTTACTGTCATCTTTTTCCAATAACTTCTTTGTTCTAAAGTTTACTTCTTTCTCAAGTTTTTTATAATCAATCACTATTTCAACATCCACGATAGGTCCTAAGTCTTCTTGTTCTTCTACTAACTGAACTAATGCTGGTATAAGCTCTTTTCCAGGACCAAATTCATCAAGCGTTTTACTATCAAAGTTAACTCTGTCTCCGTTCTCACAAACAAGTGTAAGGTGTTCAACAAACTCTATAGGAACGCTTTTTATTTGTAATTCTCGTACAATGTTTTGAAAGTTACGATCTTTTTTATGAATTGGCATCCTTGGTCGCCTTTGCTTTCGGACGACCCCGCTTGGGTTTCAAATCAGGCGCCATCGCATAGGCTTCTTCGCGAAGTCTTGCTACTTCTGTTTCGTAAGTGGATGCTTGATCCAGCATACTTTGAGCCAATGCAGTGTCATCTAAGACAGCTTCATTTGTGTCCACTGCCTGATCTATTGTCTGACTAGGACTCAATGATGTACTATTTCTTGGTGGTTTATCAGTATCATCCACCATGCTATTAGCAATATCACCTTCGCTCATTCCATTTGCTTGCTTACGAATAATTTCATTGACTTCACTTAGTTTAACTGTAGTGTTTGAGTTAGGTGTGAGATCAATATTGTCTGTAGGGTATTTTTTTAGATAACCGCTATTATGCAATTTGGTTAACATGTTTATTCCATCACTAAACATACTTCTATGTGCGATTTCGTAAAATTCATTAACTTCTTGTCCTGCTGGACTTTCTACAACACGGACAATATCATCATGTTCCATATCTGGTAGACGTTCTGTTTCTACAACCAAACAATGGTTGGGGTCTGTTACATTGCCGCGATCGTCATAAATTTCTCTAAACACCACAATGCATTTGAGGCCAGTGTTTGACACTTTGCCTACATGCTTTACTGTTGCCATAATTTTCTCCTTATTCAGAAGCCTTAGCTTCTGTTTCTGGTTGCGCTTCTTTGTTTGCTTCTTGTTGCGCATTAACTTGGTTGATAAAAGCAGTTAGCCTATTGAACACAGTTCCTACTTGAGCCGCTTCACCTGCACGGAATGCGCCTCTGCTTACTGCAATATCAATTACCTGTGCTGCATTTTGCAGGTCAGCTACACCTAGTGTTGCACCTTCTTTTGCCTGATCAGGCATTGCAGGAGCTTCAGCTTCGGTAGCTTCTGTGGTAATATTTTGATCTTCGCTCATTAATAATCTCCTATTGTAACGAATTATATACGTAGTTATTTATCATCTTTGATATTTGTGCTACTTAATTTGTATGCGAGAATGTTTTCTCTAAAATCCTCATAATCTTTTTTGTCATAAAACCAGAACTGATAGATTTTGTGACCTAAACTTTTGATAAGATAAAAGCCTCTGGTGCCACTAAAATCTATTGTCTCAATATCCGGATTGGTGTCAAACTCTACTAAGAGTCGTTGACTCAACATCTTAGTTATAACTTCTGTGCCTCTGAGCCATTCTAGGTCTTCTTCACTGAGACTGTTTTTTTGTTCAACAATTCGCATTGTACTTATGCCGCCTGTTTTTGTTTCATTGTGCTATCCTCATAATAGATAGACTGTCCAAAAGGTGCTACAGGTTTACTGTAACGATTCTTGATCAAGAACAGTGTATCGCAGTAGTCTTCGATACCCCATTTACCAAATGGCTCACCATCTGTAAACATAATAAATTGATCAGGCTCAATGCCTTGGTCTTCCATAAATTTCCAGTTACACATAAAGTCTGTGCCACCACCACCAACAATTTGGTACTCTTCAATACTACGCCCATCGTCGTCTGTAAACTCATCATAGGCATATACTGTTGTATCAAAACTCCAAACACGTATACGATAGCTACCAAACTGATCCATGATGCCTTGTACTTCACTGAGGAAATCTGTACAGTCAGCTTGTCCAATAGATCCGCTAGCATCAATTGCAATGCAGATGTCAATCTTTTCATCTTTCATCATTGCTGGAAGCACAACACTGTTGAACTGACTCTTACGGTTAGGAACCATAAAAGTAAAATCACTGCTGATGTTACTTTCTAGTGTAACACGAATCATCTGTCTCCAGTCCATTTTAGGAGCAGTAAGTTGTCCAACGATACGTGCAATTTCAGCAGGAACGTTGCCAGCACCAACACTCTGTGCCGCTTGTATAATTGCATTCTTTAATTCGTCTGAGATAGCTTTTGCATCTTCCTGTGAGATAGTAGGCTTCTTACCTTTGCCTTTGCCTTCTTGGTCACCATCTCCTTCTTGGTCACCGCCTGCACATGGCTTGCCATCTTCTCCGCCTTCACCTTCCATGTCTAAGTGTACATCTAGTGTAGCTTGCACAGGTGCTTGGTTGGCTTTCAAATCATCATAAACAGTTTCAGTGTACCATTCATCTCCAAGATACTTGGGATCATAACAAATTTTTACTTGGTCAATTATCTCGCCAATCTTCTCACGTACCAACATGCCGTTGATCTTATAGTCACCTGCCATGTTCCAATACTGTTTGTCACGTCCTGCAACACGAAGAAAGTGTTCGTATATACAATGCCCTAGCTCATGTCCAACAAGAAACACAGTTTGACCAACACTCAAACTGTCAACAAAGTCTCGATTGTAGAAAAAATTACGACCGTCGGTAGCCGCTGTCGGACACCAACCTTCATCTGTTACATCTTTCAATTGCAAACGACATGCAATGTTGCCCCAAAATGGATGATTAAACAACATTTTGATACGGGCTGCAACTAACTTGTCATGTGCATTTTCAAATTCTTGCGCCATAGGACACTCCTGTCAATCTCTTTATATGTATATAGTAACACATCTTGCTTATATGTCAACCTTCTTTTTCCAAATCCCACAGAACTTTATTTGGAGGTGATGGCGGACTATGTAAACGAACATGAGAAAAAACTTTCCATGTGAAAAATGTCATGGTTATTAGTAATATATGACCAATAATACTATATCCTATGAACAACAATTCTGCCGTATAAATTCCAAAAGCAATACACCAAAAACCCGCCAGTACACAACTAATCATAAATTTATATTCCAGTGGTGCTTCTCGTAATCCATTTTTATTTGGGTTTAAAATATCAAGTAAAATCATTTCCATGTTACTCCACAGACGTAGTCTCCTTTCGGACACTGACCATTATTAATACCAATATTGCGATTTTCTCCCTCGCCAAGAAATGCAACGACTGCGCCTGTGGCACTAAACACAAATGTTAAAAAGAAAATTGCAACCCAATTATATACAATTAATTTCATAAATTTTTACCTCTTAAAATGATAATGGGGGGCGAACCCCCCATTATCTCCCAGGAGCATAGTTTCCTATGCCTGTTCAATCAACTTACCGTATTTTGCAATAAACGGCTTATAGTTTTTAAGCTGATTGAACTTTGGACGGATACCATATTTGCTAAGAGCAACTGTGGCACCCATCACAACCATTTCGCTTTCGAAGTTGTTTTGCATAAAGTCTAGGAAGTTGTCAAACTTCTCATTACCTTTATCGTCGTTATCGAAAGCAGTTTTAAGTTCGTAACACAGTGCAGTAGTCAAAGCATATTTTGCACTGATGTTGCTGGTGTTAAGATCTTTGATCTTACCTTCCAGAATATGTGTTGGGTTAGGAAGTTGACCACTGACTTCACGGTGTGCTTTAAACTTGAGAGCAAGTCCTTCGCCAATACCAGCGGCAACCATGTCAGTAACTTCTTCTTCAGTGAAGTCTTCAACATCTTCAAGTGTTTCACTTACAAAGTGCCAGCTACGCGGAGTACCAAAACTACGCTCACTGCTACCAGCATCGAAGTTGTAAAGATCATTCTTAAATGTAGTAAGGTAACCAACTACGTCAGGATGCTCACCGTTTTTAACGGCCCAATCAAACCATGTGTTAAAGTCAACACGTACTTCATAGTGTAAGAACCTGTTAGCCAAAGGCTTAGGCATACGATATGTAACACCTTTGTCTGTATCACGGTTACCAGCTGCCGCAATCACAACATTGTCGGGCAACTTGTATTTGCCAATTGCACGGTTAAGAACCAACTGGTATGCCGCCGCCTGCGTAGCAGGGCTAGCACCATTAAGTTCATCTAGGAAGAGAATGATAATATCATACTCTTTTGCCATTTCTGCATCGGGCAGTTCATCTGGCGCACTAAACCGCATCTTGTTAGCAGCCTGGTCAAAATAAGGATAACCTTTAAGATCAGTTGGATCCCAAAGTGCCAAACGACAGTCAATAAGCAGAGCTTTCATGCCCATAGCTATGTAGTCGAGTTTAATTTGTTCGAAAGTTTCGGACTTACCAATGCCGGGAGGACCCCAAACGAACATTGGACGTTTCTTCTTGAAGTTATGCATTGCATACTTCTTAAGTTCTGTTAGTGTAACGGAACGAGTATTTGTAGTTTCTGTTTGCATAGTTTTTAACTCCTGGGATTTGTTTCTAACTATATGTATATTGTAGCATCTTAAAAGGTAATGTCAACCTTTTAAGAGCCAGTAACCAATGTCAATGAACCATCTTCATTGACTTCAAAATCTTCAATGTACATGTGATGTGTACCGCTTTGTTTAATGCAACTGTTTGCCGCAAACCAAAGGCTTCCAATGGTCCCATCAACTGCTACCATAGTAACTTCTGCCCAAGCACTTTTGGTGCCGTTTGCCATATCGTAATGAAGTTCTTCCATTGTAGCATCAGGACGAATAAATTGGTACCGTACAGTACGTGCTTTATCTGAGAACATTTTCCAATCTGCAGGCTTACAACCAGCATCATTGATACTCCAGACACTGTCCATACCAAGTTCTTCTTTCATGTTATCATAGTATTCAAAAGTTTCAAAAAGGATCTCATCATCGAGAACTTCTTGGCTAACATCTTCAAAAACTGGAGTTTCAGTTTTGTAAAGTGAAAGATTGTTTAGTGCTTCGTTTGTACCTGGGAAAAGTTCTTGCATATGTAGCTCCTTATTTCTAACTATACATATACTATAAGGCAAGACGTCTTGAATGTCAACCTTTTTTCTGTCTTTTTTTAATCTTTTTTACAGATTTTCTTCCATGTGTGCTACAAAATTATCCCAGTCTTTGCCGTACATTTTGTAGAATATGCGGTCTTCTGTGCTGAACAACACTAGCCAGTTTTTTTCAAAGTAGTAAGGATACTGCATATATCTGTCTAATAGCAGTCTTACACGAGGAGTAATTTTTACTTTTGGTAACCGAAATTCTTCACGTTCAATATCCATGCTACTGATAACATGAAGACCCAACTTGGTTAAGCTGAGTCCTATATTGTTGCGATAATTCTTAAACAAGTCTTGTATTTTGGTTTCAGGTCTGGTACGTTGTGCATGTTGCAATATTATGTTATACCATTCCTTGTTCACCATCATCTTCTACAACTATTTTACCATTTTCTAATTTAACAACTGTAAACTTGTCTGTCTTAAATAATTTATTCAATCTTGTTGCAAGATTAAATGCATGTCCACTGTTGCTAAAACTTACTTTTTTATACTTTGGTCCAGGAAAATTTACTAGACTGTTTAGACTGCGTAGGTTGATTGCTTTGTTATCAAAAAACACTGCATAGATAGCATCAGCCGCTAGTATCTGTTCACTGCGGTAAGTCTTAGGATCTGTAAACTCCATTAAAATTTTTGGTTTAGGTCTTGCCATATCATTCTCTACTACTTTAATGTATTTATTAAAATAGTATAGAATGATGGGTTTTATGTATCGGTGGTAGGTATTCTAATGCAAACTGCCTGCATACCAGGCGGTGGTGTGGTTGTGTTATAGATTCCTAGCGAATTATTTGCTTCAGTAATAATATATTCTCTAGCCCAAAAACAATCATTTATTTCGTTGAATCTACCATCTTCTGCAACCTGCCAGCCGCTATTGGTTAATGCAACTATTAATAATACCCAATTCATATAGCCTGGCCTTGTGTATTTTGTAAAATTTCTTCAATGGTATTCTCTTGTAAACAATTTACTGCTAGCACAGGCATTGGCTTACCATATTCTTGAAACAGTTTAGTTGTATATTTGTAAATATGTTCTTCTTTTGTTAATGTAGCATAACATGCTTCTCTGGTTTCAAATGATGGATCAGTGAATATATAGATATCATTTTGCATTGTTGCAAACATCACAACTACTAGCCATTTCATATACTATCTCCTAAATGCAAAGGCATTTTCAATGTTACAATTGGTTCTTCATCAGGTTTATCAAAATTAGCTGAAGCATGAGCACAGCCAAGTTCTTGTAGTAACATTTGTTGCCCGTAATGAGAACTAGCAAAATTTTGAACACCTTTGATTATGTCTTGCTTTTTCTGTTCATAAAACTGCATACACTGTTCATGATGATTAAATGTTATACCCCAACTAACATGCTCTACTGGTTCAGTACCTGGTGAATTAGCGTAAGTAAAAATTGCATAAAATACTATTGCCCACTTCACTGTTGCTCTCCTCTTTGTGGTCCACTGTACGGAGCAAAATTTCTCCCGTTCATAATCATACAAGCCATGCCGTCTTGAAATACTTGTACAATGCTAAATGAACCTGTGTCTTGATTAGTGAAGAAAAACATTCCACCCCTATAAGGCATTTGTTGCGGACTAAAAATCATGCCATTACCAATGAATAATAATTCTTCGTTGTATTTTTCAGAGACAAGGTCGAACATTGTATCAACTTTGTCACAAGGAGCCATTGTGTATAGTCCGGCTTTACCCTGCGCTTGGACTGTTAGCGGTGTAACTACGAGTAGTAGTAAACTTAATATTTTTTTCATCTTCTTGCCCTTTTCGCTTCATGGCAAGATACATATCAGCTTCGTTCGTAAACGGTCCCAAATACGTATAATCTTGCAGTGTCTTCAACCTCGGACAGAAACTAGGTCTCCATCCATGAGGAAAAAGTATTCCCCAGTATCCAGCCGCAAAATATTGTTGACTATTGGCGGTTTTTGTATAAACCGGCACACTATCTTGTAGCTGTTCGTTGTACACAGTATCAACGTTAGTAGGATAGCCGTTTGTAGATACGTTTATTGCAGTTTTCTGTTCTTGTTCTTTAAAACGAAATCTATCAAGGTTATCTAGTATAGTTTCTGTGTGACCATTGTTCTCATAAAAAACGTAGCCTTCTGCTTTGTGTCGTAGTGTACCAATTTTAGCACCCTTAGATTCAACTATCCAGAAACTATTCTTTACAACTTCTTTAGCTATATAGTATTTACCCATCTTAGTATGCACTATTCAAGTAATCGCTGTGTGCTTCTGCACTGTTGCTAATTCGTTGTAAATCCCACTTTCCACAAAAGCGCATAAAGTGTACACCTACCATACTAGTAGGAACTTTTTGCACTTGAGTAGTGATAGCTTCATCTAATACTTGTTTGATATCATCAGGTTGTTGTGTAAGATCAATCAATGTTTGATTGCGTTGATAATCATCAAGTACACGATGCTCATCACCATTATGGTCAGTCCATCTCTGTAGCATAAAGTTATTCCAATTGAAGCCTTTTGCATTACGGTCTTCAAATGCTTCTAACATACCTACTTTATTTTTAGTCCCTTTTTTACGTGCGCCAGGATAAGCACTGAACACATTATCACTGCTATCACCTCTGATACACTTTTCAAATAATAACCAACTCGGATCACCAATTTGTTTTTGCTCACCTGTCTTATTGTCCATAACAGGTTTGCCTTTGTCATTGAACACACCATCAATACGAATATGCTGATTAGTTATGCCATTGTATTGTGTGACTTTGTTAGTTAGCAACTGATAAAAATCACTATCACTGCTAACAATTACATGATCGTCATCAGGGTGATTTTGTATCCAGCGAGCAATAAAATCATCTGCTTCACACTGTGCATGTTGCAGTACTGTACAATTAGTTCGCTTGTCCATAAATTGTTGTAGTTCATCAAATGCTTCCCAAAATGCCTTGTCTTCTGCAGCTTCTGCTTCAGTCAGTGCATCACGTGCCGCTTTACGATTTGCTTTGTATGGCTCATAGTAATCCTTACGCCAACTGCGTCCTTCCAAACAGAACACAACGTGACTGCCATTAAAGTCTCTGTATGCTTTGAGAATACTACTAAACATGATATGATATGCCATACCAATTTTAGTTTCTATGCTGTCTCCACGTACTACATGTCTAGCACGAAAAAACATGTTTGCTGTATCTACAAGAATATATGTCATGATTACTCGCTCTATAATTTTGTTACAGTATAGCTGAATAATGATTGAAAGTCAATGTTTTTATTAATAATTAGGATCCCATGAACCATAGCCAGCACCATTATCGGCACTATAGTAAGGGTTATTGAAATTGGGATCATCCATACCATCAACGGCATTAACCTCAGGTACATAATGTTTGAGCATGTTTTCCACACCCATTTTAAGTGTAATTGTACTGCTAGCACAACCACTACAACCACCTTGTAATAGCACTAGCACACGACCTGATTCAACATCAAAGTCTTTGAGTTCAATCATTCCACCATGTGATGCTACTGCTGGATTAATGTTTTGTTCTAGTATATGCTGTATTTGTTCTAGTATTTCTTCTTTTGTACGTTCCATACTCATATTTATGCCCTGTAAGTTTTGGTACCTACAGGGCATATTTTGTTGGCTTTGGGGGTAGGATTCGAACCTACACGGTTAAATATATTGCAGTACATTCAACCACACGATAAACAGTCGTGCATGTCTACCAATTTCATCACCCCAAACTGTTTAAGCCGCTTGGGCTAATTCTTCTTTTTTATCCATTGCCGCAATCATACGTGTCATACCAATACCGCCTCCAACTCTTTGGAAGAAATCGAACTCTAAGAACTTTTCAAGTTCTGCTTCAACTCTATCTTTTCCAAACAGTTTGTATAGTAGCGCACTGTATTCACCATTTGTGATGCTATGGAATGTATCACGCATCATATCAACGTCACAACTACGTTCTGCACTTCCAATAGTTTCCATACCACCTAAGATGACATCCATTTTCTTTGCAGTTAGTCCGTCGTCGTTTCTGCTCATATTCCAAAATGGACTTGTCATTTCTGGGAAGTTAGTAATCAAACTGCTACCAAATTGTTCTAGCATTGCAATCTCATGACTTGCATCCATTTCTACATCTGAACCAATTCCAAAGTGTTGTTGCCACTCTGCATAAGTTTTTTCTGTTAGTGGATCAAAGCCTAGGTATTCGCATAGTTCATATTCCATTGCTTTGAGATCATCCACACTGCCTGGAAACTCAAATTCAAACATTGGGAAAATAATATCATGTCTACCTGGGATAGCATTTGGCTCTTGTCTATAGCTAGTGCTTACACAAAAAAAGCCCTTACTATCGGGCTTGCTCAACAATTCATGTTCTAACCACATCTGACCTGTTTGTGGTAGTGGCCATACTTGGCCCGCATAATTGTATGTAGCAACATTGAACGGATCTTCACATGCCGCAAGTATTGACAAACGGTTTTGAGTATGTACTTCTTCAAACCCTTTGTCTAAAAAAAAGGACCTTAACAGGCCCACAGTCTTTGTAAATTTTGTTGGATTTATTAGTTGTGTCATTTTTTTTTCCTTTTTCCGTATTTTAGCCTAAAAAAAAATTACTACTGATTGTAGCTCTTCTGTATTTCAACCTAAAAAAAATTTGCTCAAAAAAAATTGAGCTTTTATTTTACCATCCTTTTATTTATGCGATAAGTAAAATTATGATGCATTTTGAAAATTGGATTATGTTTGATCCAGGATGTGCTGGACATTACCTGGCAACAACTCAAGCAAAAAACTTATACAACGACACAGTACCATGGCAAAACTTTAAACGCATGAATGGTGAAAGTGAAAGCAGTAACTATCGAAGTTGTTTTACTGCTTTTTATCCGGATGAAGCTGCAGAAGTTCCTTGGTGGGAACCAAAAATATTTGTAAGTCACAAATTCCAGTACTATAGATTTCTAGAACAGTTATACAGTTTTGATACTATCAATATTATTGAAGCTGACAAGATAAGCAATCTTCTCATAGCGTTTAAAATAGGATTTGCACACAATGTTAACAGTACGCACATGCAACAAATGATCAAACAAGTTGCTATGACAGGTAAAACGTTTGATACAGATAATTTTAGTTACCAAAATATAGATGGTATCATTGACAACCAATGGAAAAAACTAGGTTTGAAACTTAAAAATATTCAGCATCATGTGAGGACAGGAAATGACTTAAAATGGATTCCATTGGTACAATATTGGTTTGCTCAGGAAATGTTCACTACTAGAGATTTTTCAGAGGACAGTTTTTTAGTGTGGATCAACGACTGGCTGACAAAGCAACTAGCAGATGATAATACATACAGAGAATTTCAGCCAGGACAACTAAAACGTCTAGATAGAATGAGTCGAGATCCTATTATACACTGTAAATTTTCAGATATTATGAAACTGAGAACACAAATAAAAGGCGTATATGCTGAAGATATTGAAACTTACTACGCTAAGAATACAGAAAACCTTCGAGGATTATTATATCCGTTGCTGAATGACGCTAACAAACAAATAATTAAACAACTACTTTAGATTGATTACTGCGTCCATGTGCTACTCCATCAGCACCGTAACTAGCCGCAAATCCTTGTGGTTTTAATTTTGGTTCTAGTCCAGTCATTCCCAAAACATAACCAGCCGCTTCTTTAGCTACACAATTACTACCTGCTTTAGGGTCTGTGTTTATATCCAAATGTATTTCGCAATCAAACTCATCAATGAATGGTGCGAGTTGTAGATATGCATCACACACTTTCATTGTTTCGTGCATCAAACGCATCTTAGGTCTGTCTTGTTTGACATCGTAGTCTACTTCTGTGCTTTCGTGACTGAACAAACGGCAACCTTTGTTACCATCTTTGTGTACTATAACTACCGTAGCGTAACGTGCATACCAGATGTTTTTCCTTACTACACGAACACTATCACAGCCAAAATAAATTTTTGTGTTATTGTTTAAAGTTGTTAATAGATTTACAAGTTCTTCAATTTGATCATTGTTGAACATCTGTATCAGCCAGTTCTTGTTCAAGTACAATACTGCGACACAGGTCGTTGAACCATAAGTCTACGATTGCTTCTGGATTTGGTCCTGCATATCCAGCTTCTCCGAGTAAACCAACAAAATCGTCATTCCAATCTAATTCAAAATAACCACGTTGTGGATTGTCTTTGTCAAAGTGTACCTCTACTACTTTGACCCAAGGACCTACTGCTTCTTCTTTGGTTTCTACTTTTTTACTTTTATTAAAAATGTTTTTGAGTTTGTCTAACATAGCTTTCTCTGTGTTGTATTTATTTAGGTTACAAGCCAATTGTATACGGCTCTCATGCTCAGCAATAGGTACATCAATTCCATAAGTGTTCTAGGTACATCTCTGTCTTTCCAACCAAAGTATACCCAAATACTACAACTAATAAGTCCTAATGCCCAGCCCATCCATTGTGTTTCTACATCTGCATTGCTAAGAATAACTGTACCTATCATGGCTACTGCAAAGCCAATCCAGCGTAATCCATCTATGTTTTTGTAGAACCGAATTTTCATTTCATTCTATACCTCTCTTGATTAGGCTTTGGCATAGTAAACAATGCTCGTACATGATGAGGATGTTCATTGCAAGGTTGTCTTGCAAAAACTACCCATCTATATCCCATGCCCATTGTCCACATTGGATAGTTTTCATTAATGAATTCTCTCATGCTTGTTCCAGTTGTAAACACATCATCACAAATCATTGTTTGATGTGTTGGATCTCCACTAGCATATTCATTCATTGCATGTGCTAGTGCTAATCCACCTCTTGGAATACCTACTGCTTCATAAAAAGGTTCAGTTTGATAATCCATAATCATACGTGCAATGGTTTTCCACTCGCCTGGACTGATTGCATCACACTCTAATTTCCATTTTAATTTTAGACCTGCATGACTAGTAAAGTCACCTGATTCAAATAATTTTGCTTCTGTTCTGTGTACCATTATTTCTCAACATATATTTTATTATTTTTTTCGTCATCGAAAAGTGCATTAAAAATTTTGTATCCACTATAAAAATAGTTTTCTTTAAAATTACCCAATGGCAAAAAATTGCCCCAAATATCAACCTCTGCACGGTTGCAAGCATCTATGTACTCTTGCTCGGGGTGACAATTCACTAACCTATTGTTTATCATTGATAGTTCAATTTGATTGGAAATGTTTGTAAAATTTTCTATCTCTGTGTTAGTTACACTACCACTCAACAACCATTTTTCATACTGTGGTCTTCCAATATCGTGATAAGGAATATTAAGTTGACTTGGATAAAATGTAGTATCTTCAGCTTGTACTTGATAATCATGCTTGCTATTCATTTGATTAATCTTAAAAATACTATACATTTGCAAGTGCATGTGTTCAATTAGATGAACACAATGGTTTATTTGAGCAAAACTTCTAAATCCTTCTTGTCGTAATCTTTTGTCCATAACTACCATTTGTTTTTCAAATGGATCTTGTGTATTGCCTCGAGCTTGTATTTTTTTAAAACGGTCTGTGTAGTCAGCCCAATGTTCATGTACATATCCCAAGTATTTGACATCAACGCCCTCTACTGTGTCAGGTACATCAAACCTCCAACCTTCATCTACCAATCCTTGATCTACAATTTTATTTGTAGCAACTAAAAGGTCTAACAAATCATTTCTACGTAGATTCCATGTTTGATAGTCTTGGTATAAATTAAGACTTGTTAGTTCTTTTTGAACTGATGTATGAAACAAACGATTTACGTAATAATCTACAAAGTTAGTGTCGTTTAATTGTATTTCTAACTTGGTATCGTTTATACACAGTTTCAAAATCCAGCCTTTCTTAAATCGTCTTGATTGATCGGAGCCTTCATTGCTTGATCAAGTTGTTGCTTACGTTCCCCACGCATTGCCAAAGAGGCTGATGTGTAGTCTGGGTGTAAACCTCCACCCTCTTTCCATGCAGATGTCTGCGACTTCTTGGACATTGAGGTTGTATTCTTCACTACGCCCGCCCAACGGCATAAGGTACACAGGACATTCCACACCCGCTGCACGATACTCTTCGACAGCTCGACCAGCTTCATCAATATCTGTACGGTCAGCAACAACAAATTTGAGATACAAATCACTACCATCAACAAGACTGTATTGATGAGCAACATCAGGCTTAATAGCAGTGTCCCAAGGTTCTCCACTAACGGAGAGCTTAGGGCTACAACTCCAAGTGACTTCAAATCTTTTTTGATCATTAAGATAGTTGTAAAAGTTTTCGTGTAGTTTTTGTGTAGTATTTGTTTCAAATGTAACATTTTTCAAATCCTGCAT
>Ga0163109_10001177_pt1 | contig 20874 bp, 20 predicted proteins | sample CRUFie1St13metaG_FD_108704 | JGI IMG/M metagenome (GOLD analysis project Ga0163109, IMG submission 108704) | Marine microbial communities from the Costa Rica Dome - CRUD Field 142mm St13 metaG | ecosystem: Environmental > Aquatic > Marine > Oceanic > Photic zone | place: Costa Rica: the Eastern... | reverse complement strand
TTACATGCATTACTTATAAGTGCACCATTTAGTGATTTTGGTTGCATACATCCAGATTTTGAACACATAATGCGTATCTGTGTAGCACATAATATACCTGTGTGCTTAGACTTAGCATATTGGGGTATTGCAAAGCATGTACACATAAATTTAGATGCTTTTCCTTGTATAAAAGAAGTTACATGTAGTTTAAGCAAACCATTCTTTACTCTGGAAAACCACAGAGTTGGTATTAGGTTTACAAAAGATTATGTAGATGATGGTATTAGTATGCTTAATGAAGTCAAAATGGCTAATAATTATAGTATGGCATTGGGTGTAGAGTATATGAAAAATTTTGGCCCAGATTATAATTGGGACAAATATATAGATTTATATCAAAATATTTGTCATGAGCAAGACTTAGTATGGACTGATACTGTAATTTTTGGTCTTGGAGATGATATCAGACATAAAAATTTTAGCAGAGGTGTAAGCGGTAATTACAGAGTTTGTGTTAGCGAATGGTTAAATGACTGTTAAGCATTTTCAAAATATAATTGTAGCAAATGAAAATCAAAAAGAAGAAGATTTTTATTATCTTATTGAAAATGAATTTACAATAGCCTTAAAAAAATATTTTGATGTCTATCCTGAATATACAACTACTGAATACATTTCTATTAATAATTTATCTAAAAATTTAATATCTAAAAAAATTACAAAAGAATCTATAATTATAAATTTAGGATTTATAAGATCTGATAAAGATAAATTTGAGGATATTTTAAGTAATAAAATAACATTAAAATTTTTAATTAGGCATTTACTTGCAGATCCTTCAAATAAATTAGTAATTAGTGAATTTATGGAAAACATAAATTATACACCTTTAATAAAAAATTATTTCCCACAACAACTCCATAAACAAATTTACTTTTTAACTTCTAACATAGATATTGAGCAAGAAGAAATTAATATTATACATTCTCAATTATTTCTTCCTTATGCTCTTAAAATAATTAATAATGTTGATAATACTAAACTAGACATTACAAATAATTTTCAAATAAATGCAAATGCAGTAAGAGGCACTAAATTAATTGTAATGCACATGCTTAAACATTTTAACTTACTACAAGAGGGAAAGTATAGTTATGGAAAATTAGTTACTCCTAATCTTAAAAAACTAGTATTAAATTTTTATAAAAATCACAAAAGTATAGATTTGCTTAGAGAATGTTTTGAACATGAAATTGACTCTACTTATATTAATAATGTATTTGGCCATACTTCAGACGATAGTCAAAAATTATATGTGGGAAATAAGTATTTTAACTTTAAATTGGGAAAAACTTATGTTGATACATATAGAAAATCTTTATTAGGTGTAGTGATAGAAGATAATCTTACAGCACATAATAATCAATGTTATGTGGTTCCTAAAACTAATTTTGTAACTGAAAAAACATATTACAATATGTATTTTAAAAATCCTTTTATTATTTTTAACAATCAGCATTTTTTAAAAAACATGAAAAAATTATTTGGTTATAAATCATTTTCCCCCTGGATAGATGAAAGTTACGACGATATAGAAGATGATATAGAAAGATATTATACAGCAATACAAGAATTGATAAAAATACAAAATATGTCAGATAATGATAAAAAGATTTTTTTACAAAATGTAAAACCTATATGTGAACACAATTTTAATATTATGTCAGAAACTGTAAAACATAAAAACTATTTCCAATAAATAGTATTACACATTTACAGGAGACATAATGATAGTTAATTCCCACAACGATTGGGACCAATTAGAGGAAATAATCGTTGGACATGCCCACCACAGCAGAATAGCAACTGATATTTCAGCAAGAAGTTTCAGTTACGCACCTTACCCAGAAGAACAAATTAAACCATTAGAGGGAGTATATCCTCAATGGGTAATAGATGAAGCAAATGAAGATGCAGATGGACTTGCAAAAGTTTTAGCAGACATGGGTGTAATTGTACACCGCCCTAAAATAGTTGATTGGGAAAATTTAAATTATGATATAGGACAAGGTTGGAACACCAAAGGCTGGTACAGTTGGTGTCCAAGAGATTTAATATTACCTTTAGGAGATATGTTAATAGAAACACCTACTCCTGTTAGAGCAAGGTATTTTGAAGCAAAACATTTATACGAAGATATAATGTATGAAGCATTTGAAGATGGTGCCTTATGGTTAGAAGCACCTAAACCTAAATTACATGACGATATGTATCAGTTTGATAATTTAGATGTTGCAACATTACTAGATCATGAAATTTGTTTCGATGCACCAAACATTGTAAGAGTAGGAACAGACTTGTTGTATCAAGTCAGTAACTCAGGAAATATGAAAGGTTACAAATGGCTGAAAAGATTATTAGAGCCTATGGGTTATAAGTTACATTATAGTGAACTTTATAGTTTTGCACATTTTGATAGCACTATTGTACCACTTAGACCTGGACTTGTTTTAATGAATAGCAGTAGGGTCACACCTGAAAATTGTCCTGAAATGTTTAAAAAGTGGGATAAGATATGGTTTGATGATTGTGTTGTACAGGGCAGTAAACTTTCAGAGCAAGGATATATTGCACCATGCTCACCTTATATTGGAATGAATTTACTAAGTGTAAACGAAAATACTGTAATCTTAGACTCTGCACAAGAACCTCTAATGAGGGAACTTGACAAGTACGGTATAGATAGTGTGCCAGTACAGTTTAGGCACTCTATGACGCTCTCTGGCGGCATACATTGTGCTACATTAGACCTAAGACGTAAAGGTACATTAGAGAGTTACTGTGATTGAATACGGTAATATTAATATCGATATACCTCATGCTCAACTTGAGAATATAAGATTTGATGATTACTTCCAATGCTATCAGCAGTACGAAGAATTAGAAGAATATTATAATGAACATAATAGCAGTATTTGGCAAATGTTTGAGGAGTCTCCAGAATGGGTGCATAATTTGGCACACAAGATACCTCAAGGCTTTGACCATCATGTTGTAAGTGTTATAAAAGTATTACCAGGCAATACAATTCCACATCATGTAGATAAACATTTTAAATTAAAACAAGAACATGGTGACGGAGAAGGCTACAGATATCTAATCTTTTTGGAAGATTGGAAAAGAGGACATTACTATGAAATACATGACCAACCTTTTACAAAATGGCGTAAAGGAGATTGGGTAAAATTTGGTAGTGATGATTGGCATATAGCAGGTAATATGGGAGATGCACCGTTTTACTCAGCACAGGTTACGGTATTATACAAATGATAAAAGGACATATTGATCTATCCTGGTTAGATGAAAGAGAATTATATCTTACTAAATTTGTAGAAGAATCAAATAGTATTTGGTGTAGTGGATACTGGAAAGATAATAATATGCCTGTTCCTGATTATCCTCAAGACGGGCCTATAGTTTTACAAACATATGATGAGTTTGCACCTAGATGGGCTCATAAAATTAAAGAAATGTTTCCATTTGTAGAACATCCATTAGTTACAGTAAATTGCATAAAGCCTGGAAGATTTACAGGACCGCATGTAGATAAATTTTATAGATTATATGATATAGCAAAACAAAATAATTGGGACATAAAAAATAAAGTGCCTGTAAGAGTAAATGTTTTTTTACAAGATAAAATTATGGGACATTTTTTAGAAATAGAAGAACATTCGTTTACAGATTATAAAAAAGGTGATTACACATACATTTTAAAAGATAAAGCACATTGTCTTAGTAATGTAAGTAATTTTAACAGATATACTTTACAAGTAACAGGATTTGCAAAAACAGAGGATTTAACATGAGAATATTTATAACAGGAGCAGACGGATTTATAGGCCAACACATGGTTCAAAGATTAAAAGACAATCATGAACTTGGATTTTTATCAGAAGATTTAAGAGACCATTCCAAAGTTGCTATGCAGATTTCTACATTTGATCCTGAAATAATTGTACACTTGGCGGCTAGAACTGAAGTAGAGCAAAGTTTTTATGAGCAAATCACTTTTAGTGATATAAATTATACAGGTACAGTTAATTTAATTGAAATAGCCTCTAAACTTAAAAACTTAAAAAACTTTGTGTTTGCAAGTACAATGGAAGTTTATGGCTGGCAACCAATAAGTGATTTAATTAGAGATGGAAAAGAGGAAGGAATAATTGCATTTAATGAAGCCACACCTCCAAATCCAAATGCCCCCTATGCCGTTGCAAAGTATGGCTGTGAAAAATATTTGGAATATGCTCACAGAAGTTATGGATTACCTTTTACAGCAATTCGTCAAACAAATGCATATGGCAGAAAGGATAACGACTTTTTTGTAACAGAACAAATTATTACACAAATGCTTAAAAATCCAAAAGAAATAAATTTAGGATATGGCGAGCCATACAGAAACTTTATTTACATTGATGATTTATTAGATGCATGGGAAACTGTTATAAACAATCCTGAAAAATGTGCAGGTGAAATATTTTGCATAGGTCCTGACAATGCAATCAAAATTAAAGACTATGTAAAACTAATTGCTGATAAAATAGGTTGGGAAGGGCATGTTAATTGGAACACAAAACCAAAACGTCCTGGAGAAATATATCTACTTAATAGCACAAATCATAAAATAACAACTAGACTTGGTTGGTTTCCAAAAGTTGAACTCAGTGAAGGACTTGATAGAACTATTACTGTTTGGAAAAATATTTTAGAAAACGAATTACCACATAATATAGACAAAAGATTTTCAAAAGGTAAGTAATAATCTTATTGACATATAAAAAATAGATGTTATACTCTATTTTTGGAGGATTATTATGGATTCAATGACCTTATATTTTTTACTTTTTATACTTGCAAACTCATATTTTATGTATAAAGCAGGTGAAAAAGCAGGTAAATTTAACGGAATGATAAGTATTATTCAGTTCTTTAAGCAAAAAAATGCATTAAAAGATAAAAACAGTATAATAGGATTTAAAAATTGGCCTAAACCATTACAAGCATTGTATGAGTCGCCAGATCCTGATACATTGTTTGAAGACTGAGACACAGATGCCACGTAAAAAGAAAGAAAGAAGCATATACATTACCAAAGAGCCTGATTGGAAAACTTTACAGGCTTATACAGATCCTGAGCAACAAGAAAAGGCTTTTCATAGTTGCGAATATTTTGTTCGCACAGAAATATCTAGAAAGAAAATGGTCAATGCCGCAAAGCATTGGGTAAAAGAAAAATCAGGATGGACTAAAGAAGAGATAAAAATTATTTTAACAAATCCAGATTGGGCATTTGCGGCCTCAGGTATTGCTTTGTATGTAGAATATAAACTTGGTTACATGCCTGAATCAACTAGAGGGCATTACGAAAAACGCAAAGAGGAATGGCTCAAACGTGGCAAAGAAACAATAAAAGAAAAAGAAAGAAAGGCAGAAGAAAAACCTAAAAAAGTTATTAGTATTCAGGATAGGATGAAACAGCAGGTAGAAACTTTATGTGGAGAATGGGAGTATAAATTAGATTGTCTTACAGACAAAACATTTACTTTAGCAGACTTTGAACCATATAAAGATATGATTGTTTACAGACCTGAAATTAAGGCCAATCATGCAAAAATTATAAAAGAAGAATTTCATAACGAATATCAAGAAGCATTAGAAGTTAAAGATTGGAAAGATCCAGACATAAAAGAAGCATACAGTCACTTTGATGCAAAAATGAGGAAAGAGTTTGTAGGATTTTTTGAAAAAATTAATACTGCTTGTGATACAATTATAGAAACTAAAAAAACAACTAGGAAGGCTCGCAAACCAAGAGCACGTTCTAAAGAAACTATTGTTAAAAAATTAAAATACCAACTTAATGATAGCGATTTAGGTGTTGCAAGTATTCATCCTACAGATGTTGTCCATGCAAATGAACTTTGGGTGTACAATACTAAAACTAGAAAATTAGGTGTATATCATGCTCTAAGTAAAGACCCTAGAGGTATGGGTAGAGACGGATTAATGGTGAAAGGCACTACTATACAAGATTTTGATCAAGAGCAAAGTTTACAAAAAACATTAAGAAAACCTAAAGAGCAAATATCTAATTGGACAGGTAAAGCAAAAACTAAATTTCAAAAAGCATTTGATGAATTAAAAACTACACCTATTAAAATGAATGGGAGGTTAAACGATAATACCATCATTCTTAAGGCATTTTAATTTAAAAAACGATAAATAGTAGTATGCCAAAAGATCAAATAGGATATAAAAGCCGAGAAGAACTCATAAAGGAGATGCAAATTCGTCTAGGCGACGGAATAATTGATGTCGAATTAGACAGAGAACATTATGATGTTGCTATAGATAAGGCTATTGCTCTATACAGACAGTTAAGTGCTGGTAGTGTAGAGGAAAGTGTTATATTTTTCCAAACAAAAACAGATGTAACAGAATATACTTTACCTGATGAAGTTATGGAAGTTAGACGTCTTTACAGGAGAGGTATTGGAACCAATAGTGGTGGCGGTACTAACTTCGATCCATTTGATGTAGCATTTAATAATATGTATATGCTACAAGCAGGACAGATAGGTGGACTTGCAGTATTTGATGCCTTTGCTCAATACAAAGAAACTATTGGTAGAATTTTTGGTAGTGAATACAATTTTATTTGGAATAGAAATACAAAACAATTAAAAATATTAAGAAATGTTAGACATGAAGAAGATATTGCAGTAGGTGTTTACATGTTTATTCCAGAATCAATATTACTTACAGATGTTTATGCCGCAAACTGGTTATCAGGATATGCTTTATCACAGTCTAAATATATGCTTGGAGAAGCAAGAAGCAAGTACCAATCAGGACTACCTGGTGCCGGTGGAGCCATACAGTTAAATGGTGAGGCACTTAAATCAGAAGCACAACAAGAAATGCAAAGTTTCAGAGATAGTATTCACAATATGGAAGAGGGCAACATTCCTCTTAATTTCGTTATAGGATAATATGCTAATAGGAATAACGGGTTTTATAGGCAGTGGCAAAGATACAGTAGCCAATATGTTTGTAGAACGTGGATGTTCCCATGATAGTTTCGCCTCCCCAGTAAAAGATGTATGTGCTAGTATATTTGGCTGGCCTAGAGACATGCTTGAAGGAGATACTGTTGAAAGCAGAGATTTCCGCGAAATACCTGATATGTTTTGGACAAAAAAATTAGGAGTTCCTAATTTTACTCCAAGACTAGCATTACAATTAATGGGTACTGAAGTAATGCGTAATCATTTTGCACCTGATATTTGGATTAATAGTTTAGAATACAGGATTAGAAAGCAAAATAATAATGCACCTTGTACTGTAATAAGTGATGCAAGATTTAGAAATGAGTTAGATCTTATAAAAAGTATGGGAGGAGTTGTTATTTGGGTACAACGTGGAGAGTTACCTGAATGGTTTGAAGTAGCCAAAACTGCTCATGAAAATGTTGTAAACAGAAAAATCATGGAAACAAAGTACAGAGACGTACATGAAAGCGAATGGAACTGGGCAGGATATCCTGTAGACTATATAATTGATAATAATGGCACTTTAGAAGATTTAGCAAAGCAAGTTGATGATATCAGAGATTGGAAAACTGGAAAATTTAAAGAACATCTTAAAATTGTATAATACTGCCTAATACGTCTTAATTCCTTAAATACACTATAATCCTAAAAAAAGATAAATACTATTAAGAAAATCTTAATATTAGGAGAAAAATATGGCAACATTAGTTTCACCTGGAGTTAGTGTAAGTGTATCAGATGAGAGTTTTTATGCTCCTGCTGGTGCAGGTTCAGTACCACTTATAGTAATCGCAACGGCTCAAGACAAAACGAGTCCAGACGGTTCTGGTACTGCTGGTTACACATCTCTAGCAAAATCAGACAGACTCTACAAGATTTCTAGCCAGAGAGAACTATTACAACAGTATGGTAATCCTGTGTTTAAAAGTAGTGGAGGAACTCAGTTACATGGTAACGAACAAAATGAATATGGACTACTTGCGGCTTATAGTTTCCTTGGTGTAGCCAATAGTGCATACGTTTTAAGAGCAAATGTAGACTTAAATGCCTTAACGGCTACTGCGACAGCACCTACAACTGCTCCAGCAAACGGATCATATTGGTTAGATACTGCAAGTACAATAATTGGAATTAAAAAATACGATGGTGCTAACTATGTTAGACAAACAGTAAAAGTTCCAGCAAGTACAGATTTAGCATCTGACGGCACACCAAAAACAGGTTATGGACAAGACGGCGACTATGCTGTAGTTTATTTCGATGTTTCAGGAAATACTTTAGCAACATTTAAAGTTTATCAAAAAACAACAGCAAATAATTGGGACTTAATTGGAAGTACAGGATGGTCAACAAGAACATCTTCAGCAGATTTCCAAATAGGGTCAAACGCACAATTACCTGCTACAAGACAAGGTGGTGGTGCTTTACAGTCAGGAGATTTATTCTTACAATTAAATTCAGTAAGTAATGGATCAGACTTTTCACTAAAACTATACAATAGTTCAACAGCACAATTTACTGCACAAACAGTTGAATCAGGTGTATTAATGTCTTCAGCATTTTCACCTGCTAGACATACTGCAAATCCTCAACTTGGAGACATTTATTTTGATGTTTCTGGAGAAGGAGCAAATGAGGCTGATGGTACAGCAAGTATTTCACCAAAACGTCATAATGGCGGATCAAGTGTTACAGCATTAGGTAATGCAGTTGTTAGTGATACAGCAGTAGCAGTTGCACCACATAGTGGTAAAATTAGTATCTCATTAAGAATCAACAGTGGTTCAAATGTAGATGTTACATTTAGTACAGATGGAGATGCAGACGGTAATGCAAGTGTTGATGACATGGTACAAGATATAAATGCGGCCTTAACCGCTTCTAACTCATCATTAACTTTTGCAAATACAGTGGTTGCTTCAAACAATTCAGGTAAAATTCAACTAGTTAATAGTGCTGGTACAGATATACTAGTTATAGATGGTAATGTATCTGGTTTCACAGCGGCTAATCTTGCTTTAGATAGTTCAGCACCTTACAGTAACTTTGAAAAATTAAGTTTTACTGCAAGTTCAAATGCTATTACAGGAACATTAGCAGACGGAACATTATGGTACAACAGTTCTATAAGCACAGAAAACGTAGATATTTTATATAACCATCCTACAACAGGTTGGGAACCTTACGACAAGGATGTACAAGTTAAAGGTTCAGCACCAACTTTACAATCAGATGGCGTAAGTTCATTAGTTGACGGCGATATTTGGGTAGATGGTAGTGATCTAGAAAACTATCCTAGAATTTACAAAAGAGCCTCTGGTGCTTGGGTACTATTAGACAATGCTGATCAGCATAGTCCAGATGGTATTGTGTTTGCAGATTTTAGAAATTCAAGTTCAAGTAACACATTAATTTCTACTGCACCGCCAACAGCAAGTTTCCCTGCAAATATTTTAGCATGGAACAAATTGTTAAGTTCAGGTAATGTTAAAAAGTATAATACTACAACTGGCTTATGGCAAGATGAGAGTGGTAATAAAACTGACGGATCACCATTTATGCTTAGAAAAGCACAAAGACGTGTCATTGTTAATGCATTAGCATCAGTAATTTCTAGTAATCAAGAAATCAGAAATGAAACAAATCGTTTCAATATTATGGCAGTTCCTGGATATCCAGAACTTGCAGACGAAATGATTACTGTAGGTACAGATAGAAAAAATACTGTATTTAATGTGATAGATGCTCCATTTAGATTGGCTTCAGATGCCACAAGTACAAAAAATTGGGCAACAAACAGTAATAATGCAGGTGAGAACGGTGAAGACGGATTAGTATCAAGTGATCCTTATGCGGCTGTTTACTATCCACATGGTTTAACAACAAACCTAGATGGTACAAGTGTAATGGTTCCAGCATCACATATGGCACTAAGAACGTTAGCATTTAATGACCAAGTGGCTTTCCCATGGTTTGCACCAGCAGGGTTCCAAAGAGGACTTGTTAATAATGCAACATCAGTAGGTTTCTTAAACGCAACAACAAGTGAGTTTGAACCAGTAGCATTAAGTGAAGGACAAAGAGATAGTTTATATTCAAATAAAGTTAATCCAATTGGGAATTTCCCAGGAAGAGGATTAGCAGTATTTGGACAAAAAACACTAAATCCTGTATCAAGTGCATTGGATAGAATTAACGTTGCAAGACTAGTAGTTTACCTACGTGAACAATTAGATGATGCAGTGAAACCATTCTTGTTTGAACCAAACGATGAAGTAACAAGAGCAAACGCAAAAACAGTAGTTGATAGACTACTTGGCGAACTTGTTGCACAGAGAGGATTGTTTGACTTTATTACAGTATGTGATACAACAAACAATACACCAGCAAGAATTGATAGAAATGAATTACACATTGACATAGCGATACAGCCAGTCAAAGCAGTAGAGTTCATTTACATACCTATCAGAATCCAAAACACATTGGGTCAAACTGGTTAAACAGTAATTTAACTACATAAGAGGGCGGTTTTTCCGCCCTTTTTTGTGAAAGAATTAAAACTATAGTTAATATTTTTTACTAAGATCAGATAAATATTCGTATATTAAAGTCGAACTTTAATTAATTAAGTTCTAGGAGAACAACATGGCAGTAGATAGTGCAACAACAGAAACTAAAAGTAAATTTGGTGTACCCTTAACCGGTAATACTGGTTCTGGCGTACTTATGCCAAAACTTAAATATAGATTCCGTGTGAGTTTGCTTAACAACTTTGGTGGAAGTAATGAAACTAAAGTACTTACTCAAAATGTGCAAAACGTAAGTAGACCTAAAATCAGTTACGAAGAGCAAATTATTGATAGTTACAACTCAAGAGTTTATATTCAAGGAAAACATGCATGGGAACAAATTACTCTTACTGTAAGGGATGATATACAAAACCAAGTAACAAAACTTGTTGGTGCCCAAGTCCAAAGACAATTGAACCATTTCCAACAAACCACTCCTGCTTCAGGTAGTGATTACAAATTCGATTGCCAAATCGAAGTTTTAGATGGTGTCAACGCAGGTGCATCGGAAGTTTGGTTCCTTGAAGGTTGTTTCTTAACAAACGTAGACTACAGTGACTCAGATTATTCAGCAAGTGATCCAGTACAGGTGATCATGCAGATCAGATACGATAACGCCGTACACTTTGAAGGTGATAACGATGTTAATGGTAGAACTGTAGGTGGAAACCCATTCCCAGAAACAGTAGACGTAGGCTCAACAACATTAGGTTAATCCTAGGTTAGGAGTGCGTAGTGCAGTTTCTTAAATTCGGAGGCGGGCGGAATTTCTATTTAAAGGACTTCCGCAACGCCTATCAATTCAGACCAGATGTCGCCCCACCGCGACAAAAGTTTCAAGGATATGTAAATTTTATACCTAACAGAGCCCTTTTGGGTCAACTTTTGGGAGAAGATAGTTTACAACTTAGAACTAGATTAGGTTCGTTAGTAAGAACAGCACAACTACCAGAAGTACAAATACAAACCCAGATTGTAAATTCATTTAATGAGAAAAAAATTGTTACTACAGGCAGAGAATATTCCCCTATAGGTTTAACTTTATTCGATACAATTCAAAATGAATGGCTTACAATGTTAATGAAATATTATACATATCAATTTGCAGACTCGGCTAATAAATTTTCAGGGACAGAAGCAAGTGGTAGAGATTTAGATATTGCTGTTCTTACAAAAAATGTAAATAAGTATAACAGTGAAAGTCCTGCAAAATTTACTGAAGACAATACAACTAAAGGTTACGATAGTAATGCATTTGGCTTTACACAAAGACAAACACCTTATTTCTTTGAAAGAATAGATATAATACTTTACCACGGTGATACCGGTATCCAGTATAGTTTAGCAAATCCAATTATTACAAATATACAATTTGGAGATTTAGATTATGCAGATAGTGGATTAAAAGATATTCAAATACAATTACAATATGAATATTTTTCAGTATTTAATGAACTTAATTTCCAATTAAGTGAACAGGATCTTGCAAGGTTTGAAAATATGGAAGGTGTTGATCTTCCAAGTTTGTTTGGTAAAGAAATTAAAAAACCAATTGCTATTACAACTCCAACAAAAATGGACGGTATAATGGGCAGAGGTAGAGAGCCACAAATTTTAACTCAATTTGAAGGTGGTGAAGATTTTAACGCAGGTAAAAATTTATTAACTGCCGACGAAGCACCATCATCGTATAAATTAAGACCTGGTCCTGAGCAATTTGTAGATGAAGACGAAGATGGTAAAGATGATAATACTGGTGAAACTTACAAAGAGTTTAAAAAACGTACTGATACTAGAAGTATATTAGAAAAAACTAGCGATTTCTTTTCTGATAATCCTTTTGGAAGAATCTTAGACAGAGGACTTAGTGCCGCAGTTCATGGTGGAGATATTGAAGATGCTTTAACAGGAGGTATTTTTAATGAAATTACACAGGCAATAGAAAATCCAAGACCTAAAGATCCTTTAAAGGGTAAAGGAAAACGTGTTGATTCTGGAAGTGAAGAGGAAGATGAGGGTACATAATGAGCAGTCAGAGTTTATATGAAACATTTGGAAACGAAAGAAGTATTACAGTATTAAATGAAATGCTGACTATTTTTTTAAAAAATAGTACAGTAGATTTTCCATTACCTCAAGCATCTTCTCAAATATTAGGCAGTTTTAACGATGATAATTTAGTAGAACATATTAATGGCCCATTACTAGAACAAGTTAAAATGAGACTCCTAAGTTCAGGATTTAGTCAAGCAAATGCAAATGCATTAGGAATTGTACTTTTACAGGTTGCAGAGCAACAAAATATTCATCCTTTTGAATTTTTTGAACTATCAACTAATACACTAAAAATTACTAAAGAAGCCTATGAGGCCATTAATGCTCTTAGACCTGCAGGTAACAGAGTAAATTTAGTAGCACCACTAAAAAATTCAAACAGCAGAGCAAAAGACATTATTAAGGCATAACATGAAAAAGTTTATGCAGGGTAAATATGTCGTTCAAGAGGCAACAAAATACGTAGGAAAAAAAGAACCCACATACAGGAGTAGTTGGGAACTTGCTTTTATGCGTATGTGCGACAATCATCCTAACATTACTAAATGGGCAAGTGAAAATGTAAAAATACCTTACAGAAGTCCATTAGATGGAAAATATCATAATTATGTACCTGACTTTATGGTGCAATATACAGACAAAAATGGTTCTCAACATGTGGAACTTATAGAGATTAAACCTAGCACTCAAACCAGCCTTAAAAACGCCAGAAGCCGTGGAGATGCTATGCAAACGGCCTTAAATGCCGCAAAGTGGACAGCGGCTCAAGAATGGTGTCAACGCAAAGGCATTCGCTTTAAAGTAATAAACGAAGATCAAATTTTCAGAAATAACAAACCACGTAAGCCTAAACAACGTGTTGCTCCAAAACGCAAGTAATAAATACAGTTATGACAAAGAAACTAGAAGAAGAGTTTAATCTGCCCCCTATAGAAGAGGTTACTAAAACAGAACCAACTATAGTTGAAACAGAATCAGAAATAGAAGAAACTCAAAACGCATTAAGTGTTAGTGAAAAAATAAATGCCGCCTTTAAGGAAATAAAAGGTCTTGAGGATCATGAAGGTGAAATGAATGATATTGCTAAAATGGCTGTTGAAAGTTATGAACAGTTAATGCAACTAGGTATGAACGTAAGCGATATGGCGGCAGGCAAAGTGTTTGCAGAAGCAAGTAATATGCTTAAAATAGCCTTAGATGCCAGTGATGCCAAAACAAAAGCCAAGTTACAACAAATAGATCTCATGCTTAAAAAGGCAAGAATAGACAAATTTAGTGACAAAGGTTCAGGGGAAACAGAGGGAGTTTCTGCCACAGTATTTGATCGCAACGATCTATTAAAAATAATAAAAGGCGAAAATGACAAGAAATGATAAATAACAATGTATATTTGGAGTTTTCGAAATGACAGAATTAAAACAATACATCGCAGAAGCATTTAGTAAAGAGTACGGATACAGAGTTAAAATTGCGTCTGACTGTGGGTCAGATCATATGGATATTATCGAGAAGTGTTTAGCAAAATACAATTTAGTTAGTGCTACACCTTTTAAAAGAACTCCAATAGAAGAAAATCCAATGGAATTTTACCGTGCTAAAGGTGTACAATTTACATCAGAAGTATGCAGTTCAGATGTTGTTTTAAAATATCCAGTCAATGAAAGAATTCTTGAAGTTTGGTTAGCAGTTAATCTTGGTTTAGATCATGAAAGAGTTTTATGTTATGGTGTTAAAGAACCAAGAAGATTAGAAGCAGATATCCAAGCAGAAAGAATGGCAAATAATGAAGACAGAGTTGTTGATATAGATCCTGAAAATATAGATTTAAAAGATGGCGACGATGCATTTGAACATTATGAAATGGAAAATCAAGACCTTGATTTTAATGAAGCATTATTTGGTGAAGAGTATAATAAAAAGTTTTTAGACGAGTTACAAAAAATTAAAGCAGAAAAAGGTGCAGACTACTTCCGTAGATATCCTACTAAAGATGAATTAATGGGTAACGATCTACTACCAACATATGATGATCTTAATAAAGGTGTTAATATGGGTAAAGGTAGTGAAAGTTCTAAAGAAGTTTCCAGAGTATCACAATCCAGAGGTGCTGGGGGAATTGTATAATGAATTTATCAGATTTAATTTTAAAAGAACAAGAAGTTGACATGGGACAAAGACCTCAACCTGGTCAGGAAGACAATCCTGTACCATCTGGAGAAAAAGACTTTAGTGGTAAACATAGAGTGGCTTTAAATATGATTTTAGGCGACCAGCAAAAAGTTTCAGAAGTGATTAGAGCAATGGACTTTATGAAGCAAGGCAGAGGTGTTCCAGCCAATTTTGCCAGTTCTTTATACGAACTTATAATGAATAGTATAGGTATTCAAATACAACTAGGTACTGCTCAAACAAAAAGAAGTCAAGAACTTGTTAAGCAACAATCCCAAGCGGCTGGAAAAGTACAAGGCACACAGCCTGACAAAACTCCCACAACACCTGAATTAGATGATCAGGTAGGAAGAATTCAGGGAGAAAGTATTCAAGAAGAAATTACAGGACAAGATCGTGTTGCAATTAAGCAAATTGTTCCTGATAATCAGAAAGTAAATGACATTATCAGAGCAATGGCCAGGATACAACAAGGTAAGAATCCTCCAACAGACACAATTCCAGCAATTAATGAACTTATTCAAAACAGTATAGGTATTCAAATACAACTAGGTACTGCTCAAACAAAAAGAGGGCAGGACATGGTCAAGCAACAAGCAAAAGCAGGTGGTATAGATAAGCAACAACCAAAAGCAGGTGGTGTAGGTAAACAACAACCAGAGCCTTTACCTTTATTAAACAATAGTAAGCAATATGAGAGTATGGCTTATGCTATGCCTAGCCAAGATGAAGAATCAGAAAGAGTAAGTTATAGTAAAACTAAAAAACAAGGTGATGCAAGTGTTACTGTTAGTGCAAATGCTGACAGCATGGACGAATTACATGACATTTTAAGGCTTGCAGGAATAGATTTTGAAAAAAGCGGAGAAGTAGACCATACACCAGATCACAAAGACCATGATGATCATGAAAAGCCAGATATGGAACCAAAAGATGATATGGACAAAGTCATGGTAATATCTCCTGCAGATGCTTCAATGTCTACAGATAAAGAAGTTTTAACAAACTATTTAAAAGATAAACTTAAAAAAAGCCTTTCCTAAATAAATCCACTTATAAATAGTGTTATGATAGATGATCTATACGTAGATGGAAATAGTTATGCCTCTGGATGGGGAAGAGGTTTAGAAAGATCAATATCCAAGCAACCCGGTTTCGACTCCTGGGTAGATTACTTTGCAGACTTATCTAACTGTGAAAATGTTTGGAACCATTCTTTAGTAGCAAAACCTATAGAAATGCAAAAGTATGACGTAGTAAATTTTTGCAATGAATATTTTAAAAAATATAATAGTTTTGAAAGACTGTTTGTAATTGTAGAAATACCTTTTGTGTGGTATAGAATTTTAACTAATATTACAATTCGGGACAATAATTTTAAAGGAGAGACAGCATATCCTATAATTATGTCTAAATGGACAAAACTAGATACTCTTGAATATTTAATACATTATGTAAGAAGATCTGGTGATTTCTTAAGTCCAAAAGAGCCACTTTACACAACTATTAGTAGGCAACAATTAGATCAAAATGATGTAGCCAGAACAGAAAAACTTGCAGAACAATGGATGAACGAAAGACCTAGGAGATTTGCAGAGCATATGACCTTTGCATATGAAAACGTAAACTACTTAAAACAGTTTTTACATCAAAGAAATATTCCTTACATGATATATTCTAGTGCTGTTACAGATAAAAATCCATATAGAGACGCAATAGATTTTGCATTTAGAAACTTAACTAAAGACAACAGGTTTATTCCTCTTAAAGAAATGACAGGCGCTCAATTAGGAAAAATTACATCGCTTGAAACATTTAGAGAACATCCAGACAAAACAGGACACAAAGCAATAGCAACATGGCTATTCGATTACGTTACAAAACATAATCTTACAGAAAAACCAAACCCCTCAATTATTATCTAATAAATAGTATTATGGCAAGAGGAACAGCAGATACCAGTCTGGTTAAACCAGGCTACAGCAAAGTAGCATATACACCAGATACCCTTGAAGATTTTAAAAACTGTGCAAATACAGACACAGGTCCTCTGTATTTTATGACTAATCATGTAAAAATACAACATCCTACTCAGGGAGGTATAGATTTTAATCCTTTTAGTTATCAGTTAAATCTTATAGAAAATTATAACAATCACAGATACAGTATCAATATGCTGGGTAGACAGATGGGTAAAACTACTGTGGCGGCAGGATACTTGTTGTGGTATGCTATGTTTAAGCCTGACAGTACAATACTTGTTGCGGCTCATAAACAAGCAGGTGCTCAGGAAATTATGCAACGTATTAGATATGCATACGAAAGTGTACCAGATCATATAAGGGCAGGTGTTACAGAATACAACAAAGGCAGTATTAGTTTTGATAATGGTAGCAGAATTGTTGCCGCCACTACAACAGAAAATACAGGTAGGGGTATGTCACTTACCCTAGTGTACTTGGACGAGTTTGCTTTTGTACCTCAACGTATTGCGGCCGAATTTTGGACAGCATTATCACCTACACTAGCAACAGGTGGTAAGTGTATTATTACAAGTACGCCTAACAGTGACGAAGATACTTTTGCTATGATTTGGCGACAGGCAAATAAACTGTTTGATCAACATGGCAATGAACAAGAAGTAGGTATAAATGGATTTAAACCTTTACTTGCTACATGGGACGAACATCCTGATAGAGATCAGGATTGGGCAAAAGAAGAACGTGGCAGAATTGGAGAGGAAAGATTTAGACGTGAACATGAATGTGAATTTGTAATTTATGATGAAACACTTGTAGATCCTTTAAAACTTTTAGAACTTACTGGTGTAGATCCTTTATTGAGAAGTGGCCAAGTACGTTGGTACAAGCACCCTAAACCAGATAATATGTATGTAGTATCTTTAGATCCTGCAACTGGTACTGGAGGCGATAACGCGGCTATACAAGTTTTAGAAGTACCTAGTATGCAACAAGTAGCAGAATGGTGTCACAATAAAACACCAATAGAAGGACAAATGAAAGTCATGATGGAAATACTGCATTACATCAGAGAAGAAACAAATGGAGCAATGACTTATTGGACTGTTGAAAATAATGCAATAGGAGAGGCGGCTTTAGTAGTTATAAGAGATACAGGAGAAGAAAATTTTCCTGGAGAAATGCTTCATGAGCCTAAAAGGATACAAGGTAAAAAAGGAAGAAGAGGATATCATACAACACACAAAAGCAAAATAGAATCATGTTTGACTCTTAAAAGACTTATAGAACAAGATAAGTTACACCTATTAAGTAAACCTTTAATAAGTGAATTAAAGAATTTTGTTTCAAATGCAAATAGTTTTAAAGCAAAACCAGGACAAACAGATGATTTAGTTATGAGTTTAGTTTTAGGACTGAGAATGATAGATTATATAAGCAGTTTTGAAGAAGACGTATATAGTGCTGTAAGTAGTGGACTTGGTTACGAGTTCGATGACGATGATGATGATAATTATGATCAACCTTTACCAGTAATTTAATGGAATATAAAATACAAACACATAAACCCAAAATCAGATTATATCCTGAAAAGTATATTAAAGTACGTGGTAAAAAAGTATTATGTCCTTATGGATATACAGAAGAGCAAATACTTAAAATTATAAAAAATAATGATTATGTAAAAATTTTTAATTTACATGAAATGCCATTATATAAATTGCCTACAAATAAATTAAAAATTTATGAGCAAACTGATACAAATGTATATGCATTTCCTATTTTAGTAGCACCTAGAGTATTTAATACAAAAATATTAACAGAAAATGATACCTTTTTTATTCCTGATGATGTTATACAAGACAATCAAACAAATAAATGTTTAATTATTATAGATAATGTATATGAGCATACATATCCATTAAAAGAAACTAAAAATATTACCTGTAAAATATTTTACAAAGTATTAGATAATACTATTAAAAAATATAATTTAAATACTAAAAGTATGTTATTAAATGTAAATAATTATAACCCGCCTAAAGTTTTTGATATAGATACAGTAGCATGTAACTTATCTTTAGGTGTAGAATTTTACGAAAATGATATGGAAAAGTATCATGAAAATGTAAAAAATTTACAAGACCCACAGCATAGACCATATAAATTAATTGCTACTAATAGCAGACCTAGAAAGCACAGATGTGATTTTGCAGAATTTGTTTACAAAAATAATTTACTAGAAGAAAATATTATATCTTTTAATAGTACTGAAAAGGATGTAAACGATTTTAATTTTAATAATAATTATACTTTTAAGAAAACTTTACCTTGGCACAATAAAATAGAAAACCCAAATGGAGAGCCACAAAATATAAACACTTTATGGGGTAATTTTATAGACTATAAACTTTATAATAAAGGATACTGCGAGTTTGTTTATGAAACAGAGTTTGAACCTCAAGAAAGAGGAGTATTACTTACAGAAAAAATTAATAGATCTTTAAAACATTTAAATCCATTTGTTATAGCAGGTACATCAGGTAGTTTAGAAGTATTAAAAAGTTATGGATTTAAAACATTTGATAAGTGGTGGGACGAAAGTTATGATACTGTAAATAATCCTGATGAAAAAACAGAAAAATTAAACAGTTTATTTTTAGAATTAAGTAATTGGAGTCATGACAAATGGTGTACCACACTTAAGGAAATGAGTTCTATACTTACACAAAATTATTACACCTATTACAGAATACATACTCAAGTGGAGTATCTTAAAGACTTAGAAAAATATATTGCCGATTTTGTAGCCAAAAACGATAAATAGTTACATGGCAGTTAATATAGACATAGTATCAGAAAAACTTTTTAATATACTAAAGGGATTTGGTTACGAAGTAAAAAGTTTTAATAAAGATGGTGATTTAGTGTTAAACCCACAAGAAGCAACTAGATTTGCAGTTGCAGAGCCTAATCTTTTAGCAAGAATTAATCTTCCAGAAAAAACAATTATGTTAGCAACAAGTGAAGATTTATCAGAAGAACCTGTAAGAGATATGGTAAAACATTTAGCACAAGATTATCTTATGAATTTTGACTACAAAATATTTAATAGAAAAATTAAGCCAAAAGGCGAACAAATAGATGTTAAAAAGAATGCGGAGAGAGACATGGCAGATGTTATGGAAGCCAGTTTAGGTAGAATGACTGGTAGTAGTAAAACTAGTTACCAACCACTAGAAAATGTAAAGTTGGTTGTGCGTCATAAGAAAGCAGTAAATGAAGAAGTACGTGGAGCAAGAAGCAGAAACATACATAGTATATTTATTCAACGTGGCGATGAAAGATTTAAAATGGCAGAAAATAATCTGCAAGCCGCCAGAGCAATGGCACGTCATATGTACAATGGTGGCGAAATGCATGATACTGTAGGAGAAGCAATTACAAGTATGGCTAAAGATTACAAACAACTCCGCGAGTTTGTAAGATATGTAAAGTCAGCAAAACTAATTAATGAAGATAATCAAGAGATTGTTCAACTTGCAGTAGAAAATATTAACGAAATTAGAACACATTTTAAAAGACTAAGTGGCGTAAAAACTTATGCTAACGCAGTTGAAGGAATAGAAGATTTTAGTTCAGTAGACTTACTAACAGACGATATAGATATTGAAAGTAAATTTACTGAAACACATTTTGATGATAAAGTTGCTAATGTTACTGACAGTTTAAAAAACTTAATTTCCAGAAAGAAAAGTTTTGAGAGCAAAATAACTAAAGCAATTGAGTCAGAAAACTTTGCTGATTTAAAAGAAAATTTAGCAGAGCAAGACATTATGGATTTCGAAAATCCTAATGCAAGACTTGGACATCAGGTAAGTATGTTAGGCTATAGTGCAAAAGACGAAACTTTATCCAACTACTTACAAGGTTTAAGTAATAAAATTAGTGCTGGTGGAGAATTTAATCAGTTTGAATACGGTACTATAAAAAGTTGTTTATTAG
>Ga0163109_10001176_pt1 | contig 20877 bp, 18 predicted proteins | sample CRUFie1St13metaG_FD_108704 | JGI IMG/M metagenome (GOLD analysis project Ga0163109, IMG submission 108704) | Marine microbial communities from the Costa Rica Dome - CRUD Field 142mm St13 metaG | ecosystem: Environmental > Aquatic > Marine > Oceanic > Photic zone | place: Costa Rica: the Eastern... | reverse complement strand
TAATGCAGAATCAGGTCAGAGTCTGCTATGACCCGGCCCTGATCCTCTAGCCAGGGTTTGCGTTTTGGTGACTTCGTCAACTCCATGTTTTCTCGCACGCTGAAGTCCATGCCGAGATAAGTCAGCGCCATTTCGACCTTCATGCAAAATGGACTGGGGTTGCGCTGGCCGAAGGCCGGGGGGAAGGTGTGAAGTATCATGGCGGCAAGTAGGTCTAACGAGGATTTTGTACTTCACAGCTATGATACCGTAACGACAAATTATGTAAACCGATTTGTTAAGTTGGGATATGCCTTAGTTGGTTGTCGACCAAATAGGTGATGACCATGCGCGTTCTTGAATCAGGTTCTTTTGATCCCAGCGCTGAGTTGGCTGTTCCAGGACACGCACGTACCAAAGGGTGTTTTCGCTCCTCTTATAGTCGTTGTCTGTCCAGACAATACAGCTGTTGGTTTGGCCGGCTGGGTATTCGCCAAGGCGTATGATCTCCTGCTCAATGCTGTCTTTGGTTTGGCGCAGTTTGATCAGATCTATTGCAGCGAGCGGCGTTCTATCTTGCATGGCCTGGATAATAAAGGTGGGTTTTGCCGATTCCTTAGTGCTCGCGAAAGTGCCGCCCATGGGGATGCTGTGTCTTGGGACGGTTGCGCAATTAATGGCGCTTGGTTCGGCAAAGGTCTGATGCACGCGTAATTTGATCCGTGTGCCGCTGGTTGCGTAAACTTCGCGGCGTTGCAGAGCAGCGAATAATGCTTGTCTAGAGTTTTCTTCTGCCCAGATCGCGGTAAGTCCGCCGGGATTGTAAGCTGCGTAAATCTGTTGGTCTTTTAGGTCCATATCCCACTGACCGAGAGCACCGCGCCAATTGTCTTCCTCTGCGCTACCGGGCTGACTAGAGTGGCTATCGGTGGCGCCGACGAAACCGTACTTAAACGGATTGATGCCAATGTCGCTTTGCATACGTAAGCCTTTAGCCAGTGTAGGTCGCACATAGCCTTTGGCGATATCAAGTTTTTCCTGTTCAGTTAAGTCGCGCTTATTTAGGCGTAGATCGTCGCGGATTGGAATGGGTAGCGCAATTTCGAAGTTACACGACTCGTCGCTGTACAGCGACCCGGGATAACATTCGCTTGAACCCTTGTGTTGATGAATTTCTACCAGTTTTTCAAACTGTGCTCGTAACTCAAGTTGTTGCGCACTATGCCCGTCAATGGTGTAGCTGCCGCCGAGGCCGATATTGCCGTTGTGTGGAATGGCTACAACATCGCAAGGAGCCTGATTCCGACACTGGTCCTTTAGCGCCTGCCACATGGTTTCTTGGGTGGGTTGGTCGAATGAGTTTATGGGTCGCTTCGGTACCTCAGCATTGGCGTAGATGAGGTTGCGGTGCCAGTGTAAGTTGTCCGGCGAGGCGGTCCATTCGCTTGCCACGAAGGTCGTAAACTTACCGGGTTGGTTGGCGGCTTCAGCGGCGTCGATGGTGCGCTGCCAGAGGTTCGCTTCAAAGTCGCGACAGCGACGGTCGGTAACCAAACAGTTACGTTTACCGCTTACGATCAAAGGCAAGAAAATGTCGACGAAGCCACGCCGGGACTTTTCCGCAGCGGCCTCTGCCAGCTCTTGGCAATAGGGGCGCTGAGGTTCGCTGCGGCAAACGTTAATTAGCCCAAAGTACTCAGCGTGATCCGTTACCGCTGCAAAATCCAAGGGTCGTTGCAGTTGGTGAGTGCTGCCATCAGGAAGTGTGATGGGGCCACCTTGGGCGAATCGATAGGCGTCTGCTGGTGTGGTTTGGGTATTTAGCACATAGGCGTCCATGGAGTACGCAGTGTGGGTATGCAGGTCGCCCCAAAAGATAGACTTTTCCAAAACCACTGGCTCGCCGCTAATGGCGGTAGTAGTCATGACTGCGCTTAATAGTCCAAGCACTGTACGGGCGAAGCGCCCTCGTAATTTATCCATGGCTTTTCCCCTAACCCCGGCGAGTATGCCACAGCAACATCATGGCCGCGGATTAGCGTTTTTCGGCGCGTTCGCGTAATTCTCGCAAAATTTGTTGATGGCGCTCACGATCGAGATTGTAGAGGTTATAAATGAGTAGCGAGAAGATTGCCGCGACGCCCATGATAGGGCCGGCAGTAATGCCGAGTCGCATTATTATGTCTGCATCAAGTTCACCGGGGATCGCTTGCTGGGGGAGCCGCACGTAGTACTCCAACATAAGACCGGCAAAGAGGTGTCCCAGGGAGTTAGATGCTTTCGCAAAGAAAGCCCGAGCAGAATAAAACAGGCCCTCTTGGCGCCCGCCAGTACGCAACTCATTTTCGTCAACAATGTCGCCAATCATGGAAGGGATCGCCACCAATCCCATGCCAATACTGAAGCTAAAGCCTGCAGCGTTGAGCAATAATAGGGGTAGTAGCATAGGATCGCCGTTTTCTGGCATAAACCCAAATAGTCGTAGGATAACCACTAGTTGGGCGCAGATGGTGGTGATGGTCAGAGAAAACAACATCACCGGTTTGCGATCGAATAGACGCATCAATGCCGGGGATAAGAATGCGCCGGCCATCAACGCGAAAGCTCCAACCAAGCTAAACCACCTGATTTCGCTGGGTTTCAACTCCCAGAAGTAGGTCGTTATATGAATGTTCAGCGTGTCGTAAATGCCGCTGGCGATCATGAAAAAGAAATAGCCAATCAAAATAACCAAATAATTGCGATTCCTTAATGTGCTGAGAATTTCGTAAAAAAACTCTTTCAGTTTTAGTCGATTCGCTTGTCTATCGGCTTTGGATAGATAGGGAATCTCCTTAGCTGTGCCAGCGGCACAGGTCCAGATCGTAATAACGACCAGAGCGCAAGCAGTGAGAATGAGCGGACCATAAGACTCGGCGGCGAGGTGGCCCGGTACTAAGGCTCCGTCGCTCGCACGTACGACCTCGTCTGCAAAGAAGAATGAGTATGCGACGAAGCCGAAACCAGCTCCTGAAATGCCTCCAAAAATTGCGTTAGCGCTGAATAACTGTGACCGTTCGTGCTGGTCTTTGGACAACTCGCCGCCTAGCGCTAGGTGTGGCACGTTAAACAGAGTCATGACTGTCCGACTTACTATGATCCAAATTGAGAGCCAGACGAATAAGGCCATTTGGCTGGACATATCTAACAGCCATTGGGGCGGGTTAAAGATAAAGTATAAAGATATTGCCATCGGAACTGGTGCGGCGATGAGGAATGGGTGCCTGCGACCAAGACGCGATCGCCAACGGTCAGAAATTATGCCCACGAGTGGGTCGCTAATGGCGTCCCCAGCAAGGGCAAGCGCCACCGCGAAACCGATTAGCGCATTATTCAAGCCAATGACTTGGTTATAAAAGATAACTATGAATGCGTTAGACAGGCCTAAATAGATGGCCTCGCCGGATGCTCCGATGCCAAAGGCCAATTTCGTGCTCAAAGGAAGCTTGCGCTGACCGTTGTCAGTGCTCGTGGTTATGTTAGAGATAGTGGCCCCCCGTTTCAGCCGCTAGCAGCTTAACCGCTAAAGGTGCTGTATCGCTAGTTTTATTGGGGGAGTTGGGTTTGCAGGGCAGCTTGTCTGCTCAGGGGCGGCAGGCTTGTACGAACAATCGGGCAAAACTTTTGATACGGCGCTCAAAGTTTGAAAGATCTTGCGCCCCTTGCTTGAGACCGCTGGCGCTGAAGTTAATTAACTCTGCCGCAGTCTCCCCATTGAGTCCGGCGCGGTGCAAATTAATTTCGTCATTACCCACAGCATCGTTCAGGGCTGTGGTCAGTAACTTTAGGAATTTACTGTTAGCGTCACTGACAATGTCACTGCAAAGTCGGTGGTGCTCATCGTAAATTTCGGTGCCATAGGTAGATTCTGTCGCGACTTTCTGGAAAGGCCCATGGCGCGCTAGCAGAGCGCCCTCGATGCGGCTGGCAATGTCATTGTCGCTACTTTCCAGACTGGCTTGAGCCATGTGCTCCGCCTGATCATGTAACTGGATCGACACGTTGCGAAAGATGTCGTCTTTATTCTGGAAGTACGAATAAATAGAGGCCCGGGAGATGCCTGCTGCCTGAGCAATGTCCTCCATCGAGGTTTTACGAAAACTGTAGTGACTGAACTGCCGATAAGCTGCATCAAGAATTGCGTCACGTTTTTGGTCTTTGCTCATAGCCGGCATTTTTACAAAAGCACGCTTTGCTGTCGAACGCTCTCAGAATTTGGATTTGTGGATGATTCTTGACGTCGATGCGAATTGACAAATAATACAATAAATGTCAAAACGAAAAAAATAGGAGTTTCGTACTATGAGCAATTCCACTGGGCTGGCCGGTAAAACAGCCATTGTAACGGGTGCATCGAGCGGTATCGGTCGGGCTATAGCGGCGCAATTGGGCGCAGCTGGCGCCCATGTATTTTTGAGCGGGCGTACCGCTGATGCCATGCAGGATTGTGCTGCGCAGATTGTTGATCAAGGGGGGCAAGCGTCGGTAGTGGTTGGGGATGTGACTCAACCGGGTGTTTTGCAAACTCTGGTTGATCAAGCGGTTGCTGAAACCGGCCATCTGCACATCATGGTCAACAATGCAGGCCTATCGTATAGCGGTTCCATTCTAGAGGGTGATCCGGAGCATTGGCGCACCATGTTCGATACCAATGTTCTGGCGTTATTGGTGGGTTGTCAGGCTGCAGTGCGTGCCATGCGCGCCTGTAATGCGGAAGGTCAAATTGTGAACATTTCCTCGGTGGTGGCACAACGCCCTAACGGTGGGGTCTATGCCGCGACAAAGCATGCGGTGAATGTGATTTCTGCAAGTTTGCGGGACGAGTTAGAACAGGATTCGATTCGCATAACAAATGTAATGCCTGGGGCGATTGCCACCAATTTTGCGCGTAACTTTGATGCGGAGTTTTCTGCAACGATGTTGAAGATGGCGGGGATCGATGCCGACCCGGCACCCGGCGGACATCTGGCGCCAGAGACTCTTGAAGCTCTGGCGAACAACATGCAAAACCTATTGGGTAACCCTCAGGATGTGGCCAACGCGGTTATGTATGCGGTGACCCAGCCAATTCACGTTAATATTGCTGATATTGTTGTGCGACCACCCAAATCCTTTGATGTGGCGCATTAAAGGCTGCAGAGCTTAAGGGGGGAGTCAAATGAGTAAACAGCAGGGTCCGATGGAGCTAGGCCAGTTGCGTGACCGCGTTGCGGTAGTGACTGGAGCCGGTAATCATGGCATCGGCTGGGGCCTGTGTTGCCATGCGGCTGGTGAATTAGGTATGCATGTGATCGTACTTGATCTGCATGAAAAGCTGGTTCGTGAAGCTGAGCAACGATTGCGACAACTGTACCCTCAGGTGGAATGTCATGGTTTAGCTTGCGATGTTACTGAGCCGGAACAACTGACCACTGTGGCCGCCCGAATTGCTGATTTGTTGCCTGGTAAGGCGATCGGTGCTGTGTTCGCGAATGCCGGTGTTATTTTCTCCCACAGAATTATGAATAGCACTGTGCAAGAGTGGGAAACCACGCTGCGGGTCAATGTCATGGGTGTGGTGAATACCATGCACGCCTTTATTCCGTTATTGCAGGCCCAAGAATCTGAGTCGATTTTTTCTGCCACCGCATCCGTTGGCGGATTGGTGCGGGGTGATAACGGCGGTGCCTCCTATCAGGCCAGCAAGCACGCGGTGGTAGCCACTTGCGAGGCGCTGTCCTTTGAGTTGGCGCGGAAGTCACCACAGATTCGGGTGCATGTGCTGTGTCCGTGCATTGTCGCTTCTGCTTTGGACAAAACCAGTGTGGTTAACCAACGGGTACAGGACGGCGAATCCTCCGCAGATGAGGTGGAAGCCCTCGGCGCTGGCGGCTTTCGCTTGGCTATGACTCCTGAGCGACATGCAATCCAGACCTTTGAGCATATCAAGGCCGGGAATTTTTATATGGTCACCGATAATGTCCGACCCTATGTGGATCATGATTTGCCGTTCGATGGCGTCGCTATCATGCGTGAGCGCCACGAAAATATGCAGACATTGACGCTGGACAACAGCGACGCTTGGGAGCGCCGGCCCGGCATGGCCCCCAGTGCAATTATGAAGGGGCCAATGTTTGGCGAGCCGGAGTCTTTTTAGATGCCTTAGGCCTTGGCGTGCAGGCGTACCGGAAGATCGATATAGCCGTGCACAAAACACGACGGTGTGCGTACTTCTGGACCCATTACTTCGATACGCTCAAAACGCTGTTGGATTTCTTCCCACAGCACTCGGAGTTGCATTTCCGCCATACGATTACCCATGCAGCGGTGCAGACCGAAGCCGAATGAAATATGGTTGCGTGCGCGTTCGCGATCGACAAGAAACTTTTCGGGATCTTTAATACTGCGCTCGTCACGGTTGCCCGATGCATACCACATAATGACCTTGTCACCGGCTTTCATCTGCTGGCCCCTAAATTCATAGTCCTTGGTTACGGTGCGACGCATGTGAGCGAGGGGGGTAACCCAGCGAATAATCTCTGACACCATGTTGGGAATAACGGCGGGGTTGTCGCGCAGTTTTTGGTACTCCTGGGGATGCTGATTGAGGGCTAGAACGCCGCCGGATATAGAGTTTCGTGTGGTGTCGTTGCCGCCAACGATCAGCAACAGAATATTGCCTAAATATTCTTGCGGCGACAGATCGCGGGTTGCATCACCGCGAATCATCATAGAAATAAAGTCATTGCCTACGGGGTTATCTTCGCGTTCTTTCCACAAACGGGTGAAGTAGGCGAGGCATTCCATTAGCTCTTCTTGGCGTTGTTCATGGCTCTCAATAATACCCTCGCCCAGGCGTGCAAAAACGATATCTGACCAGCGCGTGAGTTTGCTGCGGTCTTCGAATGGAAAATCAAATAACGTTGCCAGCATTTGCGTGGTTAATTCGATCGATACCCGATCCACCCAGTTAAAGGTTTCGCCCAAGGGAAGGTCGTCGAGGATTTGTGCCGCGCGGCTGCGAATGGTCGCCTCCAGTTCTTTGAGGTTTTGTGGTGCCACTGCACCCTGCACGGTTTTACGCTGGTCGTCATGGTTGGGAGGATCCATTGCGATAAAGGTTGGCGTGGAAAATGTGCTGCCCTCCACCGGATCGCCAATCGAAATTCTTGGATAGGAAGAAAATATTTCCCAGTTTTTCTCCACTTCCATGATGTCTTCGAAACGCGTGATCGACCAAAACGCGCCGTATTCGCTGTTGCGGCAGTAGTGCACAGGCGCTTCGTCCCGCAGGCGCTTGAAAAAGGGCCACTTGGCGTCGTTTTTCCATAAGTCGATATAACTGATATCAATCTCTTCCAGCGGCATGGTGGCTGGGTCGCGATCAAGCATATTGGGAAGTACGGTAGTGTTCATAGGAAGCCTGCTTATGGTTGGGTCTCTTCGATAGGATTAGTTTTGGTTTGGTTGCGTGTACTGATGGGCTACGCCACTGCTGCATAGTTGTTGCGCCTTGGCGGCATCGTAACCCAGGAATTGCGTAAGTACCTCCAGCGTATGCTCGCCAAGTTCCGGCACGCTATCCGCAGTGGCGGTATCGCTACCGGCAAATTGGAACGGTGGATTCTGTATCTTAAAAGGTCCGTCATGGTCCTGCATTTGTTTAAATGCGCCGCGCTCGGTGATTTGCGGATGGTCGAACAGATCCTTGGTTGCAGTATAGATACTGCATGGTACACCGGCGTTATTCATAGCCGCTTCGCATTGCTCTGCAGTAAGTGTCTCTGACCAGCTTTCGATCTCGGCAACAAAGGCGTCCATGTTTTTGTAGCGTTGCAAGCGTTGCGCGAAACGCGGGTCTTCGATCAAATCCTCGCGGTTCATAGCCTGAGCCACGGAGCGCATATTTTTTTCCGAAATAATACAAATCATAACGTAGCCGTCGCTTACTCTGATGGGGCGAAAGCCACCGTCGCGCGGAGTTTTGGCCAACTGCGCGTCCTGCAATTGGCGCGGAATTAGGCTCATCATGGATTCCATCATGGTGACGTCTACAAAGTCACCGCTACCACTTTGCATGCGCCCAAGTAGAGCGGTTTGGATTGCACCAAAGGCATAGCTGCCCGTGAGCATGTCGGCGATCATGATGCCGGAGTCAGGGGGACGGCCACCGACATTTCCTTGGGAACTCAAATAGGCGTAATCGAAGCCGCTGGCGGCATGGGCGATCGGCGCGTAGGCCGCTCGCTGGGCGAACGGACCCTGTTGGCCAAAACCAGAAATCGAACAGTAAACTAGGCTTGGAAATTGCTCACTCAGATCATCGTAGCCAAGACCGAATTTGGCCATTACGCCCGGGCGGAAATTTTCGATTAGCACGTCTGATTGGGCGATAAGTTGTTTAGCGATCTGTTGGGCGTCAGGCTGCGTAAGATCTAGGGCAATACTGCGCTTACCGGCATTAAAATGGGCAAATACTCGGCTGTTGCCGGTCGGGCCACGCATAACGTCGCCGCCGCGAATGGCTTCTACCTTGATCACATCGGCGCCGCAGTCGCTGAGCATGCGCGCACAAATGGGTCCCGCATAAACGGCAGAGAAATCAGCTATTTTGAGGCCCTGAAGTGGCTTGGCTGGCATGATATGTATGGCCCCCTAGTCACCGCTAATTATTCGGCTCGACAAATCGACATCTTACATCAATATTGTCAATTTGATGAAATGTGTAGCGATTACTCGCCGGTGAATTTTGGCTCGCGTTTTTCGCCGAAGGCACTGATGGCCTCTTTAAAATCCTTTTGGCTGCGGGCGTAATCCATCGCAAAATTTTCAAAGTTGCGGGCACTGTTCATGTCCGCATTTACGCCCAAGTAACCGATACGCTTAGTGAGCATCAGCGCAGTAGGGGCGTTGCGAGCGATCTGTTTGGCCATTTCCTGAGTACAATCATGCAGTTCTGCTGCAGGCACCACTTGGTTGACCAGACCAATTTCCAGCGCTTCTTCCGCTTCGACAAAGCGACTGGTAAACCACAGTTCAAAGGCCTTGCCTAAGCCGATGAGGCGCGGCAGGTAATAGCTTGAATGTGCTTCAGGCACCTGACTTAAGGACGTGAACGGTAAGCGAATGCGCGCACTGTCGGCCATGATCCTGATGTCACATTGCAGTGCCAAGTTGTAGCCCACACCTACTGCGACTCCATTGATGGCCGCAATCATCGGCTGGCGTACGGCGGTAAGATCGGTGGTGCCATTGGGGTAGCGGGGCTGTTGGTGGGTGATATTAGAACGGCCGCGATCGCGAGCGTCGATTTCTTTCTGGAAGCGCTGTTTGACGTCAGCGCCTGCCGAAAATGCGCGGCCGGCACCGGTCAGGATGCCTACGCGGATGTCGTCATCGTCGCTGATCTCCGTAGCCGCTTGAGCCAGCTCGCGATACATTTTAGGGTTAAATGCGTTGAGCTTGTCCGGCCGGTTTAACGTCAAGGTAGCGATGTGGTTTGCCTTGTCTAAGGTGACGTGTTCATAGCTCATAAGTAAATCCTCATTATTCGATGTCTGATTTCCTAGTCGGGCAGTTCCAGCACGCGCTTAGCGATAATGTTCTTTTGTATTTCTCTAGAGCCGCCGGCGATGGAAAACGATTTGGTATTCAACCAGTGGCGGGTCAGTCGCAATTCCTCTTTGCTGTGGCCGTCACCCCGCCAACCCACACCCTGAGTCCCGCGCAGTTGCAGTTGCAGCTCTGCTTGCCGCTGGTTCAATTCAGCACCATAGAGCTTAAACATGGATGTTGCTGCGCCTGGCGTGCCGCCTCGGGATTCTTCAACGCTGCGGCCTTGGGTGAGGGCAAAGGCTCTGGCGTCCATGCGATGCTTGGCGACCGCAGCTCGTAGCTCTGAATCGGCCAGCTTGCCGTCTTCTATCCCCGCATAGGCGGTTGCGGCATCGACCAAACTTAGGCCGGTATCCTGCTTGCCCTTGCTGCTGGCAGCTGCTGCTAGGGTATGAATACCCGAACGTTCATGCTGCAGTAGCCTCTTGCCTACGGTCCAACCCTTATTGAGTTTATGCACGAGGTCGGTTTTTGGTACCTGCACATTGTCTAGGAAGGTCTCGCAAAAATGCGAGACGCCGCTCAGTAGCGGGATTGGTCTCACGGTTACGCCAGGGTCTTCGAGGGACAGCAGCACAAAACTGATGCCTTCGTGTTTCGGGGCGTCCGGGTCGGTGCGCACCAAGGCAAACATCCAATCTGCATGGTGGGCCCCCGAGGTCCAGATTTTTTGCCCGTTTACGGTGAAAAACTCGCCATTGTCCACTGCTCGTGTTTGCAGGCCCGCAAGGTCGGAACCTGCCCCTGGTTCGCTGTATCCTTGGCACCAGCGCGTTTCGCCACGGGCGATCTTTGGCAAATGACGAAGCTTTTGCTCTTCGTTACCGTACTCCAATAGGGTTGGGCCAATCATCACAACCCCCATACCAATCAGAGGGGGGCGCGCATTTATCGCCGCCATTTCTTGCAGCAAAATCACATACTGTTCTTTGTCGAGCCCGGCGCCACCGTATTCTTTGGGCCAGTTGGGTACGGTCCAACCTTTTTCGATCATGCGCTCGAGCCACAGATATGAGTCGGGATTGTCGCTGCGACGTTTATTGCCGCCTTCTACGCGCTCGTTATCCGGCATTGCTGAACGCATGCTACTAGGACAATTTTCGTTCAACCAAGCGCGCGTGCTTAACCTGAATTCGTCATGCTCTGCCAAAACTCTTCCTCCTGACCCCGTCACGGAAAATTGACACTATTGCTCTGAATTGTCAATTTGTCGAAAACACTGTTGCCCTGACCATGGTTTCGACATCCATTATGGTTGGCGTTGTTAGGTACAATGAAGAGCAATTTCTGGGGTTAAGCATGCGGCGATTTATTATTGCGGGGGGCGGTATTGGAGGTTTAACCGCGGCGCTGTGTTTGGCGCAAAGAGGCTGCTCGGTATTGGTGCTGGAGCAGGCTGCGCAATTCTCGACTGCTGGCGCGGGTATTCAGTTATCGCCCAATTGTTCTCGAGTGTTGCATCATCTTGGTCTCGAAGCAGGCTTGCGGGCCAAAGGTTTTTTACCCGAAGGCACCCAATTTCGCGACTGGCGCAGTGGTCGCGTGATCACTGAGTCGGTGCTGGGTGGTGCAATAGCTGAGCGCTACGGTGCACCCTATTACCACATTCATCGCGGCGACTTACTCGATGTACTGCTCGAGGCTGCGCGCGCGCATCCGCATATTGAATTACGCGTTAATGCGCGTGTTGAGGAGTTTGAAACTGTTCGTGCAGGCTCTGGTGTGCAGGTGCGCAGCGCTGGCATAACGGAATCGGCGGCAGGACTCATTGGTGCCGATGGCATTCACTCTCAGGTGCGACAAATATTATGGGGTGAACAGCAGCCTCGATTCACGGGTAATGTGGCTTGGCGCATGCTGGTGCCAACCGCTCGCTTGCCTGCGGGCATGGTGCGGCCAATGTCGACAGTTTGGTGGGGTCCCGGTAAGCATTTCGTTCATTACTACGTGGCAGGCGGCGAGTTTGTTAATTGTGTCTGTGTTGTCGAGAAGAGTGGATGGCAGGTGGAATCTTGGACCGAGTTGGGAGATGTCGCCGAGTTGCGAGAGGATTTTGTTGGGTGGCATGCAGATATCCAGGAGTTAATCGGCCATGCTGACCCGAGCGATTTGTATAAGTGGGCGTTATTTGACCGGCCGCCGATGCCACAGTGGGGCAAGCATAATGTCACTCTGCTGGGTGACGCCTGCCACCCGACCTTACCGTTTATGGCGCAAGGCGCGGCCATGGCGATAGAGGATGCCGCGGTACTTGCCGCGTGTCTGGGTGCGGACCACAGTGTTGCCGATGGGATGCAGCGCTATGAGGGATTGCGGCGTAAACGCACCGCGGGTATTCAGCAAGGTTCTCGGCGTAACGCTAGGGTCTTCCACCTATCGGGCATGGCGGCATGGTTGCGTAATAGAGGCGCCGCTCGAGCTCGTCGCGGAACCATGGATGGATTGTTCCGCTATGACCCGCTGGGGGTTGTGCAGAACGACTGAGTGTTGATTTGCATTCTGCGGGAACTTGCAGCAGCTTAGGTTCGTTGGGCTTTGGAGGAGGTTATGAACAAAGTAGCAGGCTTACATCATCTGGCGATCTGTACCGCCAACATGAAGGAGCAGATAGAGTTTTTCACTGACAAATTAGGGATGGAGCTACAGGCGCTGTATTGGATGCACGGGGTCGAAAACACCTGGCATGGATTTCTGCGGTTGAATGACGAAAGCTCCATTGCCTTTGTTTGCAACCCAGACATTGAGAAAATACCCCGAGTGCTTGGGGAGTCTCATGCAGGGAACCCCGGCGCAAATTGTGCCGGCGGTGCCATGCAGCATTTGGCGTTAAAAGTCAGTGACCACGGGGAACTGATGGCTATGCGCGACCGACTGCGCTCCAAGGGTGTGCCCGTGATGGGCCCGCTGGAGCATGGCATGTGCTGTTCGATCTATTTTGCTGGCCCGGAAAATTTGGCACTGGAACTGAGTTATTCATTGGAGCCTATTGATCAAGAGGCGTGGATCGATCCTGAGGTTGTGGCGCTGGCTGGCATATCTGCTGACGAATTACAGCGCTACAAGCAACCGCCAGGGTATCAAGACCAGGGCGGTGAGGTGCCACAGCCGGAAATAGCTGCGGCACCAGGGCCGCATATGAGCAACTACCCTGAGGGTGTATACGAGCGAGTGATGCAGATACCGGATGCGGTGATGTTGAACTCGGTGCCCAGCGAGCCGCCTGTGGTAATAGAAAAATAATGAGTCATCAATTTGGGTTTAGCGGGAACGAAGGGCTATGAGTGGCGTTACAGACAAAGTGGTATTGGTAACCGGTGCAGCTTCTGGATTGGGTTTGGCTGATGCACAGGTGCTGATTGAGCAAGGCGCCCAGGTGATCATGACAGATATAGAGGCGGATCGCGGATCTGAGTTGGCGGCACAATTTGGCGCCATGTTTCTGCCTCAGGACGTTGCTGATGAGCTGCGCTGGGCGGAGATTATGGACGCCGTCAAAGCTGAGTACGGTCGTTTGGATGGAATTGTCAACAATGCGGGCATCGCCCCCATAGCTGACATAGAGACCACTACCACTGATATGTGGCGTAAAACTTTAGCCATTCATTTAGACGGCACGTATTTCGGGTGTCAGGCCGCCATAAAATTAATGAAAGAGTCGGGGGGTGGATCGATCGTGAATATGTCCTCCACGGCAGCCCTCGTTGGTATCCCGGATTATTTGGCCTACTCTGCGGCTAAGGGTGGCATTCGAGCGATGACGAAGGCGATCGCGGTGCATTGCCGCCGCGCAAAGTTGCGTATTCGTTGTAATTCTGTGCATCCGGGCAGCATTAATACACCCATGGTCCAAAACGCGGTGAAACAGCTCATGGATATCGACCTTGACGATAACGCAGAGAAAAAGCGCAAAGCGATGGGCATTGGCGAACCCCGTGACGTTGCCCATATGGTGGCTTATCTACTTAGCGATGAGTCAAAGCACGTAAATGGCACCGAAATGGTCATCGACAACGCTGACACGGTTATCTAACGCCAACGACTGCAATACCAAGGATCGACATGAACATAACTGGAATGGTTCACATCAATATCAATTGCCGCGATTACGCGCGCTCCAAAGCGTTTTACGAAATGCTTGGATTTGTTGAGGTGTGGAAGGTGCCTGCAACGAATAATTCTGCGGTAAACGCAGCGGTAGGTATGCAGGACTATCAGGTTAACGGTGCGATTATGGCGCTGCAGAATGCGGAACCGCCTATGTTGATCGATCTCCTAGAATGGCAGAGTCCCCGGGATAATTCAGATCCGTATCCGAATTTGCACCGGCCTGGTCTGGCTCGACTTGCCCTGCGCACCAGTAATCTGCAGGCGGATTATGAATTTCTTGTTGCTCAGGGCGTCGAGGTGCTGTCTGAGCCCGCGACGGTGATGTCTAGTGCCGATCACGGTAGCAGCTTCTTCTGTTTTAAAGACCCGGATGGCACGTTCTTGGAGCTGGTAGAAAGTTTCTAGCGTGAGCGTAAATCAACAGCGAAAAGGGCGAATTGTGGTGTTAGTTGCTTCCTTGTCATTGACTCATTTATGGGGTGCACCGTGACTGCGCCGGCTTTACCAAGAGTACTTGGCGCTTGGGATGTATTCTTCGTTGCCGTCGGTCAAATTATTGGCGCCGGCGTAATTGCCCTGACGGGTATTGCAATAGGCATGACCGGACCCTCAGTGGTCTTTGCTTATTTGGCGTCGGCTTTACTGGTCTTGGTGGTAACGCTGTTGATCATGATGGCGGGCACGGTGGTACCGGCCGTTGGTGCCTACTATACGTGGACTTCTCGTCTCAGCGGCGGTTGGCTTGGGTCCATTGTGTTGCTGCTTATTTTGCTCGCGAGTGTATCGCTGAGTCTCTATGGCAGTTCTTTTGGGCTATATCTCAATCCGTTATTTCCAGTGTTGTCGGTAAACGCATGGGGCGTTGTGGTCATTCTGTTGTTATTTTTCGCCAATTTGTTTGGTCTGCGTATGGCCGCCAAGGTGCAGGTGGTTTTGGTGTTAGCACTTACCTCGGCACTGGCCCTTTATGCGGGATTTGCGGTGCCAAATATTGATAGAGAATTACTGTCGCCGTGGTTGCCGGCGGGTGCAGCGGGCTTTATTACGGCAGTGTTTTTGCTCAAGTTCGCGACCAGTGGCGCATACATGATTGTTGGCCTGAGTGGCGAGATGCATAACCCTGCGCGGGTGATTCCATTGGTGATGACGGTGGCGACCATTGCTGTGGCGGGATTGTATGCCCTTGTGGCGCTCGCAAGTGTTGGCGTAGTGGGGTGGCGCGAAATGGTAGACCAACCGCTAACAGTAGCGGGCCGCGCATTTATGCCGGGCTGGGCGATGACCTATTTCCTTATCGCTGGGGCAGGTTTGGCGATTTGCACCACGCTTAATTCCCAATTCATTCAATTGCCGCGCACGTTTTTAGTGGCCAGTTGGGATCGTTTGCTGCCGGAATGGGTTGGTCGTTTGAATCGCTTTCAGGCGCCTCACTGGATACTGACGATTATGTTGGTGGTGGGTATCGTGCCTCTAATTGCCGGACTCGATATTGGCGATATTGCCAGGGCGGCCACCATTTCCGCTGCCTTGCCAGCGATCTTTGTCTACTGGGCCGTCACCCGGATTCCGCGTGAATTTCCCGATCAATACGCCAAGTCGATTTTTAATTTTTCGCCGTTTTGGCTTTGGACACTGTTTGTGGTTTCGGAATTGTCGGTATTTGTGGGCGTTTACTATTTGGCGCAAGATCTGTCGCCGGCTGTCATCGGCACACTAGCCGTATGGGTGGTGGTGACCATCGGCTACTATCCATTGCGCAGAGCTTATTTGCGGCGTGGCGGCTATGATTTGGATGCAGCGACTATGGATCGTGGTATTTTCGACAACGCTGATGGATAAATAGCAATATGGTCAGGTTTTTACAGTTCCGTAAAGATACTGATTTGCAGAGTCGAAAGGTCTAATGCGTCGCTCATAGTCAACGACCGCATATTGCGTAAATTTTCCAAAGTGCCGCTAACGTCTTCGCTATTGATGTTATAGATGGCCAGATAGCCATGGGATTGCGGCTGCATTTGTTGCTCGGTAAGGCGAAAGCGTTGTGCTGTCTGAAAGCCGTCTATTTGCAGCACTTCGGGGAGGTGAACGTCGCTATACCAGCGGTTAAACTCGTCTTCCTTACCCTCTACCGGGTTACTTCTCACCATATATAACGTAGTCATAGCCAATCGCCTGCAGCGCAATAATTCTGTCCGTACAATGTATGCAACCTGAGTGCGGGTCGCAATGAACCTGTGCCGCAGTTGCAGGCACTTTGGCTGATATTCAGCCTGCTGGATTAGCTCGGATAAAGTCGCCGATAACCTGACACAGTTGTTCAGGGTTACCTTCTTGGACAAAATGCCCTCCGCCCTTAATGGTGGTATGCGGCTGGTTTTGTGCACCGGGGACTTGGGTCAGAAATGGTTGGTCGCCTCCGGCGGTCACTGGATCATTGTCGGCAAATGCACAAAGAAATGGTTTCTGCCATTGTCTGAAAAACTCCCACGCTTTGCCCTGGGCCTGCAAAGACGGGCTAGTCGACATGGTTGGTACCTGGCTTGGCATTGCCCGAATACCCATTTTGTAGCTGGGGTCTGGAAAGGGCGCCTCATAAGCTTTTGCAGTAGCGGTGCGCACCGGTGACTGTTTCGTGAGTCCAAGGCGATAAAATAAAAAGTCGATTGCAGTGGCGAGGGGGTTACGTTTGTCCGCCATCATCGACAGCATAAAACCGGCGGGAACATCGGCGGTTTCCCAACAGAACTTTTGCCAATATGCGAAGGCAATAGCCGGGGCGCGGGCGCCTGAACGAAGAGCCTTCATCATCTGCGGTAGGGTAGGCGTGGGCTTGTTGGCGCGGAAATCCTCCACTTCAGCGATGACATCCGCCGGTGTATCCGGGTTATAGGGCAAGCCGGTATTCGAGACCACCACGCGATCGAAGCGATGGGCAGCGTTGGCGATCATGCGCAGACCAATAAGGCCGCCCCAGTCCTGACCGAAGAACGTCATATTTTGGAAGTCGTTACTTTCGAGCCAAGCACCCATCCACGCAACTTGGCGTTCATAGCTGTAATCTTCACGGCTTGCTGGTTTGTCTGATTTACCGTAGCCGGGCAGGTCGGGCGCAATTACGCGAAAACCGTCGGCGACCAGTAACGGAATCATTTTTCGATACAGGTAACTCCATACGGGTTGGCCATGCATACACAGTACGATAGGCGCGTCAGTCGCGCCCTCATCTAAATGGTGAATGCGCAGATCGCTGCCGTCCTCGGTTTTAACCGTGGTGTAGTGGGGTTTGAAGGGGTAATCGGCCAAACCTTCAAAGCAGGCATCAGGGGTTCTAAGTATCTTCATTAGAGCACTCTCCAGCATATGATTGCGCGATCTCGAAATTTAATAATGAAGTACATTAAAGGGAGGGGCAAGAAGATTGTTTAAAAGGTCAAAGAAGCTCGAATACGGCGCTTACCCAGAAATAGTCAGCGAGTCTTGATAGAAAATACGGCGCAAATGGTTTCCGAAAAATTTCTGCAGCCAAGTGCAGATCCATACATTCGTGCACTGCGCCTCCCTAGCATTGAGTGACGCCACTTAACACGCGCAAATTTTTCTTACCCGTGGGTCTCAGTCTATTGAGTCTAGTCCCAGCTCTTTTGCGTACTGATCGCGCATTACAAATTTTTGCATTTTGCCAGTCACCGTCATGGGGTATTCATCAACCAGTTTGATATAGCGGGGCACTTTGAAGTGGGTGATCTGTCCGGCGCAGAATTCTGCAATGTCTGCGGCTGTTATTGCTCGGTTTTCTCGCAATTGCACCCACGCAGCCACCTGTTCGCCGTACTTAGCATCGGGCACTCCGAATACCTGAACCTCTTGGATATCCGGATGGGTGTATAAAAATTCTTCGACCTCCCGCGGATAGACGTTTTCGCCGCCGCGGATGATCATATCTTTAATGCGACCGGTAATTTTGACGTAGCCCTGAGCATCCATTTCGCCAAGATCGCCAGAATGGAGCCAGCCCTCGGTATCGATCGTCTGGGCTGTGCGCTCTGCATCGTCCCAGTAACCTTGCATAACGCCGTAGCCGCGGGCGCAAACCTCGCCGGTTTCGTCGATATTCGCAATGCTGCCGTCTTCGCGACAGATCTTTATTTCCCAATTCGTATGCGGCCGGCCAACGGTGCTCACACGGGCCTCGAAGGGATCATCCATTTCAGTCATGGTGTCCACGGGGCTGCATTCGGTTTGGCCATACGCGATCACGATTCCTGCAAGATCCATATCGTCGATCAAACGTTTCATTAACTCGCGCGGGCAAGTAGAGCCTGCGATGACGCCGGTGCGCAGTGAACTGACGTCATATTTGGCAAAATCTGCATCGTCTAGTTCCGCAATAAACATAGTGGGCACGCCGTGCAAGGCTGTGCATTGCTCATCCTGTATGGCTTGTAAGACCGGCTTGGGTTCGAATGCTTCGCAGGGCAAAACCATGGTCGCGCCGTGGCTTATGCAGCATAGTGTGCCCATTACCATTCCGAAGCAGTGATACAGTGGGACTGGAATACACAGCCGATCAGCGGCGCTAAGGTGCATGTTCTGGCCAACAAAATAGGCGTTGTTCAAGATATTCCGGTGCGTGAGGGTGGCACCCTTTGGATTGCCGGTAGTGCCGCTGGTGAACTGAATGTTGATGGCGTCATGGGCATCCAATTGCTCCTCCACAGCCGCCAGTTGGGAAATTTCGGTGGCAGTACCCAGTTGGCAGACCGCGTCAAAGTTATGCATCCCAGCAGTTTGCTCGGTACCCATACGTATCACATGTTTTAGATGTGGTAGTCGCTCTGCCACAAGAGCACCCGGTTCACACTCTTCAAGCTCTGGCGCTAAGCTTTGCAGCATGTCTAGATAAAAGCTGGTTTTGAACGACTCGGCGCTAATAATGGCCTTGCAGCCGACTTTGTTTAGCGCGTACTCCAACTCGTATAGGCGATAGGCTGGGTTAATGCAGACCATAATTACGCCGATCTTGGCTGTTGCGAATTGGGTAAGAACCCATTCAAAGCGGTTTGGCGACCATATTGCGACTCGTTCGCCCTTGCTCAGTCCTAACGCCAGCAATCCGGTGGCCAGTTTGTCGACCTCGGTCAAAAATTCCGCATAGCTCCAACGGATGCCTTGGTGGGGCATTATCAGCGCTGGATGCTCGGGTTGGGCCGCCGCGACTTGGTTAAGGCGTTGGCCAATAGTGCTTTCGATAAGATCAGTCGTATTGCCTTTTGTATGGGCTAGAGTCAGGGGCATGTTGGTCTCGATATTTGTTACTGGTACTAGTTAAGTGGTGGTGTCGCCATGACGTTGGGCGTAATAGTCGGCCTGCTGCTGAAAAGATTCTTCTTTGCCGAATTGTGCTTTGACCCAGTCCAAAGCCTGTTCTTTGTTCATACTGATATCCCAGGGCTCCCCTTGGGGTTGGGCCACATGCCATGGAGTGTCCCAGAACACTTCCAGGCCATTGCCTTCTGGGTCATTAAAGTAAATGGATAATGTATTGCCGTGAGATATTAGGTTGATTTGAATGCCGTCCATGTCGCCTAGGCGCCGATGCAAAAGCTTAAGGTCAGTGAATTCTCCGACACGAAAGGCGAAATGATTTACAGAGTTAGATGCGTCGGTATTTTGTCGCACCGGCACCATCGCCAATTGATGATGCTCAGTAGCGCATTGGCTGAGAAAAATAATATCGGGTGCGTTATCCGCCAAGGGGCCACGATCGGTAACTTCAAAGCCTAGTACACGGGTGTAGAAGTCCAGCATGATGGCTTCGTCGTGAACATAAATAACTGCATGAGACCACGTAAGTTGCATAACCCTAGCTTTGGTAGTGTCGTGTTCTGATTAAAACTCCCTTTAGCAGTGCTGGCCAGCAGTTATATTTGGCGCATTTAAAGTTCTCAGGGCTACTCAAGGCGTTTTGCGATCTCCTCTTCAACCCGCCAAATCCGATCTTGTCCCCAACAGATAAAGGGTTCTGGGTTATTACCGCCGCTGACGCGAAAGCTTGGTACACCCCACAAGGCGGCATCAGTAAGTTCCTGCAGGTTGGCATCGAGAAGTGTTTGCCAATTTACTTTTGCTGCGGCATCGACCATGGCTTGCCAATTGATGCCTGCTTCATCGGCGACCTGCTGCAGGCCCGCTGTGGTGGTGATGTCGACACCGCGCTGCCAAGCAGCAGACAGGTAGGCGGTGACGAAGTCCATACCCTGGCCCAATGCATCTGCCCCCGCATAAAGATCAAATGCAGCTTTTACTGGGTCGCCGAAGGGATCGACGATTTTATCGAGCGGTGCTCCGTAGAATCGGCCCTCACGAGCGGCATCGGTAATGATGGAGCGTTGTTTAGCCTGGGGTGCAGGAACACCGCGCATCAGCATTGGCATTACTGGGCGCAGTTTTACCGTGATACCGCTGCGCTGGATAAGTTCGAGTACGCGGTTGTGGCCAACCGCGGTGTACGGGCTGCGTAATGATGGAAAATACTCCAGAGTAATATGTGCAGCGTTCAGACCGCTGGTGTCCCGGGCTGTGGGCAGGGGTGCGCAAAGTGCCGCTTTTGCGGATGCAAAGCCTTCGTCGATGAGACGCTGTTCCAATAAGTGCAGGCGGCTTACGCCCCAAAACCATTCGCCTTCGAAATAAAACATGGCGCCTGCGTAGTGGCCGAGTTTGGCTTGGATGGCATTGCCATTTTTCAAAGCGGTAGCTGTGGCAGCAGCACGTTCGCTATCCACGCCGCTTACATCAACGGCATTTGCCCATAGTTCGGTGCCAACCGCGTAGGCCTCAGCGGCAAAGGATTCAGTGTTTATGTGGGCGCTTAGCCTTAGATTGGCGCTATGCACTTGGTCGGGTGTTGGTGTGTCGGCAATGTTCAATGTTGTGTCGTGGCCCGTGGCGATAGCTGTGGCATCCTGCTGGATCCAGTGTTGGAAGTGTTCGACGCTGCCTTTGAAGTCGTCGGCTGATGCGCTAACTAGGTGCGTAATAAACGGTAGGGCGTACTGCTGACGCAACTGGTCGAGTTTTTGCACCGCCAAATGACTGTGAGGATCGTCTACTTGATGGAAGTAATGAACAACAGGAGCCTTTCCTGACAACCGCCTC
>Ga0163109_10001175_pt1 | contig 20879 bp, 14 predicted proteins | sample CRUFie1St13metaG_FD_108704 | JGI IMG/M metagenome (GOLD analysis project Ga0163109, IMG submission 108704) | Marine microbial communities from the Costa Rica Dome - CRUD Field 142mm St13 metaG | ecosystem: Environmental > Aquatic > Marine > Oceanic > Photic zone | place: Costa Rica: the Eastern... | reverse complement strand
TGCCAAGGTTCATTTGGTGGCATTGAGGCATTCGTACTAGCCCTTTCTGACGAGTTGAGTAAGAGGGGCAACAGACCAAAAGTTTTATTTAAAATGGTGGATGGTTTTGATTTAAAGGATAATCTTAGAGAGGCTATTCTTAAAAGACCCTATCCCATTCATTTTACCAAACGTGGTGACCTTCGAGTAATTGCACAACATGTATCTCAGACTGATATTATTCACGGTCACAACCCCCTAATTGAAGCCGTAGGGCTATCTTTCTGGTTCAATAAACCCTGTGTACTAACTGTTTACAATTGGTGCCGACGCAATATTCACCCAAGGCCACTACTGTGGCGATTGCTCAACCGCATTGCCAACCACAGTTGGTATATTTCAGATTTTGTCTGGGATAGTTGGGAACCACTTGGTAGGCAGAGTTCGAGTGGAAAACTACCTATATTATCCTCATTGCCGACTGAAACCACTGACTTTTCAGAGCGAAAGGGGTTTGTTTTTGCAAGCAGATGGATCGCCAACAAGGGCATAAGAGTATTGGTTGAAGCATATGCACAGGCAAGAATAGATCATGATGCTTGGCCTTTGACATTGATAGGCGACGGTCCATTGAAACAAGAAGTCTTAGAAAAGATTAGATCTCTTGGTCAAGATACTCACGTCATAGTAACAGGCTTCATCTCAGATTCAGAACGTAACTTGCGAATCAGTAAGGCCAAGTGGATGGTCACTCCTCCTCACACCAATGAAGATCTCGGTCTCACTGTGATAGAAGCCCGCAATGTTAAAGTTCCATGCATCATAACTCGTGACGGAGGCTTACCTGAGGCCGCTGGGAGTCATGCCTTAGTCTGTGAACCAGGTGATGCAAAAAGTCTTTCTAGGCTACTAGAGCAAGCAGCTAATATGCCTGATTCTGAGTATCGCCAGATTGCGACTAGTTCACACATCGAGTTACAAAAATACATCAAACCGCTTTCTGTTTATGATCGAGCTTACAGAACAACACTTCTTGCGAATGGTAAGAATCTAAATCATGTCTAAGGGGCGACCACATTTGGAGTCCATAACAATCCTGCGAGGACTCGCGGCTGTAGGCATAATGATTTTTCATGTCCGAATCTTTCTTTGGACAGGCTGGAAAAATATATGGAGCAACCCTGACCAATTTAGCATTTTTGATCGTGCTGTAGCATTCCTCTCACTGCCTGCTCCAATGCTAGGAGAGTGTGTACTACTTTTCTTCGTTATCAGTGGATTCTGTATCCACTACCCAATGGCAGGAAACCAGAAAACGCTCGACCTTAAGATTTATGCAACGCGAAGGATAATGCGAATCTACCCCCCATACTTTGCTGCAGTCTGCATTAGCCTGCTTGCTGTTCATTACTTCGAATGGACGAGTCCCAGCAATGAGCCTTGGGTAATGAATCTTTTGCTTGTACAAAACTATCTACCCAAAATCAATAGTCAGATCAGTAGTAACTGCTCGCTGTGGTCGATCGCTACAGAGGTAGAATTTTATATTGCCTACCCGCTTCTTCTTATTTTCTGGAGAAAATATGGTCCTTCGCAGTCTGTAGCACTATTTGGAACAATCTCCATTATAGCAACGTGGCTCTACTTTCTTGGAGTCAAAGGTATGGTTTTCTGCGCTTTTACATTCTACATTCTATGGTGGTCCGGTGCGCTTTTAGCTGAATTGTACGCGACCAAACAACTTCCAAAACCATCGAAAATCATAGTAATTATGGGTATTGCTTTACTCGCGACAGGTACGATCGCCCAACTACAGGGAGCCCACCTCGTAATGGTGAAACGTTTTCTATTTGGAGGATTCTACATCTTATTGGTTTGGTGGCTACTCACACACAAGCTATTCAAGCCCTCCGAATATTCACTCATTTCGAAGTGTCTACTCCACCTAGGCAAAATCTCTTTTTCTCTTTATTTGATCCACTACCCACTCCTGCAAGTATGTGGTCTCGAATGGGAAAAGCAGTTTGGAAGTAAACCTGATAACTTCCTGATCCCGTTGGCATTCTGCTTAATCACTATACTCATTGCAAATGTGTTCTATTTGATAGTAGAAAAACCATGCCACCTGCTGGCCCGTAGTCTCTTTACGGCAAATCAAAAAGGATGCCAATGAAGATTATGGTCAGTCATCCCACCGGCAACATGTTCGTAAGGGCTCTGATTGAATCAGCATGCTCAAAGGGCATTCTTGAAAGTTTTCACACCACTATTGCCTACCGCGGAGGCCATTGGTCTGAAAAGCTACTTCCTGCCAGAGTCCTTAACCGATACAAACGTAGATCTTATGCCATCAAAGATGACCTTATTCACAGGCACCCGTTCAGAGAAACCGTTCGGCTACTTACAGCTAAAGCTGGTCTGGCAAGACTTAACAGGCATGAATCCGGCTGGGCTTCACTCGATGAAGTATACAAAGAACTGGATCGTAAAACAGCCTGGAGTCTTGCAGAATCCGAGGCTACACACCTACACTGCTATGAAGACGGCGCCCTAGAATCCTTCAAACTCGCGAAAAGACTAGGATTGCGGAGAAGCTACGAACTACCGATCATACACTGGAAGGTCTTGCGAGAACTGCTTGCAGTGGAGGCAGAACGCCGTCCAGAATGGGCGCCAACGCTCGTTGCAACCGACGATTCTAAAGGTAAGTTAGCCCGCAAAGATGAAGAGATCTCTCTGGCAGACACCATCGTCGTTCCAAGCAAGTTCGTCTTGAACTCCCTCCCGGACAAAATCCGTTTGGAAAAGACCTGTCTGGTGGCGCCTTTCGGGACACCCCAGACTGATTGTCACTCCAGCCAAATTAATCCACATCGCCCAGACAGAATCCGCTTTCTTTTTGCAGGATCAATGTCACAACGTAAAGGTCTTGGCGATCTGCTGGAAGCATTTTCTAAGATTGACCGCGAGGATGCAGAGCTCGTTATTATGGGCACACCTTTAATGGACATGAAGTTCTACCGTGAGCAGTTCGATGGATTCACCTATGAACCGCCCCGCTCGCATACCAAAGTGCTCGAGCTAATGCAGAGTTGCCACGTTCTAGTGCTTCCATCTATCGCCGAAGGTCGGGCCCTAGTCCAACAAGAGGCGATGAGCCAAGGAATGGCACTATTGGCTACTGCCAACGCAGGCGGAGAAGATCTTGTGATCGAAGGCCAAACTGGCTTTATTATTCCAGTCGGAGACCCAGTTTCCATCGAAGATAAAATTCACTGGTTCGCAGACCATCCCGAGGAGACAATCATAATCGGCCAGAATGCACAGAGACATGCCAGCAGATATACATGGGAAAAATACGCAGATTTAATTCTAGAGAATTTACGTCATCTTGACACTCAAAAATAGGAGCAGTGTACTAGATTTTACAATTCGTAGACTTACATGCACCCTGAGCATAGAACCGGCTTGACCCCAAAGAGAAATAAGCCTCAACAGTTGGAAATGCTTCCTGCAATAGCTTCAATGCGGAAGCTGATCTGGATTTATTTCGTCTTGCTCATGATGGAAGGTGCACTTCGAAAATGGCTCTTGAAGAGCTTTTCCGAACCCCTTCTAATAATCAGAGACCCAGTTGTACTACTGATCTATTATCAGGCATTCAATTCAGGACTTTTTCCTGACAACAGCAGGATTCGGTTCCTGATTGGACTGGGAATTGTATCGATACCCCTAGCCATACTCGGCGGCAGTATGGATGTTGCTCCAATCCTTTATGGAGTTCGCACTAACTGCTTACATTTTCCACTTATCTTCATCATTCCTAAGGTTTTCAATTACCAAGATGTAATCAAGGTGGGGCGCGCTATACTCTGGCTTGCGCCAATTATGACTTTCGTTGTCATTAACCAATTCCAAGCTGGACGAGATGACGTCTGGAACGTTGCAGCTGGCGGAAGAGGGCATCAACTGGAGACCTCTGGAGGGAAGGTGCGAGCATCCGGAACCTTCAGTTTCGTCTCTGGCATAGTTTACTATTATGCAATCCTAATCGCCTTTATCATCATAGGATTTCTAAGACCAATCACCTATTCAAGGCTTCTTTTATGGATAGGTGTTGCTTGTGCTGTACTTGCTGTAGCAACAAGTGGGAGCCGAGCAGTGGTTGCAGGCGTTATACATGTGATTGGTTGCTTTATTTTTTTGGCAGCATACAATCCAAGAGCATTCGGGTCCACATTTGGTTTTATAATATCTTTAGCGATTGCTATCGTCGTAGTTGGTAATACTGAGATTTATAAAGAAGGAGTGAAGTTTCTCCAAATGCGTTTCGACGAAGCCTCAAACGTTGAAGGTAATGCTGTGATGGCATATTTTAATAGGAATTTTAAGATAATATCATCTCCAGTCCAAGAAACCGTTAACGGTTGGGATATTTTCGGTAGAGGTATTGGGTCAGGAACCCAAGCGGGAATTCGTCTTGGAGCCAACAAAGCTTTTTTTGGCGAAAATGAATGGCAACGCCATATTCTTGAGTCCGGGATTATTGTGGGTAATCTTTTCATTTTGTGGCGTGTGCTTTTGGCTTTATACCTACTGAGGCTTTGTATTGTGGCGATTAAAAGGGAAAACTACTTACCAATTTTCATTTGGGGTTCCTGCAGTCATATAATTCTCTGGATGCCCATCGGACAACCAACAACACTTGGCTTTGCCACACTAGGAGGAGGCTTATGCCTTTCTGCAATCCGAACACGAATTGACTCTCGATCTTACCAAAACGCGTCTTAGAAGTTTAGATTTTCCTTGGTCATGAGAAGACCCCAGTCCCCCATCCTTCTCGTAGGAAACTATAAAATAGACCAACAGCATAGTATGCTTAAGTACGCTACTATGGTGCATGAGACACTGCTGAAGGAGCGGGTCGACGTTCACTTGGTAAAACCGAAAATTAAACTCGGGCGCCTAGACCCAAAAAATAAATGGCTAGGTTATCTTGATAAGCTTCTCCTCTTCCCCCGGCAGTTAAGGAAAAAGGTTCTGAGAATAGAGAGCTCACGTAAGGCACGTTGTATAGTGCACGTGTTGGACCATTCAAACAGTACATTCCTTAAAACTGTAGCCAAACAAAAAACACTACTTACCTGTCACGACCTCATCGCTATTCGCTCAGCGCGTGGTGAGTTTTCAGGACAGGTGCCCAGATTCTCTGGAAGAACCTTACAGGCAATTATCAAGAGATCAATCCCACGTGCAAATCATATAGCCTGCGATTCAAAAGCTACTGAAAGCGACTTGCATGTACTATTCCCAACTACAACAGGAAGGACAAGCGTTGTCCATCCTGGTTTCAATGCTGCCTACAACAGACTTCCTGATGAAATTCTGGTTGATAGACTAAGCGATCTAAAGATTCCCCCTAAAAGTGACGTCCTTCTCCACGTTGGAAGCAACGCTTGGTATAAAAACCGGATGGGTGTACTGAGAATATTCAAAAGATACAAGAGCCAAGCTTCCAAGCTGAATGCAAGCCTTGTATTTGCTGGACCAGAACTAGATGCTGAACAATGTGACTATGCCAAAAAACACGGGCTAACCCCCAATATCCTGTGCACTGGACCCTTGAGCCATGCCCAACTAGAAGCACTATATTGCATCTCAAGTGCACTAATTTTTCCTTCTCGCTATGAAGGCTTTGGGTGGCCTCCATTGGAAGCGCAAAGCTGTGGTTGCCCTGTCATCGCAAGCAGTAACGGTTCACTAGACGAAGTGATAGGTAATAGCGCACCTACTTCAGAATGGGATGACATCAAGAGCCATGTGGAAGCCCTTAGCAATATACTTCTAGACGAAAACTGTAGACAAAAGTTTGTTGATAGAGGCTTCGAGAACGTCAAAAGATTCAGTGCCCAGAAAATGGCCGAGCATTTCAATAAAATCTACTGTAAACTAGAAAATCATACAAAATAGTTATGAGAGTCCTGCATTGCTTACACTCCTGCAATCCAGAAGGCGGCGGTGTCTGGCAAGCAGTTCTTCAGTTTTCACGTGAGCTGATTCGGCAAGGACATGAGACATTGGCTGTGACTACGGACCAACCAAGATCTCCTTGGTGTAAGAACACTGATATACCTGTTATAGCGACGGGACCATCTCACAACAGATATGGTTATACACCAGATTTGAAATACTGGCTTAAGATTCACGCTAAAGAATATGACTGTGTAATCATACACGGCCTTTGGCAGTATCATGGAAGAGCAGCCCTAAAGGTACTTCCAAAACTTAGGATTCCCTACTTCGTTTACCCTCATGGCATGCTTGATCCTTGGTTTAAGCATACCTACCCGATTAAGCATTTGAAGAAATTACTTTACTGGAAACTAAATGAGAGCCGACTCATTAAAAAAGCCAAAGCAGTGCTTTACACTTGTGAAGAGGAGAGGCAGTTAGCACAGAATACTTTCCTACCATACGACTGCAGGGAAAAAGTAGCTTCTCTCGGAATTGAAATACCAACAGGACACCTCGATCTGCAGGAAAATATTTTTCTAGATCATCATCCCCAGTTAAAGAGAAGCGAGTATCTCCTTTTCCTAAGTCGTATACATGAAAAAAAAGGACTAGATTTACTCCTTAAAGCTATTGCAAAATTAGAGTCCGCCCCGCCACCTTTGGTCATTGCTGGCCCCGTTGAGTCAACGAAACATCTTGAGGATTTGCGAAAACTTGAGGCAACAATCGCCGATCGACACAAGGATTGGAGGATCATTTGGACAGGAATGCTAACAGGCAATATGAAATGGGGTGCACTTCGCAGCGCAGGAGCATTTGTACTTCCGTCTCATCAGGAGAACTTTGGAATAGCTGTAATTGAAGCGCTTGCGATGGGGACACCCGTATTGATATCGAAAAAAGTCAATATCTGGCGGGAGATCGTCGGGGATGGAGCAGGCTTTGCTGGTCCAGACACAGAGAATGGCACGTTGGCTATTCTCCAAGATTGGCTGGCATTAGATGCTCGAGCCAAAATGAACATGCAGAAGCAAGCAACACAAAGCTTTGAAAAACGATTCAATATTCAGTCGGCAGTAAGACATCTCACTGAAGTGTTAGCTGTATAATGGCCTGAGCAATGAGGATTACGATTGCCCAAGGAGCCTTCCTGCCAGTACCACCAAAACGCGGTGGCGCAATTGAAAAGGCATTCCACGCACTTGCTAAAGAGTTTGCTTCCGAGGGACACACCGTGAATTACATCTCAAGACTTTGTGATGGTCTTCCCACAAAGCAAACGGAGTCAATCAATCTACGCCACAAACGAATCAAGGGTTACGATGCACCAAAATCTGTACTCATGCTGAAATGGCTAGATCTTCTCTACAGCATCAGAATACTTAGAAACCTGCCAGATGCCGACATCCTAGTAACTCACACATTCTGGCTGCCTATTCTCGTACGAAGTACTAAGTACGGAAAGCTTTATGTACATGTCGGGCGTGCTCCTAAGGGTCAGATGAAGCTCTATCGGCACGCCGCACGACTTCAGACAGTCTCCTCGCCAATAGCCAGAAATATTCAGCATGAACTCTCCGACGCTGATGGGGAGCTTTCGAAAGTGCTCCCCTATCCACTAGACCCAGCTTTCCTCCTATCAGTTGACCTACAAAAGAAACGGCCCAGCACACTTCTTTTTACCGGTAGAATTCATCCAGAAAAGGGATTAGACTTACTCATCAAAGCATTCACGAGCCTTCCAAGTAGAATCAAAGACAAATGGAAACTGAGAATAGTAGGTCCTTGGAAAAAAGAACATGGTGGAGCTGGTCCCGAATATCTTAATTCGCTAAAAGCTTCTGGGGCAGAAGCAGCTATCCAATTTGTTGAACCTATTTTCAACCAGCAGCAACTTATTGCTGAATACGACAATGCATGTGTCTTCGCCTACCCCTCCTTGGCAGAGAAAGGCGAAACTTTCGGTCTATCCGCATTGGAAGCGATGTCTAGAGGATGCCTTACCTTGGTTTCAGACTTGGAATGTTTCAAAGACTTTGTATCGCATGGGGAAAACGGGTTTGTATTCTGCCATAGAACAGCAAACCCAGCACATACTTTGGCTAAGTATCTAATAAGACTTCTCGAATCACCTAAGAAGCATGGTAATGTTGCAGTAAAAGCAGTTGCCAAAGCCCAATCCTATTCTCCTGCTTCGGTAGCCAAATCTTTCCTCGAAGATTTCCACAAACTAACAAGTAATCCATGAAACAAGTGCATCCAACCCAAAACTCTCCGTATGCCAGTCCATGGAGTAAAACCGAGCGAATAAAGATGCTTCTCTGGGAGGGATGCTGGTCACTGCTTTGCTCATGGACACCCAAGCCTATGAACCCATGGAGGCTTTTCATTTTACGTTTATTCGGAGCTCGGATTAAAGGTATTCCTTTTGTACATCAACGCGCACGCATAAAAATCCCCTGGAACCTAACGCTGCACAACCGTGCTTGCCTTGGAGATCGAGCAAATGCCTACAGTCTAGGTGCAGTCAATATCAACGAAGGCGCAACAATTGCACAAGAAGCCTATCTCTGCACAGGAACCCATGATTTCGCCAATCCTTCAATGCCCCTTGAGGTTGGTACAATCAACGTTGGCAAAGGAGCTTTTATCGGAGCGAGGGCAATGGTACTTCCAGACGTTTCAATTGCGGACTATGCAGTGGTTGGTGCTCAATCTGTTGTCACACAGAACGTTCCAGCGTTCACAGTAGTAGCTGGCAATCCAGCACGGGTCCTCAGGGAACAAATAAATAATGGTGATGAGTGAGAAAGTACCAGTCTCGATTATCGTTCCAATTAAGAACGAAGCGGCCAATCTGGGTCGTTGCTTAACCGCACTCAAGTGGGCAAATGAGATTTTTGTAGTCGACTCCATGAGCACCGATGGATCGATCGAAATCGCAGAACAAATGAATGCAAAGGTTGTTCAATTCGAATTCAATGGCACTTGGCCCAAAAAAAAGAATTGGGCTTTGGAGAATCTACCTTTTCGTAATGAGTGGGTGTTTATTGTAGATGCCGACGAAGTCCTGCCAAGTTCTTCTGAAGAAGAAGTTAGAAGCATAACAACAAATAAACAGGAAGAGGTTGCAGGATATTGGATTAATCGCCGCTTCATGTTCATGGGTAAGTGGCTTAAGCACGCCTATTATCCTAATTGGAACCTCCGATTGTTCCGCCACAGACTCGGGCGATATGAAAAGCTCACCGGTGTAGACACCGCAAGCGGAGATAATGAAGTTCATGAACACGTCATCGTTCATGGAGTTACAAAGCACTTGCACTCAGAAATAGACCATTTTGCCTTTCCAAGCATCGAAGTTTTCGTTGAGAAGCACAACCGCTACTCTAACTGGGAGGCACGCGTATCACTTCAGCATTCATCGGATATATCCGTTCAGCTACAAAAGACAGAAGTAAAGCTTAAGCGAAAAATTAAAAACTTGGTAAAGAAGATGCCTTTCCGCCCTCTCTTTAGATTCCTATACGTCTACATCTGGCAACTTGGTTTTCTTGACGGGAAAGAAGGATACTACTTCGCAAGGCTGCACGCCATGTATGAACTTTTAACAGTTGCTAAGACAGAGGAATTGAGAAAAAATTTCGCAATAAAAGACTCAAGTTAGGAACAACAAAGAATTTGTTTTAAGGTAACAGCTTTGATCACGTTGTCCGAGACTCGTTTTTGGCCATTTTATCGGCACCGCTGTCATCTCCGTAATACTTGCTGTAGTATTTATACCTGTAATATCCATAACCATAGCCATACCCATAGCCATAATAGTACGAGGAATTCTTCTTCTCTGGTAGATCATTGAGAACAACACCCAATATTCTGGCTCCGGTCTCTTCTAGCTTTTGTAACATGGACTTGGCAGTACGCCGCCCTACCTTTGAGTATCTAGTAACGAAAATCAGATCATCCACCTTAGTAGCTAAAGCATTTGAGTCAGGGAAGAGGCCAACAGGGGAACTATCCAACAACAAAACATCAAATTCTCTCTTGAGTTTAATCATGAGATTGGTGAAGGCCATTTTTTCAAGAAGCTCGGTAGTGGTTCGGGTCTTCCCACCTGAGGGTAGTAGTCGTAAGTTTGGGTAAACCTCAGGAATGTCTTCCATATTTAGAGAGGCAGATGGATTTGCCTGCAGTTCTTGAACAAAGGTGAGGAGTCCCCTGTCGTTACTTAGTCCGCAAAACTTGTGAAGGCCAGGGCGACGGAGATCAAAATCAACAAGTAAAGTTTTGCGACCGTGGTTTGCGAAGGAATGGGCAAGATTTGCCGCAAGTAAGCTTTTGCCCTCACTTGGAATAGCGCTAGTGACAAGTATACTTTTGGGATAGATATTGTCGGAGTTCATTTGAATTCGACTATATAAGCCTCTAAATGACTCGACCAAACTCTCGTCTAAATCTTGGGCGACGATAAGCGGACGGTTGGTCTCGCTGACTAATGCTATACGAGGAATTCCAGCAAGGATATCTCGGCCGATGAAAACCTCAATGTCCCATGGGGACTTAACTCGGTTGTCAAGAAACTCCAGACCGATAGGCACGAAAAGGAAGGCCAAAAAGAATACACCGAAAGATCTTTTGATGATTTCAGACGGGTTGGGGGAATCAGGAGTAGATTTTGTCGAAGCACGATCACGTGCAACCAGAGTTGACTCGTCAATTTGCTGTAAGATATCTATGTCGCTTATTCTGTTGTGAATAATGTCTCTTTTAAGCTGCTTAGATTCTCCATCTCGTTTAAGTTGGTTATACTGAATCTCGATTTTACTCAACGATTGGGATAGGCGAAGTTCCTTCTCGAGTTCTTCGTTGTAATGATCAATCTCTTCGTTGCTAGTTTGAATCTTTTGGGCAAAGGACTGTTCAGCCAAATTAATTTCGTGATCAAGGAGGATTTCGTATTCTTTGGTAGATGAAAGGTTGGAGATTATCCTAGGATGTTTTTCAAGATAACGCTCTTCGAGTTTTTTCCTCTCTCGCTTAAGTTCCGAAATTGAATTTCGATAATCACTGACATTTCCAAATTCTGAAACTTCATCGATCCTGAACATGTTATGATTGATAGGGAAGTCGTTAACTTGGTTCTCTCTTCGTACTGCCCTAATCTGTAGCATGACAGTTTCGAAGGTCACCTTTTGGATTTTGGCAGCTCGAATTCTCTGTTTAAAATCTTGCATCGTATCCAAGATGGACTGCCTCTTATTTTCTATGGAGACTATGCCGTGTTCGCTGGTGAACAGGTCCAACCTCTCTTCCTGAGAACGTTCTTCCTGAAGCATACGCTCTAGCATCTCATTTAATTTAACGAGCACAGTATTGTCGCTGTCTTGGCGAGTTGACTTTGCAAACTTAAGGTACTCGTCCTGAACTTTATTGGCGATTATACTCGCGCCTTGACCATCGTGAAGTGATGTTGCCCTCACGCTAATGAGAGGAGTGTGAGTTCCTCCCATACTGACGGTAAATCTAATTAACTGAGATATCTGAGGAACGGGACCACCATTAACAGATTGCTTCTTATATTCTCTCAATAACGCTTCTTTTTCTTCTGGCGAAAAAGAATTTATAACGATTTCTTTGAATTCCAAACTGTTGAGGTGCTCCACATGACGACCGAGTACCGGTTTCGAAAAATCATCTCGCTCAACAGGAGTAAGGTTAAGTATTTTTTTTGGTAATTTTAATCGAAACGTGGATTCTGCAGAGTATGTTTCGTTTACGTTGAGTTGTTTGTAAGCAAACAGTAGGCTAACTGGTAACGCCACAACTAAACCCCATACCCATCTGTCTCGAACGATGAGCAAGAAATCCATAACTCCCCGAAATCTTGCAGAATTCTGCGATGTTGGGGTTTGGTTGTGTAAAAAGTCTCCGTCCTTGTCCATGTTGATAAAACCAGTGAATTAGGGCATGCAGAAAGCTATGTGTGCGTTTTATAGAATGCGTTCAGGAACGAAGACAATATCTCCCGGTAGTAAGAAAAAACGACCTTCGTCATTACCCTCTTCGAGTCCCTTCTGCAACTCCTTGAGGTTGACCTGATAGACATCAAAGCCAGTTTGAGTTTTTCGCTTGATGGTAACTTTGGTGGTTTTGGCTAGATTAGTGGTTCCTCCGCTTCTAGCAATTGCTTCAACGATATCCATTGCTTCAACTTCAGGAGGAAAGCTGAAGGGTCCAGGTTTAGCAACATGACCAAGCATAAGAACTTCCTGAGGGGCATAGTTGACTATTCGAATACGGACCTTCGGGCGGCGCAAATAACGCTGGTTTATGTATTCAGATTCAATTCTCTCTTCAGCGTCTCTAACAGTTAAACCCGCAATTTTTATTTCCCCGATGAGTCGGAGATTAACGCTACCATTGCGATCGACAATTTCACTGACTTCGAGTTCAGGTTCACCGAAGACACTTACTAGTATCTTGTCTAAAGAGGAGACCTTATAAGTGCCATATCGAAAACCTCCTATATTGATAATATTTGAAGCGTCAGAGTTATCATTACTTGAATTATTGATTAACTCTTGGCACGAGATTTCAGGGACTAGGTGAAATCCTAAAAGAAAGATAAGCAAATAAAGTCTCATGAAAAATGAGTATCAGTATTGGACAACGAATGTGATAGTCGCAAGATGGCGGTTGTTAGAAAATTCATCACCGAATCCTGAACTCGTTTTTACAAATGAATATCCGAACCTACCATCGAGGTAGGAAGTAAAATTGCTAAGGATACCGAAGTTTACTCCCCATCTATCGTCAGTTCTGTCATTTCGCTGAGAAAAGGGCCCAAACTTTTGATTTGAGGTGAAGTCTACAATACCGTATGAAGCACCCAAGGTCCCAGCAACTCGTCTGCTAAATCGTTGGCTTAGTTGAAATCGGAAGTCAGTAGTTAACATGCCTTGATCTTGTGGAGATGGAGCAAATCCACGATTGAGATTAACGGAAATACTAGTTTTCTCGCGCCAACTCCAAGTTAAGCCTGAATTAAAAAGAAAAGTATCTTCTGATTGGACATTGGCGGTCTCATAGTCGCGCACACCAAAACCAAGCGATAGGTTTCCAGAAAGTTTGGGAGTAATCTGACCCTCCATTCCCAAAGTGTAGTTTTGCACAGTGTTGTTGATGAAGTCAGAATTCGAGTTGGGACTTTCGTTGATAACGTATTGGTAATTGAGAAAGAAATCAAGTTTGGGTGAGTAAATGTAGTACGCAGAAGACCCAATGCTTAGGGACCGCATATCATGATAGGGCAATCCCTGAGAACTTATTTTTTGATAATTTCTCAATTCGTAGGTGAGGTCTGAACCAACCCCAAATTTGGGACTGTGATTATACCGAGCATTAGAGCTCACTGAATAGAGAGTGTAACTAATTAGGTCCTGTAACTGCTCATTAGCCTCAGTTCGCTGACCAATGTCCGTATCAAATCCAAATTGAATCTTGCCCGCAGTCCTTTTATCAAGTGAGAAGAGACCAAAATCTTCTGCCATACGAACGCTGAAATTCGAAATTGGATTGCTGTAGTCTTCATCACTATTTTTGAAATAGCGACCAAAACTCCCGCCAAGGTTAGCTCCTAGAATTATAGGTCCAAGGCGCTTGCTGTAGTTTATGCCGGGAGAAAACCTCAACAAAAAGTCTCCCTCTTCAGAAGCAGAGGAGAAAATGTTAGAATCATAGACACCTTCTATAGAGGTGACAACGTCGATTTGACCCAATGCTCGCTCGACCAAAGCGTGAGCATTCTGCAAACACAATAAGATGGGGATAAGAACAACCGCGAACCAAGAAAATCTGCTTATCAAAAATAGCATATTGATCAAGTTAGCGTTACGTAAACGGAGGTATTTATCGTCCATGGGAACAACAGTCTTAGAGGACTAGGCGAAGAAACAGACAGTTTAGACAGTTGGTGCTGCGAGATCATTTGGGTATGTGCGCTTAGCGAAGGAGTTACCCATGCCTCGTGGTGAGGAAGTAAAAATGCGGGGAATGTTTAAATTTTGGAGGGGGAAAAAACAAGAAACTAGTTCTTTGAGGAATGGGTGTAAAGGCAAAAAGCAAACGGGATGAAAGCTTCGTGATAATTAGATTGAGGTTTTAATAAATTTTAAAAAATGGGGACACTGAAAATAACTATTGATGAACAGCAATCAAGAAAGAATAGGAATCCTCGTGCTGGGAATATTATTGCTGTTGAGCACATGGGGATTTCCAGGAGAGCTTAGTAGGATTGAGAGTTGGGTAACAATTACTAGCATTGCGCTACTGCTGACTTTGTATTTTTTCCACTGTAGTGATTCTAAAAAAACACCCGCAGAGGTAATTGCCTCCTTTTGCGGCGCACTCTATAGTAGTACAAATCCTGTTAGGATTTATGCGATTGCGTTGATATCATTAGCGAGTTTGCTGATTATATCTGTCCTCAACCCGAGCCATGAAACAAGCTATTTGACAGGGCCCGACATTGCCATTCTGTCTGAACGCGATCACATCAGATGGTTGCCTGCAACAGCATTTGTACCAGAAACGCGGATAAATGCCATCTCGCTAGTTGTACTGTTGGGAATTACAGGACCAAGTGTCTTTATTGTTTTTAAAAGAAGAAAAACTATACGCAAAGTACTGTGGCTCATAACGATTAATGCCCTCGTGCTTTCAGTAACAGGTGTTATCTACAAAATTGCTGGAAGCTCAAAGATACTGGGACACTTTGAACCTGCAGATGCACGTTACTTTTTCTCAACGTTTACATACAAAAACCACTGGGGCGCCTTTTGCATCCTTGCGCTTGGCGGGATCGGAGCACTCACTCGGTATTATAAAACGTCTCATAGAATCAGGAGTCTTCGATCTAAATCCCCTATTCCAGTTCTAGTTCTTGCCAGCTTTTTAATTGGGTTAACTGTTCCATTATCAGGCTCAAGATCCTGCACCTTGATTTATGCTTTAGCGTATCTAGTTTATACGGGCCAGTTAGTCTCAGACATCCTCCCGCGGGCAATTGGGAAAACAAAAAAGATTATTTATTCTATTTTGTGCGGTTTGATGCTGTTGTCGCTGCTTCTTTTTTGCTCATTCCTTGCCTCAGAGGAGACACACAAGGAGATGCTAAGTGTTACTGTCAGGCAGTTCGGGAGCTTAAAAGAAGGGCAGCTTGAAACTAGATTTTACATAGCGCGCGACACTTTTAAGATGTTTCTCGATAAACCAATATGGGGTTGGGGATTAGGGACATACCGCTTCGTAATCAATGATTCAGACAGATATCTGGGGAATGAGCACGAATATGCCTTTATCCACGCCCACAACGATTGGCTACAGTACATGTCAGAAGTTGGTATAGTGGGATTCCTCCTGATCGCCATTTTAGCGAGCACTCCATACCTCTTGTACAAAAAAAGAGGAATGAAAAATCCGATTACATCGTGGCTTTGGGGTACGGTGTTTACCATACATGCCTATGCTCTCTTAGAATTCCCATGTCGCACCCCAGCAGTTTCTACGCTCGCAATAGTGATGGTTGCCCTTGCAACGAAATACAGTATAATTACTAGAGAAAGAGCTAATTTTCAAAAGCAATTTTACCCAGCTAAGTAATACCTTGGTTTTACCCTTGCGCTGGCACAAAGTTGCGTCTTTCATAAGAAATTACTACCCCAATTAGTAATTGCAGGTGTTCGAAGAGATAGAACTAGTAAAATTCAATCCCCACCCCCAAAAAAGCATCTTCCCAAAATCGCCATACCCACTCATGAAAATTAAAAACCTACTTCTGCCGTTGGGCGTTACACTGACAGCGCATCTCTTGGCATTAGCTTTACAAGCGCAACAACCTGGCGGACTCCCCGCTAAGTTCAGTGCAGAGATTAAGAGAGATGTTGCTGAGTTTGTACAAGGTCAAGCAGATGCGAATTCGATAGCAAACCTACAGAATAATATAGTTGGAATCATACAGCGCACCGGAACGGATACTAGGATATTATCACAGATAGTAAGTGATGCCGTAAATGAAGCTGCTCAAGTCCATGGTTCCACAATCAAAAAAATAGCAAATGTCATTAGAATCTCCACTCAAAGCGCTGTAAGTGGAGCACTTAGCTCAGACACATCAAACCCTTCTAAGGCAATAGAAGACATTGCGCGAACAGTTTCCTTTCAGTACTTATCTCTTACAGCGAAAGGTGACTTCGACCCAGAGAAAAAACACGTTGCATTGGTAACCTTAGCAATGAGCAGCGGTGTTACGCTTGCGGTGCTTGACCATGATGCTGCTAACTCGGTCTCTCTCCTAGGGAATCTCGCCAGTGGGACTTTGAATGGTAGTCTCACAGCATCCTACAACCATAATTTCGACTCAACCCAGACCACGTCTTTTGCCGCACAAGGACTCATTCTGGGAATGATGCAAGCCACCACAGCAAAGAAGATCAACGCGAATGAGATATGTACATCAATTTCACAACTGGCTTACACTAGCACCATCAACAATACATCACTTCAAAAACCTGAACATGTTGCATTCAACGGTCAGGCTGCCATTCGAGGACTTCTCGATGGAGTTTTCCACGCCAATGTGAAGGCCCAAGTTGGTAGTAAATCCCTTGCTGCGCTTGCTAGTTCCTCTTACCAAGGCATAACAGAATCACTTGCAGGGGGCTACAAAGCGGATGTAAACACTACTGAACTTCGTGAAGCGGCGTTCGATACTTGGTCGACGAAAATGTATGAGTTGATACCAGATTCAGACAACGAGCTCCAGGTTGAAATTGTGACAAGCTTGTTTGATAATTCTGAAGGGAACCCCCAGCGACTCGCTGTTATCTCACAAGAAATTTGCAAAATACTGCAAATTAACGAGAAATCACAACGTGCACTAGAACTCGTTCCTGTAATGTCTAAGTGTGCCATTAACTCTATTCTTCCTGTTGAAAGTTTGAGTTTTAAGAACATTTCTCCATTTGTATCTTCTTGCACAGAAAAGGTCACCTCTGCACTTCCTGAGAGTGCTGTAAAAGTAACCTACAGCTCACTGTTCTCTGGTGCCATTGATGCGGTAAAAGCATCCAATAGAGACTTAGTCGCTCATACCCAACTCCTAGCTCAGGTCATTTCTAATTGTACAATTAAATCAAGCAAATCACTCAATAGGGACACCTCGAAATTTGTTGAGCTAGCTGTTGAGGGAATCGTTGATTCAACGGTTGCAGCATCACTCGCAGATGGTCTTGAGGTGAAAGAACCAGCTGTCTTGATAGAAGCAGGAGTAGAAGGAATTACCGTGGGTCTAATCCTAGGGTTGGCTGAGGAACCGGTAGACTCTGCAGCCAAAGTCATCACGCTTGCATCTAGGACTGCAGCTGGTTCAGCTATTCGTGCCGGGAAAAATCGTCAACTTACCACTGAACGAGTCATAGACTTTGCTCTTAAATGCACCCGTGGCTGCACTAGTGGAATAGTCAAGGTCAGCGAAGGCAAAGAATCCCTCAACACAGCTAGCGCAAGGCTACTGGAACCAGCAGCCTACGGAGCAGCGATGGGTATAATGTCCTCCACGATATCTCAAGGAACCGATGCACTCGTAAGCCAAAAAGAAATAGTGGACTTTGCTACAGCTACCTCATTCGGTTCTACGAGTGGCGCGGTTTTCAATGGATCAAAGGCGAATGCTCCTGACTACGCGGAGAATGCGGCTAACGGAGCAGTTCTGGGTATTACATCAATAGCAGCACACCTATTCTCCAAACCAGAGAATCTAGAAACACTCAAAGAAGTCACATTTGCAGCATGTAAAGGAGCTGCAATGGGGGCAATTTCTGCTGGTGCAGATACTAGCAAGGACCTAAAGCCAATCGCAAGACGAGCTTCATATGGAGGGACTTCTGCAGCAACAGTTGCTGTGATTTCCTCGTCACCGTCGCAAGAGGTTCTTTCAGAAATTTCCAAGATGGCTGCAAGAGGTACCGCACAAGGTACTATGGAGGCAGCATTCAGAACCCTAGTTGGAGGCACGCAAACCGGTGGCTCAGAGTCTTCTGAATGATGGAATAATCTTAATATCAATTGCTCAGCAAAAGATTACTGCGTTACCGGTCTTTTGAAATTGGTAACAGCAACGGAATAAGGCTAAGCTTTATGCAACCTCGATAGTGAACATCCCTACTATGAAAAAGACTGCAACATTGCTATGCATGATCTTTGTAGCGAATTCGCAGTTGATATTTGCCAAGCCTACAGGGAAATTCTCTGGGGGAATAATTTTCATTGACCTGCATGGCGAAGTTAAGGTCAAAAATGTAAGTACAGAACAATTTCTTGAGAAAAATGATGTTCAGATAGGAAAGAGCATACACGAAGGGTACCTCATAAGCTCTAGCGAAGACGGAAGGGTTGTTTTGCTCTTCACTAATGGTAGCACAATAACTTTGAGCGGAGAAGCACAACTTAACGTTTCTGAATTTAAGCAGGAGCCATTTAAACCTAAACCTCAAGCAATCGTTGGTGATCTAGAAAAAGAGCCCAGTCATTCAAAAACAAAGCTCAACCTAGACTACGGTGAGTTAGTATTTAATATCAAGCCTCTATCAAATGGGTCTGCATTCATCATGGAGTCTCCTGTGGGAACGGTTAGAATACATGGTACCGCTGGCCAAATAAGTTTGTCCGTTGATGAAAATGGCAACATTTCAGGAGGTGTTAATGTAGTTGAAGGGTCAGTTAATTTTACAGACGCTTCAGGAAACACCATCCCAGTACCAGCTGGGCAAAGTACTATCGCAGAAGTAGATGTAAACGGACTACAGGTTGGCGAAACTCAAGTTCTGGACCTGCCTGTCGCAACCTCTCAAGAAATTATTCAAGTTGCTACATTAAGCTCTGAGTTAGCTACAGAGGTCAGCTTGGAAAATGTATCTAATGCGGCGGAAGACGTAAACATAAGATTATACGCAGCTAATGCCAACGAGGAATCAGAGAACAGCAACGAGGAAATAGAAGGGTCCACCCAAGAACAAACCCAAAACCCCCAACAAACTATGGGAGAGCTAGTCCAAGCAAGCGCTTATGGGGCTGCTAATGGTGTTGTTTTTACCACTGCAGTAAGCGGTCAGCCTGCAAATGTCTTGGCATCAATTGCAACCGCCGCGGTCAATGGTTTCTCAGAAGGAATTGCCGATAGTGCGTTAGCAGAAGGTTCCGCCTTAAATGAAATGCTAAATTCAATAGAGCGTGACTCGGGTTCAACGGATGGAGTTTTGGCAGTTGCTCAAGCTTATTCAGAAATGGCATTAAGTCTGGATTTGCCTACTGGAGATCTGATCGGCACAATGAATGATTATGCAAATGGCACCGTAGATGTGGCAGTACTCGCTGGAGCTCTTAGTGAAACTATTAATGTGCTTCCAGGTACAGATGAGTTGTTTAATAGTCTGCTTGCTACGTTCATATCACCGAGTCGGAATCTGGCGACCCTAGCGAGCTTAACAGAACAAATTACTGACCTACTAAAACCAATAATCCCTGAAGTAGATCTCATGGTTGCAATGGCAATCCAAGGAGCAATCAACGGAGCATTAGATGGAGCTGAAAGTGCCGGAATAACAGGTCAAGATCTCGCATCAATCCAGCAAGGCGCTCAAGACCTATCACAATTTACAATAACTGCACTCTCTGGAATTAATCTAGCTGAAGTTCTAGCGGGGGCTTCATTTGATCAGCTACTCGAACAAATTGACGAAGTCCCAGCGATAGATCTTGATGACCCCTTGTTGGTCGACACAGAAACTGCTTTTTCTCAAACAAGTGACCCTCCATTCTTTGATTCAGACAAAGATGGTCTAACCGACCAAGCAGAGCAGATATATGGTACTGACCCTAACAACCCGGATACGGACGGAGATCTCTTAAAAGATGGTGCAGAAGTTGATATATACGGTTCTAGCCCCTTAAATAACGATACCGACAATGACGGAGTTAGTGATTCAGTAGAAGTTGGACTCGGGCAAGACCCTACCATTTCAACTCCATATGGAGCCGATTCTGACTACGATGGTCTACCGGATGAGCAGGAAGCAATTATAGGGACCAACCCACTATCACAGGACTCTGATGCTGATGGATGGTGGGATAGTTTCGAAATTGGAGTTGGGAGTGGTTTTCTAGCATCGGATGCAAACAATCCTCTCGTGCGCAACACACGAATAGATGCCACAGCATTTACGGTATCTCCTGTTGGAAAAGATAAGGCACAGAATTGGTTACCGCGTTTCGTGTTTACTCCAGAATGATCTTCACGGGTAGGCAGATAAAGCTGAAGTAAAAATCAAGCGAGTAGCTCCATCCCAGAAGTCAAGATTCCCTGCGCTTCTGCCGGTAATGGAGTGGAACGAGGATAACGATACTGCTTACCCTCGAAGTTTTTCATTATGATTTCAGCCTCGGTTATCTTTTTTACGTAATCAGGATTGATGGGAATCTTTCCGCCTCCGCCTGGAGCATCGATAACAAATTGAGGTATAGCATAACCGCTGGTGTGACCGCGCAAAGCTTGAATGATCTCAATGCCACGAGCGACATCACAACGTAGGTGCGAGCTTCCTGTAATTAGGTCGCACTGGTATAGGTAGTAGGGACGGACCCGCATGAGAAGCAATCGGTGCACCAACGATTTCATGACTGAAATGGAATCGTTAACTCCACGAAGAAGAACAGATTGGTTGCCTAGTGGCACGCCTGCGAATGACAAGCGCTCACAAGCGTCTCTAAGTTCTTGAGTGCACTCCCGAGGATGATTAACGTGAATACTCATCCATATTGGGCCATATTCC
>Ga0163109_10001173_pt1 | contig 20901 bp, 14 predicted proteins | sample CRUFie1St13metaG_FD_108704 | JGI IMG/M metagenome (GOLD analysis project Ga0163109, IMG submission 108704) | Marine microbial communities from the Costa Rica Dome - CRUD Field 142mm St13 metaG | ecosystem: Environmental > Aquatic > Marine > Oceanic > Photic zone | place: Costa Rica: the Eastern... | reverse complement strand
TCAACCCGCATCGGCAAAGCTGAATCCGTGTTCGAACTCGATTACGAGCTCAGAGAAACCCACGGTGAGATCGCCTACATCATCAGTAAATACTGGCTCAAAGCGACCGACAAAAAGACTGGGCAGGTCTACAAGGATGCGGGGAGATCATTGCTGGTATACAAGAAGCAAGACGGCCAGTGGAAGATTGCTGCGGATATCGATCAAGCCACCCCAGACGTGACCTGGCCCGCGCCCTCAGGTTTGGATTAAACACGCAACGTACTGATACGCTTGCTCTTACAAGTTGCAGACGCGCGCAAAGATCACTGAAACGAAGCTCTTTCATATGAAGCAAAAACAATGGCTGCTGGCGTATCGACCTGAAGGGATACCTGACCGTAACCATTTTGAGCTGGTCGAGGTGCCCGTTCCTGAGTGGGAGCCGGGGAAAGCACTGGTCAAGACGCTTTATCTTGGGGTCGCGCCAGTCATGCTCCGCTACATGCGCAATGAGACCGAATTCGAGTCACCCCTGCCGCTGGGCACGCTCATGCCGGGCCGTGGGGTTGCTCAAGTTTTGAAGAGCGACTGTCCGACGCTACCTGAGGGCGCCATCGTTCAAGCGCGTTTGGGATGGCAGGAGTACGCACTAATTGATGGGAGTCATCGACCTGCGCCTTTCATACTGCCCAGTGACCTGCCCGCGTCGCATGGCATCGGAACGGTCTCCCTGACAGGTATCACTGCCTTGGTTGGCCTTCGAGATATCGGACTTGTTCGCACCACTGATCGTATTTTGGTCTCCGGCGCCGCGGGGGGCGTGGGCAGCCACGTTGCCGAAATTGCCAAAATACTCGGCGCGGTCTCGGTCACTGGCATTGCAGGAGGCCCCGAGAAGTGCGCAGAACTGCTAACGACCATGCATTACGACCAGGCCATCGACTACAAAAATGAAGACATGGATGAGGCGCTCAACAAGCTGTTTCCCGAGGGCATCGATCTGTACTTCGATAATGTCGGTGGCCCGCTACTCGACAACGTCTTAGGGAGGTTACAGCGCCGAGCACGCATCGTCATCTGCGGCGCGATCTCCGAGTACCTAAAAGCTAAAGAGGACCAACACAGATTCATCAACCTGCAAAATCTGGGTCGCCAGGATGCCAAGATGGAGGGGTTCTTCGTATTTGACTACGAAGCGCAGTACCCCGAGGACATTGCGCTGCTGGCCCAATGGGTTCGTAAGGGTCAGCTGAATCCGGTTGAGGATATTTCAAAGGGCATAGAAACCCTTCCCGATGCGCTGGGGGATTTGTATTTCGGGCGCAATACCGGGGTCAGAATGGTGCACGTAGGCGATCCCGTCCAACGCTAGCAGTCGCCTCACCAGTCACCATGTTGATATCTCCAGGATTCGCTAGTGCAACGATGCGTCACGTCGGCGCCCTACCCAAAAATGGTCGCGACCGATACGTGGCTGACACCGCCACTTAAATCAACAGATACCGCGCATCTGCTGAGCGGGACACGCACCGTTTGACCAAGCGACACACTCGCGGTAATGCAATTTGCGAACCGCATAAAAAAAAGGGCGCCCGTAGGCGCCCTCTCTCACAACAAAGCCGATTAGAACTTCAGTTGAACCTCGACGCCGAAGTAACGAGGTCGGTTTGGCGTGCCAAATGACCATGCTCCGGGCGCATACCTCGGAGTAGGATCAGTAGCCGACGTGGCGACGTTATTTCCACCCACATCAAGGAAGGACATGAGATAAGTCTCATCTGTGAGGTTTTTACCGAACACGGAGATAGTCCAGTTCTCGGTTTCCCAGTTGATAGAGGCATCAAGCAAACCGAAGGCCTCTACCAAAGACGGATTATCTGCGTAACCAGCTCCTCCTTGGGCTACTGGTATAGTCTTGTCACCGCCGTTGGTACTTGCTGAGACGTAGTAGTCGTCCTTCCAAGTATAGTTCAGCGTTGCCACAAGGAAGTGGCCGTCAACCATCTCTCGCTCGAACAATAGGCCTAGGCCAGCAGTCATATCCGGCGCTCTTCGGATAGCGATACCGCTCAGATCGACCATGCCTGTGGCGCTAGTGGTCAGGAAATCATCAAATGACGCATCAAGCAGTCCAACATTACCCCGCAAAGACAGACCGTCGGCAATGACCCAGCTAAAGTCCATCTCTAACCCTTCCATGGTCGCGGTAGAGGCATTCTGAACAACGGTCAAAGTGGCTTGTCCATCTGTTCCCGGCTTTACAATATCTTCTTGCTTGTCGTTGTATTCGATAGAGAACGCGGCGACATTTAACTGGAAGCGGTTTTCAAACATTGTAAATTTGGCGCCGACTTCCCAACTTTCTACCGACTCAGGATCATAAGGCCCTGTGTTGCTTGGAGCCGTTGCGCGCCCGTTAAATCCACCAGAGCGGAAACCTTCAGAATAGGTAACGTAAGCCATTCCCGAATCGAAGGAATACTGGGCCGCAATTCGAGGGGTGAACTCATCCCAGGAGGCTGTACCATCGAAGGAGTCGTCATAAACCGAAGCGGCCCATGAGGGGCAGTTAGCACCCCAAGCCGCGCCTTGCACCGTGCCGCCCAATAAGTATGGATAGGGGTCTAAGGTCTTATCGCGTCCAGAAATATCAGTGTAGGCAACTGACCCGGGTGGGAGTCCCAGTAAAGTTTGTAGTGGGTTAACGGGATAACCCGTCACTGTCATACAAGCTTCTTTTTCCTCATCGATCCAACGGCCGCCCACACTTAACATGAGGCGCTCAGTCACATCCCAGTCTACCTGGCCAAAGACAGCGGTAGACTCAACCTCCTGACTGTACAGCGGCGACGCAGAATAGTTGGTAACGGGCGTTGGATTTATGTTGTTAAGAATTCCTGTGTTCTGCTGCAGAGTGTAGTCACTCTCCCACAGGAACAAGCCAAAGGTGGAACGTAAGCTGTCGCTCCAGTCGGACTCAAGCCTAAACTCATAACTAGTTTGGTTTTCTAATGTCGGTCGATCAGTCCAAAATACATCAGTAGACGTCCCATCAAACTCATTTAAAGCTGCCTCGTCAGTGTCTCTGTCACCAAACACAAAGGCGAGTTTGTGGTTGTCCGCGAACTGCCAGTTCGCGTGAATTGTTATGGAGTCAGTCCTCAATTCAGCGTACTGGTCGTATGTTGTATAGACATTGTAAAGATCGTCGTCTGATCTTCCGGCCCCTAAACATTCCCCAGATGGTGCACCAGTGGCGGGGTTTATGCAGGCAAGTCCGAAGAAACCCTCTCCGGGTGCCGTTAGGGCAACAATTGGACGCGTTGGAGTCTCGTCATTGATGTAGTCGTATATCAAGCGGAAATCAAAGGTGTCAGACGGAGCGAACAAGGCATCAAACGTAATCATGGTCAAATCATTATCGCCTTCATCCTCTCCTCTTATGGGGTTGTAGAAGTATTCCCCCCCCTGAATGCTGGCAGCGGAGAGCTTAACCGATAGACCACCGACCTCAGGCAGATTTACCAAGCCCTTGATGTCAGTCTGACTGTCCTGCGCAAACGTCCCGACGAGTCTACCGCCCAACTCTCCTGTAGGCTTTGAGCGGATAACGTGCACTAGCCCACCAATGGTGTTTCGGCCAAACAGGGTGCCCTGAGGCCCCCGCAAAACCTCAATACGTTCTGCGTCCCACATGTTCCTGAGAGCGCCAGTGGTCGAAGACAGATATATACCGTCCTGATAGATTGCAACTGCTGGGTCAAAGCTTTTTTCTACCTCAGCATGCTGCATCCCCCGAATTGAAACTCCTATTGTCCCGTTACCCAAAATTGGGTTGATGATCAAATTCGGGGACATGCCAGTAATTTCATCAATTGTCCGCGCGAAAGATTTCTGGATCGCGTTGGCGTCCATAGCAGACATAGATATCGCTACGTCCTGCATATTCTCCTCACGCTTCTGTGCGGTTACCACGATCTCTTCAATCTGAGTGGTGGTTGTTCGCTGAGCATGTACCTGAGCCGAGATGGCCATCGAAACTGCGACCGCAAGGATCGAAGTATTGCGGATTGTTCTCATGGGTTCCCTCACTACTACATGAATTAGAATGATTATGTACCTTTCGGCGAGCGCTAGAAGTAGATCTAAGTCGCCAATAAGCTTATTTTTAATTGTTGTATGGACAAAAGCCACAAAAGGCCCTGTAAAAATAACCCTAAGACCGATTTTTTCAAAGTGCTATTGGGCATAAAGATACAGTTTTTTATACCTTCATTGATTTCGCTTCAAACCGATCGTCCGAGCCCCGATCGAGGGACACTTCTCATCTGCTCTGTCAAACTGTGTTGAACTGACGGGAAACAGCCACTTACTCACATGTTGCCATCAACCCATGACGCCTTGTCAGCCGCGAAAGCGGGGGATATTCCGACTGCGTGCAAGCTATTAGACCAGTGCATCGACAAAGAAACTGATCCGGCTGCACTCTTTCAGGCGGCGTCATGCTACCGGTCTGCTGATCGGGTCAACGATGCGCTTTCATTACTCAAGACATTAGAGGATCGGGGACAGACCCAACCACCTGCTCTGCTGCTTAGAGCAGATATTTTTTGCTCACTGGACAGACACCAACACGCCTTACCACTCTACAAGACACTAGCCAAGATCGAGCATGCACCCCTGCAATACTCGGCAGCGCTTGGGCTATTCAACTGTGGGGACATCAGCGCTTGTCTCGGGGTGATAACGCTACTCAGTGACAACCCCGACCCCACTCTCGCTGCGAAAGCAAAGCTGTTGCGGGGGCGGGCACTGGCCGCAAACGAAGCGTTTGACCTCGCGGCAGAATCACTCAATCAAGTCACCTCGCCACCAGCACCACCTACGCTCCGGCGGGCCGCTGAATATCGACTTGCTAGGCTAGCGCTTCATCAAGGTAAATTTGCTGAGGCTGAACTCGCGCTTCGACAGCTGGCTGTTCAGGAGGGTGCGCCAGACGGCGCCAGTGAAACGCTACTGCAAACGCTTATACATAGCGGGCAAACAGGGGCTGCAGTCGAATTAATCGAGTCCTCTGCTTCACGGATGGACAGTCACTCGCTGAGGCATGCCACCGAATTGTTGTTTGAGCTTAACCAAGCCGAGCCGTTGGAACTCTTACACCGTCATTGGGCAACATCACCCAACCCAAGCATTTTCAAAGAGCTCTTGAATCAAATCTTGATAGCTGGGGACGCCGCGGGGGCAGAAAAACTGCTAACTGACTACCGCTCCCGTTTCGGAGAAGACCAGCACTGGCGGTGGGGACATATTAGATGGTTAGCAGAAAACGGCGCCCACGAAGAAATCGTCAAACAACACACCAGTGGACCGGATGGCGCGTTGGATGCCATCTGTCAATCTTATTTCGCACTCGGGGACTACGCTAGCGCACTCGACGCCGCACAAACACTTTGCCGATCAGCGCCCGGCGATCAATACTTTCTCGCCCTCTTGGTGACAGCACTCCGCTGCTTAGACGACCCGCGTCACCGCGCGCTTACTGCACTCGCTAAACTGATTCTTGAGACCAACGTAAGCTTGTCTGATGATAACCTCGATGAGACTGACGACTGGGGCTCGCTCGCCGAGGCGTTGGCCCGTCATCACAGCATGCGCAGTGCACCACCGACGCAATCGGTGCAGGGCGGCACACAAACCCCGGGCAATCTGCTCACACAGACTGCAGACCCACTGCTACTTAGTCTGCGGAAGGCCATTCGATCAACAGCCGCATCGTTCTTTACCTCATCTCAACTCACAGAACTCCCAGAAGCACACCCCTTGCGGCTTTTCCGACCTGCGCTGCCTATGATGCACGCCAGTTGGGCTATTTTGGGCACAGCCGGGACCTTTCATCGCGCCCATGTTCACACCAAGGGCTGGTACAGCGGCACGGTTTATGCCGAAGTCCCCAGTAACATCAGCGCAGAAGGTGACGCAGGCCATCTCGTGCTGGGGGAACCACCGTTCCAGACGAAAGACACGCTACCGCCATTGACCACCATACAGCCTAAAAAGGGGAAAATGGTTCTCTTCCCGAGCTACCTCTGGCATAGCACGCGGCCCTACAGCGGGACGGGGCGGCGACAGGTCGTGGCGTTCGATTATGGTAAACCGAACCGCTTCGTCTAAGTGCTAGGCTTTGTGTTTCGAGGCAATCTGTGCTGGGGTGTGAAGACAGCCATGGTCAAACATCACCCGTATAAAACACTGTCCGATCAGTGGTCATTCATCAGTATGACGAATGACATCACGTTAAGAACAATCCCTTAACCTCTGGCCGGGCGCGATAGTGCTCGTCCCACACCCTGAGAGCCGGCCGCTGGCCAACAAGGTCCTCGCCGGTGTATCGCATGAATTGGAAGAACGCCGCCAGCGTGCAATCGGCCGTGCTAGGTTGAGCTCCCGTTAAAAATCTGCGGCCATCACTCAGTAGCTGTTCCGCGTAGTCGAGGCCCAACTGCATTTTGGTCAGTAACTCTGCGGCCTTGGTCGGGTCTGGCTCGTAGTCGATAGGTGATTTAGTGAAGTGCACCCACCAGGCCAAATCACAAGTGACCCGCATTTCTAATGTGCGCTCGATATTGCGCGCCAAAGCTGAGGCGACAGGATCTGACGGTAGCAAGCGATGCTCTGGGATCGCGCTCTCGAGGTAGTCAATGATCGACAGTGATTCCGTCAGGTACTCGCCGGAATCAAGCTCGAGCACCGGCAGTGTGCCGAACGGATTACGAGAGAGGTGTTCAAGCTCACGATGCTGACCTTTCAACGTATTCACGATCACGGTCTCCAAGGAAATCTTTGCACCCAGCGCTGCGCGCTCAGCCAGGTATAGCGTGACGCGCATGGGGTTTGGGGCGAGTGGGACGGTGTAGAGCTTCATGGTTTTCTCTCGAGGCAGGTATCAGGAGACAAGCCAGCGCAGTTCCCTCGGGGTACACGGCACAACCTGACGATAAGGCTGCGCACCACAAGAAACAAGGCCCGCAAAGTCAGCCGGGAAAGCTTACCGGACGGGAGAGGATCTTTTAGCCATTGCGCCGTGTGACGCCATCGCAAAAAAATACGCGTTGGCTAGCGAATCTCGATGATCTGAAAATCCTGTGCCGAGGTGCGCCACTGCAACAAAATGTCGTAGACCGATCCGTCCATAATCGCGTCGCTAATCGAGATCTGGCTGTCGTCCAGGCTGCATTGAGCACCGGAAAGATCGACCTGATCATTTTTGCCGAGATAGGGCTTGTGAAAGCGGGTCACGACAAAAGTCTTACTACTCTCCGCATGTTGACCGTTGACGTCATAGGCTCTCGCTGTGACGGTGTGCTCACCCAAATCCATAAGGTTGTAGTTCCAGGCGGTCGAAAAGCCAGAGTTCGCCGAGCCCTCAATGTCAGGGAACGCGTCTGCTACATCTCCGCGCTCACCGCCATACGGCGCCTCAAACGCGTAAGCGCCATCTATCCAGATTTCAATTCGGTCCACACCCACTGTCGCGACGGACCAGCCTCTGAGGTTGCCGACACCAGAATAGGTATCGCCATTTACCGGCTCCTCCAAAGACACCCGCAGCGTATCGCCCGGCGTCACAGACGCCTCAAAAATCGGCTCTATCACACAGTCACTAGTCACCTGGTCGACGGTAAATACCGAGCCTGAAAGAGAGCCCCCGCAAGAGCTTTTCACATCCGCCAGCGCGTACCCGGCAGCAGGCAGAAATTCAACCAATGCTGGCTCATCTGGTGTGATCAAATAGGAAGTAGGCCCAGAGACCGAGCCTTGGTCTGAAGTCGCAATCGTGACGCGCGCATACGCACCGGTGTAATCATTATCCCACCTTAAATGGAGTGACTCGGTGAGCTCAGTGGTGATCGGATCAGCGTAGATCCACCAAGTTTCCGCGTAATCATCACCGTAAGGATTGCTGTCGCCGTCTGCTTTACAGTCATCTACATAGGCGTAGTAGCCTGGGCTCAAATCTAACTCATTACTAAATTCACTTACCAATACCTCACCGGTCTGGGAGAGAGCCGCCACGCCCTTAACGTCTAATGTGAAAGGAGTTTGGTTCTCTATGGCATGCCCGTAGCGGAAGCCCGCGCTCCCGTCATCAAGTTCGCACCCCTCATCGAGGATAAAATCCCTGACTAACTCTGGAGCGAAAGTGTCGCCCTCGTAACCCGCGAGCATAAACCGCGTTTGTGTAAATCCTCTTGCATTATCAGCCGACTCTGGATCACTTTCCGGGAGCCCACATGGGAAACCCCGGCAAGCGACCAGATCGGGGTTTGAAAAATAGGGTCTCTCTGGTTCGTCGCCGTAACTCATGATGGTGTGGAAGCCAGAGCCGTAATAACCAAAACTATAGGGGTAGGCTCCAAAATCACCCGGTTCCGAAATGCGGCGCTCGTGCTGTGAGCCTAGAAGATGACCAATCTCGTGTGCTGTCGTGGTGTCGGTGCAATAATTGCTACCGGCTGCCTCAATTGGCAACCACTGAACAACCGCTGTGTAGAGACGCCGCCATGGCTCTCCGTCATAAACACCCACGTATGCAATACCACAGGCGTCATCATCGGCAGGAATGTTCTCACGCAAAGTCAGGACTAAATCCGCGCCATAAAAACTCCGATCCGCCTCGATACCGCTGAAGGCGCCTTCAGCCTCAAACATCTGATCCAGAACTTCTTCTTGAAGGAGCGACGCGTCCACTTCAAGCGCTTTGATACCAACAATATTGACCTGCATGTTGATGCGACTATCAAGCATCGCCTGATTAGTGACTTCGGTTACAAACTCCACAGTGACCTCTGGGTCCTCCATACCCGCCTCGTGATAAAAAAGGATATCCAGAGTCGCCAGGCCAGATCCGTATTGTGGATAGCGCACCGTCTCGTCAGACAAGTTCTTCTGCACTCTCAACTTCATCGCGCGACGCCCCGTCTTAGCAGAGACTGACTGGGGTTGCCGTCGCGTCTGGGGCCTCACTACTGCGCCATGGTCTGCTGGTCGGGCCATGGCCGGATCCGCGTAATATAACTGCAAACCGTCAGTGGTCTGAGTTAAACGGTACGTCATGTCACCGTCACGAATTGACCCCTGGAGCCTACCTTCAGAGGTGACCACCATGATGAGCCTAGCTCCAGCGTCACTAAGACCCGAAACCACCCTGTTACCTAGCGATGAGCGCCGCGCGGCCTGTATTTGGAACTCATGGATCTCACCGTATTCAGACCGGACGGACATGACGTCCCCCGCGCGCACGTCCATGGATTGCACTGATGTAATGGGCATGAGTTCACGCTGATCGCGCCGCACCTCGAGAGAAATACTGTCGGCCATTACTGTAGGCGACAAAAAGCACGTCAACGCGATGACGGGCGCGCAAAATCGTTTGAGACCTGCACGTTTATGGGGCAATTTAGTAAAGAATTCCATTTCTACTGCTCCAAACCGGTTGAGATTTTGAAGGTATAACACAACACAGGATTGTTTAAGGGAAATGACCGTGAGCAGGGGAGCCTCTTTTTACGCCGTTTACGATGCAGACGGCTCCTGGTTGGGAGAACTGAGATATCTCAAAGATAAGTGCCTCGGCAAAGCCGAATGCGCCCTGTGTGATCTGTCCCATGGTTGGAACCCGCTGGGCAAATCGGCCTTTAATCGACGACAGGGCGCAGCCGCCAATCTGGTGTGGGCGCACCGGAATGAGTTACCTGAACGCGTTTTAATGCAAGTGAAAGATCATTTGCCTTGCATTGCGGTGGATAACGGTCATGCCGTGGAGGTCGTGATCTCCCGCGACGCGCTGAAGGGATGCAAAGGTGACTTCAAGGTCTTTGAGCACCTGTTGGAGCAGAAACTGGGGACTGCTCGAGCGACTTAAAAATCCTCCCCTGTCACGCCACTTATATTAGTCTCCATCAATACATCCATATTGAACTTAATTCGCTTCAGCATAGTTTTGTAAGAGTTACGTTCGCGGCAATCCCTATCGACATTTTGATTTCCGTATCGGTCGGTCTATCACCCACTTAAAGGTAAAATACTAAATCAAACGCTTCACGGGCACGCCGCTCTCGAGAAGATACGGCTCTAACGCGCGGTACAAACGGCGATAGCGGAAAAACGGGACCTTCGGGTACAGGTGATGAATCGCGTGATAGTTCTGGTAACCCCAGATCACGGTCATAGCGGTATCGAACCCCGCTCGCGCCTGATAAACCGTTGTAGTTTTCATGCGCTCCTGCTCACTATGTGGGTGATGCACCAACCAGGCGAACAACGTCACCAACACCGCGTTGCCGATCATTTGTCCCAGTATCAGAGTGAGAAGTGTGACGCCGAGGTCTGCGCATGCGAACAGCACGACAAGCCGGGTCGCAACAATCGCGAACAGCTCTCGCCTGACGGTCACTTTTTCTGTATCGGTAAAGTGAGCAAAAGAGGTTGCGAACAACCACTCCTTCGGGACACCTTTTAGCCACGCGATTACCAGCTCTAGCGCATTGCCTGCTGACAGAACCATGTCGGGATCGTCTGATGGATCATTGGTCGCGCGGTGATGCTTAAGATGCGACCGCCTGTGCGCCGTGAAGGAAATACCAAGGAAATGCCCCGCCAAATGACCCACCCACTCGTTGATCCAGCGACGCTCCAATGACATTCCCGTCACCGCACCATGCACGGCCTCGTGCAACGGGGTGTAAACGGCATACGTGCAAAAGCCGACGCCAGCGAGCACCCACCAAGAAAAGGTCGGCTCGGCGAGTAAATACACAATGCAGGACATATACACTGCCACACAGGTGGACAGCAAAAAGAGCGTGGGCCACGCAAATCCGCCGATGTGGCGAATGACGACCTGCTGAGCTTCTTGTTCGGTGTTGACCATATTGGCCTCAATCTCATTTTTCCCAACACAACACCCGTGCGCTGCGTGTGTGCAAAATGGTAACGGGGTGGGCGAGCTGAATCGCCGTCATTTGATGCGAAATGTGACACGAAGTATAGCTTGTCACGTTTTGCTGAACGTCCCCCACTCGGGTTATTAGACGCCCTCAACAGCAGGCTGATATCGTCTCCGGATCTGTGGGCACGGAGTGGTGTCGACACATCCCAAACCACAATCAGTACATTAACGAGGACGGACCATGAACCCCAATATCACTACCAGGCGCGCGCACAGGGATGATGTATCTAGTCTGGCGACGCTATTTGATCTGTACAGACAGTTCTACGAGTGTCCCGCAGATCTGGACGCGGCAACAAACTGGATTCAACACAACATGGAGGCTCAGCGCTCCGTTATCTTCACGGCGGATACTGGTTCGGAGCTGCTGGGCTTTGTACAGCTCTACCCGGCATTGTGCTCTGTTGACCTTGTTGAGTACTACGTGCTCTATGACCTTTACGTGCTAGAGCACGCACGTCGTCAAGGTGTTGCAAGAACACTAATGAACGCAGCCAGCCAGTGGGCGCGCGAGCAGGGCGCGGCGCGGCTGGATTTGGAGACCGCTCGGGACAACACGGCGGGCCAAGCGCTTTATCGCAGCCTTGGCTACACGCTCGATGAAGTCTTTCTGAAATTCAGTCTGGACCTCACCACACCGTCTGGCAACAACTAAGCGACTATTTTCCCTGTCGCAGGGATCAGCGTAACGATGCAGATCCGCCCGCACAGGCTAGCCAGTTGGCACCTCGTTAAAGGGAATGCCCTTATCAAGACGCGGTTCTTGCGGCAGCCCCAACACGCGCTCAGCAATGATATTCGCCATGATCTCATCGGTGCCGCCGGCAATGCGGAGCCCCGGCGCACCCATATAGGCGCGCTGAATAATACCTGCCCTCGCGGCCAGCGCTTCGTCAGCGATCGCACCACTGGCACCGAGAAGATCCATCAAATAAGAGGCCATCGCCTGCATCTTGGGTGCACCAACAAGCTTACCAATCGAATTTTCAGGACCGGGCAACTCACCACGCGACAGCGCAGTTAGTGACCGGTAACCCGTATATTTCAGCCCAGACTCTTGCACATACCAGTTAGCAATCTTGGCACGAACAGCGGAATCCTCGAGAGCGGGCCGACCGTCAATCTCTAGCTCCTGCGCCACAGACATCGCCAGTAAAGCATCCATCTGACCAAAACCGCCGCCAATCGCGGCGCGCTCGTTCATTAACGTCGTCAAGGACACCTGCCAGCCTTGACCCACCTCTCCCAAGCGCTGCCTGTCAGCCACTCTGACGTCAGTGAAATACACCTCATTGAAGTCGGATTCACCCGTCAGCTGCTTGATGGGCTTGATCTCGACACCCGGCGCTTTCATGTCGACGTAAAAATAGCTCAGTCCCTTGTGTTTAGGCACGGTCGGATCAGTTCGCACGACGATCACGCCGTAGTCGGAAAAGTGCGCGCCAGAGGTCCAGATTTTCTGTCCATTGATGACCCAACCATCGCCATCGCGTTCGGCACGCGTGCGGAGCGCTGCGAGATCCGATCCACCGGCAGGTTCAGAAAACAGCTGGCACCAGACCTCCTCTCCACTTGCAAGTGGGGGGAGAAAACGCGCTTTGTCTTCATCGCTTGCCCAGGCCATGAGAGTCGGCGCAATCATGCCTTGACCGATGAGAAAAAAGGTCGCAGGCAACTCATACTTTGACTCTTCCTGACGCCAGATCACCTCTTCTATCGCTGACGCGCCGCGGCCGCCAAATTCCGGTGCCCAACCGATGCAGGCCCAACCTGCATCGTACTTTCGCTTTTGCCACAGCTTAGCTTGCTCCAGAGGCGGGAGTGTGAGGAATGCGTCATCGGTAGGGACATTATCTGTCAGCCAGGTCGAGGCTTCCTCTCGGAAGCGAGCCTGTTCGGGTGTGTCGTTAAAGTCCATGTCGCTCCCCTTATGCCGCAGCCGATTGTTCGGCCAGCGCCGACACCAGCCTGTCCTGCCATAGCGCTTCGCTGCCAATCGCAAGGCTCAACAGCTTTGCGCGACGGTAATAAAAATGACAGTCAAATTCCCACGTAAAGCCCATGCCGCCATGAGTCTGAATATTTTCTTCTGCCGCAAACGTGGACGCCTGAATCGCTGCCACCCTTGCAGTCGCCGCAGCAAGCGGCAGCTCATCGCTACCCTCGGCCAGCGCCCAGACACCGTAATACGCGTTACTGCGTGCCAGCGTGTTCTTGACATACATACTAGCCAGCTTGTGCTTGATGGCTTGATAGGAGCCAATAGCGCGCCCAAACGCGAAACGCTGCAAGGCGTAATCTCGCGCCTGGTTCAGGGCTGATTCGGCCACACCAAGTTGCTCCCAGGCATACAATACGGCGGCACCGTCAAGTAAGCGCAGCCACTCCTCTGCCTGCAACGTGCGGTGTCCCAGCACTTGGGTTTCTGCGCCATCAAAAGTCATCGCACTGTGGCCGCGACTGGTGTCGAATGTCAGGACTGGCTCGATGGAAACACCCGTCTGCGTCGTCGGCACCAAACAGGCCTCGAGGCCGGCGTCAGAGCGCGCCAGCACGATAACTACATCGGCAAGCGCAGCATCGGCGACCGGCACTTTATGGCCCGTCAGCGACGAACCCTCACGACAAGTCTCGAGCCGGTCGAGCGCCAATCGCCCAGGCCGCTCGGTCATGGCAACCGTCGCAACGCACTCACCACAGGCAAGCCTCGGTAGCCATTCAGATTTCTGGCTCTCGGCGCCAAAGCGCTGGATCGCCTCGCTGGCCAAATACACCGAACTGCTGAAAGGCAAAGGTGCAGCGCTGCGCCCCATCTCCTCAGCAATGATGGCTAGCTCATAGTAGGAGAGCCCCAAGCCGCCGTAAACCTCAGGAATCACAGTGGCAGTCCAGCCCATGTCGGCAACTTTTTGCCAGAGCGCCGCGTCCCAGTCATGATCGCCGTCGAGCACAGCACGAACTGCAGAGGTGGGACAATGCTCGGTCAGAAAACCACGGGCCTGCTCGCGAAGCAACTGCTGCTCGTCAGAAAACTCAAAATTCATTCTTGTCGCTCAGTCAGACAACCGGGCGTAGGGTAGCAGAAGTGCTTAAGTCCTCATGCTGCGGTCAGCAAGGCTGGCGCTTGCTGACGCAAACGCCAGTAGCGTTCAGGAGGCTCGAAGCCGAGCTCTTTTCTCACTTGCTCGAGGGGCTCAGCGAGACGCTGCTCCCACTCGATTTCTGCCATCCACTGTGCACGCTCAGCGATACGAGCACCCTCATTAATCAGCTCGCGGACATCAAATTGCGGGACCTCACGGAGATATTTCCACTTCGCAATCCAGATGATAAAGCGGATACCTCGGTTCGGTGTTTGGGTGGTCATAAACGACAGTAGCGAGAGCTCTCCAATCGGATCCCTGCCGTAACCTGTCAGAACGTGCTGCAAATCGTGGATATCGCGCAGCCGGTCTGCTAACCAGGCCTCCTCGGCAGACAGCCCCTTGTAGAGCTCCTCGCGAGACGCTGTTGCACTGGATGCAATTAACCCGTCAGCCGATAGATCTTCGGCGTGAACGAAATCGTAATAGGCGCGGCCGAGACTACCGGCCGGCAAGCTTAACAAGCCCTCCCGGTCATTTAGGGCCGGTACGATGGAAGGTTTTAGCTCCAGCAGTGCCCGGCCACCACTGCTGGCTTGAAGGCGCCTGACGGCATCGCCAAGGCTATCGCCTTTCAAAGCCTCGATGATGTGAAACACCTGCGTGGTGTCGTCCGGGTTGCGCAAGAGCTCGCGCATTGCTCGCCATGCAGCGAGCGGTTTAATTTGGTTTCTCACCCAGCTCTTTTTCACGATCTTTAGCCGGCTCATGATGCTCATAAGTCTCTCCTAAATCACATCTCTCTGATGTTCACTGTGGCCATTTACTGGATCGCGATCGCGGCAAAACGCAGTCGCCGTGGCGCGGATGAAGACGCGCCGGTCAGGCAACAACGATAAATAGCATAGCCGCGACCGCGGCACCCAACAACGCATAGGGCAACTGCGTTAAAGCATGCTCATGGGTCGTACAACCCGCACCCTGAGCGGACAACACCGTTGAATCTGAATAGAAACAGGCTTGAGAGCCAAAGGCACTCGCTGAGAACAGCGCGCCCATCACTAAGGGGATGCTGACATCAAACGTTTGGGCCAATGGAAATGCGATCGGCATGGTAATTGCAATCACTCCCCAGTTGGACCCAGTGGTAAACGACAGTATCGATACCGTAAGAAACACCACAGAGGGCAACATGCCGGCCGTTATAAATGGCGAGACCGCGTTGATCACATAAGGCGTTAGACCTAATCGGTCATTGGCCTCAACAAAGACAAACAAGGTCAGCAACATGGCCAACACCGGCACCATGGACTTAATTCCCTCAATACAGGTATCGAAGACCTCGAGCACCGGCATCACCCGCCAAACCGAGTAATAGGCGAACGTGAACAGAATGCCCGCGATCACACCCCGCAACAGGTCAACGGTGGGGAAAACGGTGAAAACAATCATCGCAATCATCGGCAGGAAAAATACGCTCATACCGCCCCGACCAGTGTCTTCAACGGTGAGCGCCTGCTCCTCCGCGACACCGAGATTGCCGGTGCGCTCCGCGAGCTCCTCGGCGCGACGCATGGGGCCCACCAGCGGAATAACGCCCATCGCCACCAAGGGGACGATGAGCAACGCCACCATGGGGTAAAACAGATAAGGGATTGTTTCGACAAACATGGCGATGCCCTGACCCTCAGCCGCTACGCCGTTTTGTTCGAGCAAGCCAGAAAAATAAGCGCCCCAGCTGGACAGAGGGACAAGCAAACACAGCGGGGCCGCTGTCGAATCCACCACATAGGCCAGCATAGCGCGAGACGTTCTGAAACGATCAGTTACCGCTTTCATAGTGGCGCCTACCGTCAGCGAATTGAGGTAGTCGTCCAGAAAGATCAGCAAGCCCAAGCTCCACGTCGCCAGCAGACCACCCTGCTTGGTCTCTATTCGGCTGATGAGCGCCTTGCCGAGGGCATACGAACCTCCCCCCTTAACCAAGAGGGCTGTGAACCCACCATACAGGCCGCAGACTAAAAGCACCCAGGCGACGTCCTCGGTCATTAAGGTGGACAACGTGGCTTGCGCGGTCGCGTCCAGAAACGCCACGCCCTCCATGATAATGAATGCTACTAGCACCCCCGCCAGCACCGATTCCAGCGTGCGCCGGCTCCACAGCGCCAGGCCCAATACCACCAGTGTGGGTACTAAAATAACCAATCCATCGTTCACTCTGTAATGACCTGTGTTAAAGGGCCCATAGTGACCCCAGAGAAAATCAATAACGACCACCAACTCCTACCGTCGATCGCAGACTCCGTCTTGGATCAGACTTATGGCTACCGCGTTGAAAATGTGGGGTTTTTCCCTTGGAGCGATGACAAGCAGCCGTGTAAGGTGTTGAGACGTTTTACGCCACAATACGCGAAGTTAGGGCGCCCGTGTCACTCCAATCGCTGATCGACAACATCGCTGCCACTACGCCGGGCCCCCAAACCTGCGCGATCTTTGATTTTGACGGGACAATTATCTCGGGGTACTCGGCGACCGCGTTCCTCAAAGACCAGATTGCGCGGGGGGAAATCGCACCAGCCGATCTGATTCAGCTCACGCAGGCTGCCACGCGCTTTGGCATTGGATCGCTGGGTTTCTCTGCGCTCATGGCGGTGCACGCGCAATATTTGGCGGGCCGCTCTGAAGCGGACTACGTTGCCAACAGTGAGCGGTTATTTCGTCAAGCGATCGCGAAGCTTATTTACCCCGAGGCACGACAGCTAATTGAAGCCCACCGAGCAGCTGGACACAGCATTGCGATCATCAGCTCAGCCACTCCCTATCAAGTGCTGCCTACCGCAAGAGACCTGGGCATCGAAGATGTGTACGCCTCCGATCTTGAGGTCGTCGACGGGCAGTTCACTGGTAGCGTTGTGACACCGACCTGCTTTGGTCCAGGCAAAGTCGATGCGGCGGAACGCTTTACTGAAAAACAGGGCAGTGATCTCGGACGCTGCTTTTTCTACAGCGACAGCACCGACGATATCGAGCTCCTCGAAGCTGTTGACCACCCAGTGGTACTGAATGGTAGCAGCAAATTAAAGGCAATTGCCCGTGAGTCAGGATGGTCCGCGGCTGACTTCAGTAGTCGGGGCCCTGCGTCAACCAGCGAAGTATTGCGCTCCATAGCGGCCACCGGTTCATTGGTGGGCAGCTTTTTAATGGGGCTGCCTCTGTATGCATTGAGCCGATCCCGGAGAGATTCGGTGAACTTTTCCATCTCGCTCTTTGCAGAGACAGCCAGTGCGCTTATTGGTTTAGATCTTGACGTGCACGGCAGGGAGCACCTATGGAAAAAGCGCCCCGCCATTTTTATGTTCAATCACCAAAGCAATGCCGACATGCTCATTATGGCCAATCTGGTCAGGCGAGATATCGTGGGCGTGGGTAAACGCGAGCTCAAAAATCTACCCGTCATTGGTCCTTTGATGGGTGCGGCCGGCGTCGTATTTATAGATCGAAGTGACCGACACGCAGCAATAGAAACCATGAAGCCGCTGGTCGAAGCCATGCGCAGTGAAGGGAAGAGCTTGGTTATCGCGCCAGAGGGGACGCGAGCACCGACCCGCAAGTTGGGCGCCTTCAAGAAGGGCGGGTTCCATATCGCCATCCAGTCGGGCATACCGATTGTGCCGGTAGTGATCCACAACTCCAGCGACATCTCACCCAAGGGCGATAAAATTTTTCGTAGCGGCACAGTGAAGGTAGATATCTTGCCCGCTATCGATACCAGCGACTGGTCTGTCAGCACTATCGACGATCGCGTCACGTCCGTTCGCAACTTGTTCCTAAAAACTTTAGGTCAACCCGAGCTATCGGTGGAGGAGACGATGGCATTGCGTCGCGACACCCCCGAGGACCTCAGACCTGAGGTGCGGGGTCAGCGGAAGTCTCAATCATTGAAGTCAGCTTTGACCGGAAAGTCTTACAAGAAGGGTCCCGGCGATATCGAAGAGGAGCGACTTCCGGAGGCGCTGGCACAGGTATTTGAGCAGGACGACGATCTCGAGCAGCCTGCTACGAGGCATTGAGTGGGCGCGCCAGCCACATTGCAAAACCAAATGGTACAAACGCAGTGGCCCGGGAGCGCTGATCAGGTCATCTTCTTGTTGGACGCCGATCGCGCTTTCGAAAGGCAAGTCCTAAAAGAGTGGATCAGTCGCCATACCGCCGACGCGCCTCACGTCATTGTCTGTATTGCACTACGGGATGATCGCAAGACCCTCGCAGTGGAAGAGCTGGTGCGCGCTTTGGAGCAACAGCCCAAGGCATCGATTGCGCCACTCAGGTTGTCATGGTTGCAACGCGAGCGAACGCAAAAAGCAGGTCCGAGGGCGATCGATCTGCTCCATGGGGGCGAAAAGCGGCCATCACGTTTTCTGGCCAGGCGCGTCGCCACGCGACAACCTGAACGCGTACACTTTACGGTGGGGGAACCGGGCACCACGGCAGCTTTGGCAGAGCGCTTCAACGCAAAAACCGGCCTGACTTCTCAGGAAAATCTTGAGGATTTCGCGGTTTTCATTGCTCGCCAGGCGGCGGTCGTGCTGGATATGGCTGAGCGCCAGCTAATCGGTGGCCGTTATAAAGTCCCGCGCTACGTCCATCAGAGCATTCGCAATAACCGCGAATTCAAGTCCAGCTTGGCAAATATTGCGCGTGACAGCGGCCAAACGACCAACACCGTCAGAGCCGAGGCAAGCGAATATTTGCGCGAGATGATCTCGATTCCTACCCGATTCTGGCTCGACGTCTGGGCCAAGCTCTGTGAAGTCTTCCTGGGGCTCGGATACGACAAATCCTTGCAATATGATGCCGCCGATGTCGAGCGTGTCCGGGACATCGTGCGCCGGTATCCCTCGGCGCTGTTGTGGACACACAAGACCTACATCGATGGGTTTGTGGTGCCGAAAATCCTGTTCGATAACAACTTCCCCATGCCGCATTTCTTTGGCGGCGCCAACCTGAACATCCCGGTACTAGGTTTTTTCCTGCGGCGTGCCGGCGGCATTTTTATTCGTCGCAGTTTTCAGGATAACGAGATCTACAAACTCAGCCTGAAGCAATACATCGGATACCTGATGGAGAAGCGGTTCCCCATGACGTGGTCCTTCGAGGGCACCCGCTCACGACTGGGCAAGCTGATGCCACCAAAGTACGGGCTGCTAAAATACGTACTGGAGGGGGCACACCACGCCGGCGCCAGAGACATCCACATCATCCCTGTTTCGGTGTCCTATGATCTTGTTCGTGATGCCGAGGAGTACGCTCGGGAACAGTCTGGTGTCCCCAAGGCTCCGGAGTCCGTTGGCTGGATGGTGCGTTACCTGAGAAGCCTCGCGCGCCCCATGGGACGCATACATGTCGACTTTGGTGAGCCTGTGAGGCTTGCCTCGGCGCCTGACCCTGACGATCAACTGGCTATTTCCAAAATCGCGTTTCAGGTGGCGGTGGAAGCCAACCGTGTCACGCCCGCTACATTCCCCGCGGTCGTCTCGACTGCATTGCTGGGCGCCTTTCCCCGCGCATTGACGGAACCTGAAATCGTTCGCGAGGTGTCGGTCATGACGCAATGGGCCACATCGCGAGGTGTCCGGTTGTCGCCCGACTTCAATCTCAACTACACCTCTAACATGGCTAGCTTGCTGGAGAACATGATTAAAGAGGGCATCATTACGCGATTCGACGGCGGGCCCGAGACGGTTTACGGCATCGCTGAGGGGCAGGCACCGATTGCCAGCTTCTATCGCAATACGCTTGTCCACTTCTTTCTGGCACGAGCCGTCGCGGAGCTAGCGCTACTCGCTGTCAGCGACGAGTGCGACCACCCCTCACCGTTGGCGCTTTTCTGGAGCGAGGTTCAGGAACTTCGCGACCTGTTCAAGTTCGAATTTTTCTATGCCGACAAGGAGCATTTCGAACGCGAGATCGACGCAGAGCTGTCGCGTGAGGTTCCAGATTGGCAAGCGCTTTTATGTGATAACAGCGGTAACGCCCGCCTGATCATAAACCGCATGACGCCCAAATTAAGTCACGTTACGTTTTCTATATTTGCCGAGGCTTACAGTGTAGGGACTGATCTGCTGTTACGCCATGCCGAGGAAGATGCAATCGATGAGGACACCTTTATTGAGCGATGCATGAGCTATGGCAGGCAGGCATACTTGCAGCGCCGGATCAGTAGCGAGGCCTCAATTGGAAAATTGCTTTATGCCAACGCTTGGAAAATGTTGATGAGTCGCGGGCTCATCGATAGCGCTCAAGGCCGCTCGCTACAGGCAGACGCGCTGAACCAGCTGATCAGGCGGCTCGAGGTCATTCGCGCGATGAGCATCGCCGATCGCGGCGCCAGCACCTTAAGGGATGTGGCGCGTGGAACGATCTAAGGTAGCCATTCTCGGCGGCGGCTCGTGGGGTACCACCACCGCCTCCGTCATCAGTCGCCAGTGCGATGCCTCGTTGTGGGCACGAGACAGCCAGATTGTTGCCGAGATCAATGAGCAGCACACCAATCAGCGCTACCTCGGCGACGCAACACTCAACCCGAAGCTCTCCGCCACAACCGATATCAGACACGCAGTGAAAGACGCAGGTGCCGTCCTTATCGCGGTACCCAGCAGCCACTTCCGGGAGGTTCTCCACAGCGCACTCGCGAACTTGCCGGCCGGCATCCCGGTCATCAGCTTGAGCAAAGGTCTCGAGAAAGGCAGTCGCATGCGCATGACCGAAATCATTCAGGAGTTGGCACCAGGGCGCATTCCCAGCGTACTAACCGGGCCTAACCTC
>Ga0163109_10001172_pt1 | contig 20910 bp, 15 predicted proteins | sample CRUFie1St13metaG_FD_108704 | JGI IMG/M metagenome (GOLD analysis project Ga0163109, IMG submission 108704) | Marine microbial communities from the Costa Rica Dome - CRUD Field 142mm St13 metaG | ecosystem: Environmental > Aquatic > Marine > Oceanic > Photic zone | place: Costa Rica: the Eastern... | reverse complement strand
TTTAAATTATCAACAACCTGATCAAAAAGTTTCTGTATTCTTGAATCATACTTATATAACTCGTCATCTTTTAGGGGGCGAACTAAAATCTTCGAGCTTTTATTAACAATATAATTAATTCTTCTTCTATATTTTGTTTTTAAAGCATTTTTATAATCTTCAATATTTTTCCAATTTTTACTAATTTTAAAAATCATATCATCTTCAATTCTTAACTTTATGAATTGTAGACTTTTGTTATTTGATATCTGATTCATTAAAAAATCTGGTATTAAAACTGCTTGAAATTTATTTTTTAAATTAAAAACTAATTCGCTTACATCAACTTTATCACTTAACTGAAAAAATGAAAAATTATTTAGATACCAATTACCCAAAAATAATATTCTTATTTCAACCAATCTTAGAAATAATTTTACTATTAAATTAGAATGACTATACTTGATTCCTTTTTTTAAATCCAAGATAAAAGAATTAGCATAAATTATGGTCTGATTTTTAATGAATAAAATATTATTAATATCTTTATCATTTTGATAAAAACTATTTATAAAATCAAATTTTAAAAATTGATTTAAATTTTTATCATCAAATTCAAAAATTTTATTTTTATAAATTTTCCACATACTTTTTTTATCTAATTTATTCTAATTAATTTATGTGTAATTTATCTTAATAATTTCATACATAAGAATCTTAAATATTTAAAAACATAAAATTTATATGGATACATTAAGTCACGCTCTTTGGGGTAAAGGTTTATTCGGTTACAGAGGTCACGGCAAACTTGCAATACTATTTGGTTCTATGCCTGATTTATGCTCTTTTGGTATGCTTTTTTTAATTCGAATAATTGATAATACTTTAGGACAATCTGGATCTAATGTGCAGGATATCCCTAGCTGGATAATTTTTAATTATAATATAACTCATAGTTTTGTTCCAGCATTTATATGTATCTATTGTGTTTGGAGATACAACCCAAACATAGCATTTGCCATGCTAGCCTGGCCATTTCACATTGTTCTAGACTCACCATTTCACACTAAGGAATACTTTCCAACACAAATTTTTTATCCTTTAACAGACTTCTCTTTTGATGGAATTCACTGGGCCAATCCAGAGGTATGGTTTCCTAATTTAGCCGGTATAATAGTTTTATTTCTTTACCGAAAAAAGTATAATCACAAAAATCAAAATGATTAATTTAATATAATATTAATAATTAAGATTATATCTAGAATGTCAACAATATTATCTGAGTTTAAATCAGCTAGATTTTCAAAATTTTGATTTAAAATTAAACTAACTATCAAAATAACATCCAGTACATTTATCAAATTATCTGAATTTAAATCACCTGAAATTATAAAGCTGTTTTGATCTGCAAATTCAAAAAGAGCATTTTCAATTTGTATCATTCCATTATAATTATTTGAATTTGTAAGAAGAACAATACCTATACTATCATCAAGCGAAAGAAACATTTCAGTTGCACTTCCTAAATCTCCTCCATTGTGGCCAAAGAGTGTTCTAGCATTTTGGTTTTTATAATACCAAACTAACCCTTGAGTTGAGTTTATATCTGGGAAATGAATGGTTTTAATTAATTGTATTGTTTCTGGATTGAGTATTCTTAGACCACTATATAAACCATCGTTGAGATACAAGGAAACAAATTTAGCAAGGTTGTTTGATGATGTTCTAAGTTGACCTGATGGATAATCTGAATATCCATAATGTTCCTGTGGATTTAAATTCTCAGGGTCTGCTCCAGTTCCATTTTCTCCACATATTCCATCATAATCAATGCAACAATCATCATAATCAATACATAATGGATCACACTGACAAGGATTATTTTGATTATAAACTCCACATCCTATTTGAAAGCAATTACCACCATTTTCACCATTGAAATGATAAGGTGTTGCAATTTGATCCTCATTTTCTATTTCTGATAGAAACCAATATGTGTCATTCATTTCAAGCGGTTCAAAAATATTTTGATTACAAAATTGATTAAATTCTTGATTTGAAATTTGTTCTACAAGTAATCCAATTAAAGCAACACCAATATTGCTATATTGGTAATTCGTTCCAGGCATTGAATCTGTATAATTCAAGCTCTCATTATAAAATTCGCCATCATATGTAAAATATTCTTGCAGATAGTAAATTAACTCCAAATCGGAGTCACCATCATAATATGGCATAACATTCCAGTTATCTCTAATACTTGATGTATGAGTCAAAAGCATTCTGAAAGTTATATTAGTTAAAGGATAATTTGGATTAGTTATATCGAATGGTATGTAATCATTTATTGTATCATCTAGGTTAAAATAGTTTTGTTCATATAATTTCATTAAAGCTGTTGCTGTAATTGTTTTAGAAATTGATGATAAAATAAATAGAGTATTATTATCTGTCATTATACTTTCGCTAATGTCAGCATAACCCAGTTGTTTTTCCCATACTATTCTATCATTTTTTACAATTGCAATGGAAACCCCTGGTATTAAATGAGTTTGCATAGTATTTTGTATGTAATTTAATAATTCATCCTCATCTCTAAGGTTATTAATTACTGAATGAGATAAAGTATTGTTTTGAAAATCAAATCTGGTTCTAGATGCACTATCAAAACGTAACTCATTAGAAAATAAATTATTTACTATAAAAAAAATTATAAAAACGAACATGATCATTTGACTAACATAATTTTTTTAATTTTTTGATGATTTTGATTTATTACTTTAACAAAATAAATTCCAGTTGGATAATTTTTTGCATTCCAAGTATAACTATGTTTACCGATATTTAAAAATCCGTCATATAAAACTGATAATTCCCTTCCTCTAATATCTGAAACAACTATTCTAATCGTATTTTTTTGTTTTACATCAATAATTATATTGGTTTTTGGATTAAACGGGTTGGGATAAGGATCTAATAATTTAAAAAACTGATCATTAATATTTATATCTGCTTGCTGACGCTGAAAATTCCATCCGGTAACAGTATTAGAAACGATTATAAGTTCACCATTATATTCAAATAATTTCTTTGGTATATTTAAATTTCCATATTGATTAAAAATTAAAATTGTATCTTTTGTATGATGCAGTGCCCATCCATCAGGTAATAAATTTCTTACTATCTTAAAATCTCCGCTAGTTTGTAATTGAATTCCAGCGATATCTCCTACAGCATCTATGGAAACAATTTGATTACCAATTAGTAAATTACTATTCTTTAAGGACTTATATGATAGATTAACATTTAAAATTATATTAAGTATTGCTATAATATCTAAAATATCTATTATGGTATCTTCATTTATATCAGCAGCATACATTTGAAAATCATCAGCATCTGTATTATCAAGAATTATATCGACTACAGTTAATAAATCTAAAATATCTACATTTCCATCAAAATTAACATCTCCTAGGATTAAACCATCCACTGTTGTTTCCAAGTTAAAGTCCAATTCTCCATAAAAACCATTATTATTTTCTTGAAGTGAGATGATTCTATCATCAGCATTTTGACACCAAGGGTCTGTATCACAAAAAACATCATTACTAAAATAAATTTGGGATATTAATACCTCATTTGATAGAGTTGTTATTTTTATGTGAATGTGCCTTGGTCGATTACCATAATATCCAGGAAGGATAGTTTCAAAGGCATACTGTCCAGATTGATTACTATACATTTTACCTCTTAAATTAAAATAATCATTATCTGGATTACCAGTTATACAATCTAAATTGATGCTATAACATCCTACATCATTTGCATGCCAAATCTCAATCATTGCCCCTGCTATAGGTGTTTCACAATCAGACTGCAATATTCTTCCAGCAATAAACAATCTTTGTCCAGGTTCATCTGCATGAGCAATCACTGTTCTTAATGGAGCATTCTCTACAAAATAAGGTCCTAAAATATCTTGCGTTGTACTTTCACACTCTTGACTAAATAAAACTTTTGGAATAAATATTGCAGATCCAACAGCAACACTAGTTTTTATTATGAAATCTTTTCTAGACAAGGCTTTAGGTTTGATTTTATTTTTTTTAAAACTCATTTTTAATTTATAATTCTAATTTATCTTATTTAACAAAACCTTCCCAATTTTTCATGTATTCAATAAATTTCTTGCTTAATTTTGCTTTATATAAAAGGTCTTCACTAAACGGTGGTTTTTTTGGATTATAATTTTTATTCGAAATATCACTAGCCCAAAATGGATAGGGTATTGCAACTCTTGCCACTCCAACTAAATCAGCCCCTTGAATCATTAATCTTTGAGCATCCAAACTTGACCAAACATTTCCAGTACTGATAATGGCTGGTAAGTTAGTATGACTTTTTAATATTATTTCAGTTAAGGTTTTATTTTTATATTTTTTAAAATCCAGTTTACTAAATACATCCCAGCAAGAAAGATGAATAAAATCTAAATTTAGTTTTTTCAAAATACCAATTAGATTTATTGTATCATTAAGGTTTATACCAATATTTTCAATAATCGGTGAAATTCTGATGCCAAAAATAAAATTTTCAGGTACTACTTTTTTTATTGATTTAATAATTTGAATAAGAAATCTTGATCTATTTTCTAAATCACCACCCCATTCATCTGTTCGAATATTTGATTTGGTGCCTAAAAATTGTGATATTAAATATCCATGAGCACCATGAATTTCTATTCCATCAAATCCAGATTCCACACATCTAATAGCTGCATTTTGGAAGTCTTTAATAATTCTTTGAATATCATTAATTGATGCTTGACGACATTTACCTGTTTCAGAATTTTCACAATTTAAAGCAGAAGCAGATATTGGAATCATACCTGTAATATTTTGAGGAGACTTTATGCCCCCATGAAATAATTGAGCAATTACCAAACTTTTGAATTGATGTATTTGTTCTGTTAAATTAGTTAAATTTGGGATATGCATATCATTGTATGTCCCAAATTCTCCATTCCAAGCCTTCCCTTCGATAGATACATTTGTTGCAGCTGTTGTTATGATTCCAAAACCACCTTTTGCTCTTTCTACAAGCCAATCAATTTCTGATTTTGAAATCACACCATTTTTGTGACTTTGCATATTTGTCATTGCAGCTAATACTGTTCTGTTTTGTATTTTTTTTTCTATTCTAGAAAAAGTATATGGACTGCACGGATCTATAATTTCACCATAATTCATTATCAAATGTATATAAAATCAATATTTTATTTTAATAAAAATTAAAATACAGAAAAATTCTAATCTAGTTCATTAAGGATAAAACCCCATTTAGTTGCAATTTCTTTTATAATTTTTTCAGTCGGTTTGCCAGCACCGTGACCTGAATTACTGTGAACTTGTAACAAAATAGGATTTTTACCATTTTGTTTTGCTTGCAATGTTGCAGCTAATTTATATGAGTGTAGTGGAACAACCCTATCATCGTGATCTGCAGTAGAAATAAGCATGGAAGGATATTTTATCCCTTTTTTTACATTATGAACAGGAGAATAATTGAATAAAACTTGAAATTGTTCAGGATCATCAGAACTACCATACTCAGGTATCCAAGCCCAACCTATAGTAAATTTATGGTACCTCAACATGTCTGCTACAGGTACAGAACAATCAACTACTCTAAAAAGATCAGGTTGTTGGAGGGCACAAGCAGAGACTAATAAACCTCCATTACTTCCTCCACCGATAGCTAATTTATTAGGATTTGTATATTTTTCTTCAATAAGATACGAAGCAGCACTTATGAAATCATCAAATACATTTTGTTTATTACCAAGCATACCATCTTTATGCCAATCTTCACCATATTCATTTCCTCCCCTTATACCTGGTAATGCAATGATACCTCCTATCTCAAGCCAGGATAGTCTTGATAAAGAGAAATAGGGAGTCAAACCAGCATTAAATCCACCATAACCGTACAAATAGGTAGGATTCAAACTATTTTTCTTCATTTTGTTATTATAAATGATAAACATTGGAATTTGAGTACCATCCTTGCTATCATAAAAAATTTGATCAACTGTGTATTGATTATTATCAAAATTTATATCAGCCTCCCAATAAAGATCTGATAAACCAGAATTTAGATTTAACTTAAAAATTGTTGTTGGATACAAAAAAGATGTAAAACTGTAAAAAATTTCGCTATCATCCCAATTAGCAGAAATCTTTAGTGAACCTTTGCTTGGGAGACTAACTTCATCTATATATTCTCCATTGATATCATGTAAATGCAAATTATGAATTAAATCCTTTTTATATGTTATCAAAATTTGATTTGTATTGACTACCTTTGATGAATGAAGAGTATTTTCATTTTCATTTACAATATTTTTCCAATTTTTCTGGCTTGGATCATTTATATCAATCTTAATAATTCTTCCCTTAGGAGAATTGAAAGTTGTTTGTATATAAAATTCTGAACCAATATTATGAATTAATCTAAAATCTCCAATCCATTCATCAATTATAGGCTGAAATTTTTCTTTTGATCCTTTCTTTTTATAGTAAAGTAAATTATTATTATTTGATCCAGACCAAACACCTAATATTTGATATTGTTCATCATTAGTTATCCAAGAATAAAAACCATAATCAGGATTTAATGAATCTTCATATATTAAACTATCCTTTGATTGTTCTGTACCAATCCTGTGAAAATAGAGTTTATTAAAATGATTTTGATTTTTAAATTCATCTCCTTCTAATGGCTCAGGATATCTGCTATAAAAAAATCCACTTCCATCTGGCAACCAATAAGCTTTTGAAAATTTAATCCATTTTAAATGATCTGCAAAATTCTTTCCCGTATCAATATCTTTGACAAAATATTCATCCCAATCACTACCACTTTTAGAAATACCATAAGCCAATAGTTTACCATTTTTACTTACACTTACCATTGAAACTGATAACGAACCATCCTCACTTAAAATATTAGGATCTAATAATATTTTTTCTTCACCATTTAAACCATCTTTGTAGTAAAGTATAGAATGATTTTGAAGTCCTGAATTTTTATAAAAAAAATAGCGATTGTTACGATGAAACGGAAGAGACATTCTTGGATAATTCCAACGTTCTTTTAACTTATTCTCAATTTCAACAATTTGTGGGATTTGATCAATATAGGATTCAGTTAATTTTTGTTGTTCAAAAATCCAATCTTTAACTTCTTCAGAATCCATATCCTCCAACCATCTGTACGGATCTTTTACAATTGTTCCATGATAATCATCTTCTTGTGCTACAGTTTTAGTGTAAGGATAAACAATTTTATTTTTATTATTATTTATACATGATAAAACAAGAAAAGAAACTGATACTACCAAAACTAATTTATTTAATTTCATGTTATGAATTATTTTTTTACTATATAAAATGATATTACAAAAGTCAACCAAATTGCTTGTTCAAAATAAAAGGCTATTGTGAGTGGTACAACTCCTGTTACTGCCTGATATACATTTAAGCAAAAAGGCATGAACGTTATAAACGAATATGTCATTTTAACTTTCGAAAGATCTTTAATCCAATTGATTATTTGTAGAGTTAAAATAATTAAAAATAATTGTCCCATAAGAGCAAAAGGAACTATTGCGGCAGCTTCTTTAGTATAACGCATTCCAAAACTTTTCATCATTTCTCCTGGATAAAAAACACCTCCAAGAGTAAAAAGCACTAAAAAACCGGTTAATATTCGAAGTAAAAATTTTACACTTATCATATTCATCTTTTCTAAATGTTAATTTGATTAAAACTAATTATTTTTAAATCCTTTTAAACATATTTTTTTTAAGTAAAACAGATGTAGTTAAAACCCCAGAGCTAAGAGCACCTACTAAACCTACTGTTACAATATCCTGACCTGATAGAAAAAGATTTTTAATAGGTGTTTTTGGTTTTAACCATTTTTGTTTAAATCTTTTTGGAGTATGATTAATACCATATAACTCACCGAATCTATAATTAGCTAGACTTTTTGTACTTAATGGCGTTGATAATTCATAAAATGAAATTTTATTTTTTAAATGCGGACAATGTTTATAAACTTGTTTAATAATTCTTTGAGATAGGTCTTCTTTATAATGTTCATATTCTTGTCCTCTTTTTCGCCAAGATTTATTTGCCCATTGTTTATAATTTTCAAATCTCGATGGAACAATGACCTCCATTGTTGATTTAGATGGATAATTTTTATTCCATTCGGGGTCTTTTGATGAAGCAAAGGACATATACAAAACCGGAAAATCATTATTTTGATCTTTATTAAAATCAATTACATTTTGATCATGATTGTACGATGGATAAACCCATAAATTTGTATCCTTAATACCCAGATTTTTGTTTGAATCATCAAATCCTATATACAAACAAGCGTGACCGGAAGATGGTTCAACTGAATCTATTTTTTTTTCGTAATAGTTTAAAACTTTCTTGTTCTCATCAAGTTTTTTAATTGTATTGTGAACACCAGTTGTTGAAATAACTGTATCAGATGAAATTTTTTCTCCAGATTCTAAAATTACTCCCTTTGATTTCCCATTTTTAATCCAAATTTTGTCAACTCCACAATTTTTAACTACCTCACCGCCATTGTTTTTTATTACAGGTATGATTGTTTCAGCTATATTTCTTGATCCACCAACGGGATAACTTGCGCCATCTAAGTAATGATTTACTATCATACAATGTATAACAAAACTACTCTCTTTAGGAGGCATACCGTAATCTCCCCATTGTCCAGTTAATACTGAAATAAGTTTTTCATTTGATGTAATAGAAGATAACGCTTGATATGTAGTCATATCAGCATACTTTAAAAACTTTCTTGTTAAAAAAGGTCTTAACATAAATTCTGATATACCAGACAATGCTTTAGCGGCAAAAAAATTCATTGAGCTTTTATTTACTTCCCTTAACATATCAATATAATGATCTATTTCAGAAGCGTTTTTGGGAAAATACTCTTTTATCTTGTCAATGAATTTTTTTTTAGGAGCAATAAAATCATAACATTTATCTGGAAAAATGATACGATCATAGTTTAAACTCATTTTATTCCATTTGAGTTTATTGTTTGATATTTTATCAAAAACTCTTCTTGAAAATGTATTTTTTTTGTGAACAGAACCAATATAATGTATTCCAACGTCCCATTCAAAACCATTCCTTTTGAAAGTATGCGTATATCCTCCAAACTTGAAATGTTTTTCAAGCATTAATACTTTTTTACCTTCTAAAGCTAAAAGTGAAGAACAGGTAAGTCCTGACATTCCAGAGCCAATGATAATTACATCATAATGATCATTTTTTGGTTTCATAAATAATTTTAATTAATAATAACATAACTTACTGATAACCTATATCTAAAAAAAAGTGTGTACATTAGTGAATTATTTTAATTCATCAATGTATTGTAGGTATTTTTTTTTGTTAATTTTGATTTTGTTCCAAGTATCCAACAAGATCATATTAATTTGATCATCTATTTTAGTTTGTATCTGAAATCTATATTTTTGATAAGAATAGTAATCAGTTTCTGCAATTTTGTTAATTTTGTTTTGACAAAAAGTAACTGGATTAAAAATATTAAAACTATTTATAAATTTATTTTTCTTTTCGTTTTTAGATTCAATTTGATAATTAACATTTTTATTTAAATCATTAATGATTGCAGAAACACTTCTATTAATTATACTTTTACTAACAATAGAATCTTTCGCATGTTTTGAGGATTTTAAGAATTTATATGAATTCATTAATTTTTTATTTAACGAATCTGATGATAAACTAAAAATTTCATTACTTTTTTCTCTACTGACGTTCAAATAATCAAGCATATAATTAGTTGGATATTTTATTGAAGATGCCTGATGAATTGAGCCAGGGATAACTATACAAAATATTAACCAAATACTTACCATTTTAATTGATTGATCTAAACTACCATTTCCGAAAATATTTATTGTATAAAAAATAGCAAACCAACATAAAAGATATATACAAATAATAAAAAATAAATTCAAAAAATAATTAAAATTTGCTTGATCAAATTCTAAATGAAAAACATAAAATAAAAGACAACATATTATTAAAATACTATTTAAAACATAATAGAACGAAAATCTAGTGAAAATCCACCAGTTTTTAGAAATATCATTTAGCAAAATAAGATTTTCAAATTTCAAATCTTTTTCTAACCCACCAATGTTAAATAAAAGAATAATTAATAAAATTGGAGTCAGATATAGAAATATAAAATTAAAATCAATAGTTCCTATTGCAAGACGTTCTGGATTGGCAATCTCATGTGCTAGGTCTTCATCAAATACTGTGCTCCAATTTGTAATATATTTATAATATCCATATTGTTCAGCTTGACCAATACTAAATACCATTAATTTTGATGGATACTTAAATGAGTATGTTGATGTATTTCTTAAAGCCCAATACGGAGTGGTGGGGTCTCTCCTAGGTTTTTTAATACTACCAGATTCTATATCATCAAATGTTTTTATCATTTTTGATTGAGAATCACTTATTTTAGTTTTAATATTATTAATTTCTAAATTATGTTTTTTGTAAAGTGTATAACCGTTTTGACATCCATAAATGATTGCCATTGTATAAAATAGTAGTGAAAAAATCTTGAATGGAGATCTCTTGAAATGATCAAACTCACTCAGCATTATTTTTAAAAATTTTATCATAAAATATTTTTTTTACGATTAATAAAAAAAATCAAAGAATTGACAGCTACAAACCATAAAAGCAAACAAATTACATCAAGGCTATAGTAATTGATTTTATCAAAAATTTTTGCTGATTTATAATCATATTTTTTTACAGATCTAAAGTATAAACTATCAACAGTCCACTTCCAATCTCCTGTTTTTGAACCACCAAATGCGTGTTGATCATTTAGCTCTTTAATAAAATATCTTCTATAATCCTCAGCTGATTTTAAAAAATCAAGATGATGCATCATATCTGTACCAGCAAATCCCATACTTAAACTCTGCAATGATGAAAAAGGATTAACAATACCTGATATCTGAAATAATTTTTTTTGTTTTTCTAATATATAGTAATTTTTTCCAAAATATTTATCCCAAATTTGATTCCCGTATTCTTCATCTGCTTGCATTACAATTCCATCAAAATTAAGTGGAAGTTGCGATAAACTATCAACATTATATTGATTTAAAAATTTTTCTTTTAATATATCTCTTCTTTTATCAAAAGGGTTATGTCCATCAATTCCTTTCGAACGTTCTTCTTTCATGCTATCTTTGAAAACTTGTCTACTTGGCAATGGATATACTTTCTCCACAGTATTTCCCCATAACTTTGGTATAAAAATTGTCCATACAATCCATAAACACATTACAATTGATAGAGATGTAGTATTATTTTTAAAAATAGATGAAAAATATACAGCTAATCCAGCTAATATATAATAATAAAGGCTATAAGAAATAATGAGAAGAATAAGTCTATTTAAAGATTCAAAATTACTCATACTTAATATCTGAATTATAATAGTCAAAAATAGTAATAGTAAACCATACAACCATATACTTAAAGATTTACCAAAAATAATCTTTCTTAGCGTCAGTCCTTCTACCACAAGAAGTTTCAAAACTCCTGTTTTTTTATCATTGATAATGGAACTATATCCTAAAAAAATGATTATTAATGGTATGATAATTTGCAATAATAATGATGATTTTAGTTTACCAAACTTTGAAATTGATAATGATTGAGAGGCCTCAGAAAATAATATTTCGTTTTGAACGTGTCCTTCTAGTTTAATTACATTTCCTGTTATGTCATTAACTCCCCCATCTAAACCATTTAATAAATTCATTGGTTTAAATGCATATGATCCATAATGGGCAGCACTATGAGGGTTCATAGGTTCTAAATTATCCCATTGTTCTCGGACTTCATCCTCAACAATTTTCCTATTTGTCTCTTGGCTGTTATTTTGTAAAATTCCTAAATAAACAACAAAAATCAAACTAAACATGAAGAATACATTTAAATATACGAAAACTGGGTTTCGTAGAAATTTTGTCCATTCATTTATAATTATATCTATCATAAGCTCATTTACTATTTTTGCATGTAATCAATATAGATTTTTTCTATTTCTTTTGTTGTTACTTCTGATGTTTTCATTTCATTTACTAATTGTCCATTTTTTAAAATTCCAATTCTGTCACAAGTTTCTCGTATTCTAAAAATATCGTGCGATGCCATGAGAATTGTAGATCCCTCCTTTGATATTTTTTTTAATAGAGATGATAAATCATTGCTTGCTAATGGATCTAAACCACTAGCCGGCTCATCAAGAAGGTATACACTTGCATTTTTAGCTAATGCTATTGCAATTCCTACTTTTTGGCGCATACCTTTTGAATAATTTTCAATTTTTATATTATGTGCTGATTCTTGAAGACCTGATTTAATTAGAATTGATTCTAGATTTAATTTTTTTGTTTTTTGTCCATTTATTTTGCAAAAATAGTCTAAATTTTCTAATCCAGTTAGATATGGATATAAACTTACATTCTCTGATATATAACCTGTAATCTTTCTAGTTTTATCAAATTGTGTTGATGTACAAATATCATTAATTTTAGCACTTCCAGAATCCGGTCTTAAAAAACCTAACAAAATATTTATGGTCGTTGATTTACCTGCACCATTTGGACCAAGCAAACCATAAATCTCGCCCTTTTTAATTTTTAATGACAAATTATTAACAGCTTTAAAGTCATTAAAAGATTTAGTTATTTCGTTCAATTTAATCATTAAAATACCTTCTATTTAATTTAATATATTTGTTAATACAGTTGTTTTACCTGCTCCCAAGAATCCGGAAAGTTCTGATACGGGCAATTTTGTCATTTAAAATTCCTTTTTGTTTAATATTATTTATAAATTGATAATTATATTGATAAATTAGAAAATATAAGGAGTTAATGCAACTGAATTGCAATAAAAATATACAATCATATCATTAATAATAAATAGAAATGATAAATTATTTTAAACTAAGCTTATTAGTTTAAGAGTTTTGTTTTCTTTCTTTATATTTTGTGTATATTTTATGAAGAAAATAAAACCAAAATGCATTTATAGTAGGTTCAACTAAAGCATCAATTGTAGCAAGTTCAAGAGAGGCACCTGTAATCAAAGTTACACAAGCAACTGCAATAATAAAATGTCCAATTGTATAGATGATAGTCAATAAAAGGCTATCACTCATTTTTGTTTTTATTGTATTGTAAATAGTCATTTTCTCTAATTTAATAATTATTTATGACTAATTGAAACTCAATCTCAATAAAAATTCATATATATTTACTTATATTTAAATTTTATCAAAAAATTATATCATTTTTATTAAAGCACCAGCTGTATAAAGTTTGGTATAAAAATTTAAATCAGTATTATATGATAATAGTGTATTATAAATCTTAATCATTAAGCAAATAATGAATTAATCTAAAATAATATTTACTAATAAAATTATATCAAGAATATCAATTATTCCATCACTGTTCAGATCACTACTTTCTAAATATTCAAACGATAAAATTAAATTTATAACCGAAATAATATCTAAAATATCTAAGATATTATCTCCATTAATATCACCTTCTACTTTTGAAAAAAAATCAATAATATATTCTCTCTGAATCTCATTTATACTGTGACTAGCATTACCTTTCAAATGAACAACTTGATTAGATAAATAAGAATATTCATAAACTGACGAAGAACCAATTTGATTGCCTTCATAGTGTAATTGATCCCCTTCATAACCCTGACTTTTTGCTATTATGAAAATAGCATTAAGAGAATTTAAAAAATTTACTCCAACACTATATCCACCATAATATGGTATCATTGGATCATTTATATTACCAATGTTTAAATACTTTCTGCCTTGTATTGGTAATATTACGGTATCATAACCATTATAATCCTGACTATTGTCAGTTTCACCACTTGGATAATAAAAATTATTATTATGATACTGCGGCTCTGATAATTGAGATACAATTGTGCATATAATATCAATACCTAAATTAGTATTTTCAATAAAAACTCTATTTGCCAATGCAGAACCATTTGAAATACCTAAAATTCTTATTCTATTTGAATCAACATTATGATATGTTTGCAATAATTCAACTAATTCATTAATCATTTCTACATCGGGCGCTTCGCTAGGCTCATTACTAATATTCCAACAATTTAAATATCCTGTTGGAGCAATAAGAATGTGACTTTGAAAAAAATTTTGCCATTCAGAGATTAAATTTTCACCATTATTACCAAAACCATGTAAAAGTATACAAACAGGTAATTGATCAGAATCTTCAATATTGGGTACATTTATATTCATTGGATAAGTCCAACCGTTGGGTTCTTGAGTCCAATTTTTAGAAATACTAATTTGTGTAGAATTTGATATCTCTTCTGAATGTAAATTGATTATTAATGAAAGTATTATAAAAATATTTTTTTTCATAAAAAATCCTTAAAGTTAAGTACCAATAGAAAATAAGATATTATTAAATCAAAACAAAATCTACTAATACAATTACATCAATTATATCAATGTTACCGTCATCATTAAAATCTGCATCTAAATAATTTTGATTATCAAATAAAATAAATGATAAAACAATAATAATATCTAATATATCTAATTCATTATCAGAATTTACATCTCCTAATAATATATCTTGTACGTTAACATTCCAGTCATTACCATTATTGTTATCCCAACTTCCTTGCCCATTATTAAAAACAAAATTTATTTGCTCTACATAAGTTGGAACATTAAATGAATATTGCCATCTATCTAATGATTGATTATATATCATTTGAGCATCAGGTGATAAAATTTCTGACCAATCATTATAGCCCAAATGTATGAAAATAGGAGTGTTTAAATTTCCTGAATTTGAATTATAATTTATTGTAAATACATTATTAATTAATGGTATATCTGGATACCAATCAACCGTATTTTGAATATTTATATTTCCATCTCCAATATAGGTATGTTGTATTGGACTTTTTTTGATATTACCATAGGTATCAGTCGCTTTTACATAGTAATCAAGTAATTTATTTCCATTTTCAATCACATTATAATCTTGAAAATGTATGTAATATTGATCGGAAATATATTCTGGCATTTCTATAAAGTCAATGCCGGGAAAATTAAATATATTTTCAGCAGGAAATTCACGCAAGCTCATTTGATTGCATATCCAATCACTAACTTCATTGCCACCTAAATACGTTTCATTTTGAATACTATTTAATGGATTTTTTCCATCATTGTCTATTCTATAACAAAATTCTACTGACTCAATTCCAGAAACGTCATAAATGAAAGACCAAACCCAAAAATCTTTATCATGTATAACTTGTTGATAATTCCATAAAGCTCCATATCCTATTCCACCCGGATTATGAGGAAACTGTTGGGGAATCCAAATGGTTGGGGGAGTTTGATCATTACTAGTTTCATTGATAAGTAAATCAGCTTTCTGAACTGCATTGTTACAAGCAATAGTTGGTTTTACTTCCATATCTAAGGCTGTACCATAATACATATAGCCACTTGTAATAGATGGTAGAAAATAATGCCAAGCTAATTCTGCAAAATTACTACCATTTAAATCAGGGTTTTGAATTGATGCTATATTCAATTGACCTTGAATATTTTCAGCAGTTTCAATTCTATTTTGTGCTGCTGTTATAACCGCCCAATTACGAGCATCTTCTGACCACCCATTTATTACATCATAATTTCCATTTCCATCTATTAGTGGCCAATTCCAATTAATAAAATCTGGTGATCCAAAATCGCCGTCTGCATTAACCCAACTACCATCCTCTACATGTATGATATCATTTGGATCTAAAGGATGTGTATCTAAATATTCGTTAATTACAGTTGGAGTTATTCCATTTGATAATGCTTCATTTGTAAAATTGGGAACATCTTCCATATAATAGGAATATCCTCCAGAATAGAAATTGTCACCATCGTGAGCAAATACTATTAACATAGGTTGTTGATTATCGTTTTGATCTTGAATTTGCTGAATATCATACAAACCATAACTTTGAGCCCCTTCTTCCCAACTCATTGCCATTGCTACAGGGATTACTTTAATTTTATAAATTTGACCGGTTTCAGGATCTACATGTTGTGCATAATGAGGTTGATAGGAAAAGGGATATGCATTTGTTGGTCCACAACCCCTACTTATTTGTTTATTAAACCAATTTGATTGGTCTGTATTGATTTGATCAGCAGGATTGGGAGGATCACACATTTCTCCGTTTGATCCAAAAGTAATTGGAAAATTTTCAACAGATCTTGATATATGATTATTGCCAACATAAACCCAATCAATTCCCTCCTCTACAAGTACTTTAATAATTCTCGTAGAAAAAGATAATTCAGGGGGGAAAAAGCCAACAGATATGTTTTCATTACCCCATATATCTGGATATAAATGCTTATATATTTGAATCTCTTTACGAAGTGTATTTTCATCAATTAAAGGTGCAATTGGATGGTGATAAGGTACTATAACAATATCTAGTTTTGGATTCATTCTAGGAGTCATCCAATTGCTACTTTCGATAAAACTATTATTCCATCCTGAATAATAACCGAGCGAATTATTAGATGACAAACTATTAATATTCTCAATTAAACATCCAGTATAACTTATCTGAGCACCAGATCTAGATCCACTCATCAAAGATATTGAATTTCTAATTCTATATTGATATGCAGCAACCCTATCATCCGAACCAAAAATTTCTTCTAAATTATTTTGTGGATTTCCTGCACCATAAACCATTGACTCCCAAGCTTTTTGATAGGTGTTACCAAAATTACTTTCATCAGGCCAATAGATTGGTTGCTGAAGATGCCAATGGTACGATGTGTATATCTGACAAAATGCGAATGAAGTTAAAAGAAAAACAATTTTTTTAAAAAATAAGATCATAAAAAAAATTAATTTAATATTTATATAATTTTAATGACTAAATCATCGTCAATTCGAAATCTTTCACCATATATTCCTTTTGGATCTGCTTTACCGATACCCAGTACCATGACAACGTGAGACATACTATTTAGATTTAATATCTTTTTAACTCTTTTATGATCAAATCCCTCCATAGGGCAAGAATCATAGCCCTGAGCTACTAAAGCCATCATAAAGTTTTGACAGGCTAGGGCAGTTGTTTTTGTTACAATTTCAAAAACATCGTGTTTAAAAATCGGACCTCTAGGGACAGGTTTGAAAAAACCAAAAAAATATATAACTATTGAAATGATTTTTTTTACTAAACCTAAGATTCCTATTCTATCATGTATAAATGAAATGGGTATTAATCTATTGTAATATCTTTCAATTATTGGAAGCAATGTTCCTTTTGCTTCATAGTCTTTTAAAATAAGTTCTTTATTTCTTCGCCAAGTATCAATCCTTGAAACAGCCACAACTAATTCCTGTGCAGTTTTTGCTGCATTTTGTGAAAAGCAAGCCTTGATTAAACTATCTTTTTTATTTTTATTTTTAACCCAATAAAATTCCCAAGGCTGAAGATTTGAGGAATTGGCAGCAAGCAAACCTGCTTTTAAAGCTTTTTTAATAACTCTATCTGGAATACTTTCATTTGAAAATTTTCTAACAGATCTTCTTTTTTCAATTAATTCAAAAAAATCCATTTTATTCACCTTTCAATCAGTAAATTACGAAATTATTTTATTATTAAATTTTATTTATGTCAATCATATCATTGATAAAATAAAAAACCTCTACAAAAGAGGCTTTTTATTTATTTGATTCTTACAAACTTATTAATATTATTTTTTTGATGCTATTAATGTGGTAAAAATAACCTTAAATATCAATCCATATAAAAGTGTAAGTAATGTAATGCCAATGTATATCCATATGGAACACCAAAACTTTTCAAAAACACATTAAATCAACATAGCCCATCAAAGTTTGACCTGACCTAAAGATGCAATAGATATAAAAAATAATCTAAAAAAAACTCCTATTAAATTGATAATCATTTTTTCTCTCTATTTATATTCTAGTATTGAGTCTAACTATAAAAATGCTATATATTTTTAACAAAAAAATTATTCTAATTATCACCAATTGCAAACTTTTTATATTTTTTCCCATGAACTGGTCCATCATCATTCCAAGCCCAATCACCAAATCTAGTCTTTTTATAATCATCTATTGCTTCTTTGATTTCTTGACGAGTATTCATAACAAAAGGGCCTTGCTTTACCACAGGCTCATTAATGGGTCTTGATTGTAAAAGAAGTAGAAAATTTTGACCATTTAATGATGAAATATTTATTGAATCAAAACTATCAATTTGAATCATTTTCTTATTACTAATTTTTTGTCTATCAATTGAAATTAAATCTCCGCTATAAAAATATAATGTTCTTGCAATCCCTTTTTCTACTTTTGGTAAAACAAATTGCGCCCCATCATCCATTTTAATTTTCCATATATTAACGTGATTTTGTTTTTCAAATGCCCATGAATTTGGAGGTGGTTTTGGTGCTTGATTATTATTATATGAACCTGCTACAATTTGTATTTCAGTTTTAATGTTATTAATATCATGCTCAATAATATTAGGAATTTCATCTTTCCAAAACATTGAAAAATTTGGAGATACTCTTTTATTAATCGATTTTAAATTAATCCAAATTTGAAAAAAATCAATTAAATTGTTGCTCTCTTTACTTAGTAACGGAAACATTTCAGAATGCTGAACTCCATCTCCAGCAGTTAACCACTGTACATCTCCATCACCATAACGTGCCGAGCATCCTAAAGAATCTGAATGATCAATTATCCCTTTGTCAACAATTGTTATTGTCTCAAATCCGCGATGAGGATGCCTAGGGAATCCAGGAATTTTATCACCATGATACATACTCCATCCATTAAGATTAGAAAAATCATTACCAATATTTCTTCCATCTAATAATTCATTTGGTCCCAAGTTATCATTTGCTTTTGGATAGTTGTCATTATGATGAACACAAAATAAAAATGGATCTAATGTTGGCCAAGGTCCAGTTTCTGGTAAACTTGTAATTTTAAAGGTTTTTGATTTTTCTTTCAATAATATCGTTTTAGAAAAGGGGAAATTTATAAATGCAAAAAAACCTAAAATATACTTGCTCATTTTTTTTAAAAATTTACTTCTTGATATAAAATTTAACTTTTTCAATTGGTTTTATTGATTTAAGATAAGATTAACCAATTGAACGACATCACTTACGTTAACATCACCATCATCGTTTATATCGTATATTAAATTATTAAAAGTTTCAGAGTTTAATATATAATCTACAAGAACGACAACATCACCCACATTGACATCACCATCTTCATTGATATCACCTAATTCATTATTGTCCACGCGAATTAAACTATTGTTTTGGTAATTGACGTACCATATTTTTTGATTAGGGTCGATTTTAATACCCATAATATTATTTTCATTACCTGTATCAATACGTCCTAATTCAATTGGAGGATTTACAGAAATATCATAAAAAATAATATTTCCATTGGAGTGATCACTAACAACTAAATGATCGTTAAATAAATCTATTCCTGATGGAGATTCTAAACCTTGGTCTATTAAAATTTCCCATTCAGCATTTTCCATCATATGATATTCTTCTAAAGATTCCCCATATGGACTTAAATCATAACTATAATTTCCTGAGTTAGTGTTAAACCTTAATATTCTTTGATTTCCAGTATCAGCTATATATAATAATCCCGATTCATCATCAAGCACCATATGACTTGGTATACCCTCTTGCCTCAAAATATCCACTTCATCATAACGCCACACTCTTCCATCTGAATGATCACTTCCTCCAATTTCATGAGGCATTGCAAAATCATATCTAACAATTGATGAATGATATCCATCAAAAACCCAGTATATATTTCCACTTCCAGCATATTCTATTCCCATAGAATAAGGACTTTGATGGATCATATCTAAATGACTTCCAAGCAAAGGTCCATCTTGATTCATAACAGCATATATTGAGAGATCAGAATCCCATAAAGTTGGACCTGAAAAAAAACCATTACTATTATAATTAGCATCTTGACATTCTAAAGTATTTGCAAAAAATCCATTATCGTCAAAAGTAATAGAACTAGCATTATTCATAAAGTGACGTGAGTATGAATCTTTTCTATATTCTGATGAGTGATTGTCTAGTCCAACATTGTGAAAAATAACAGTACTTCCGCCTGCTTCTAAACGTCTAGCAAAAACTACATCAGAATCACTTGCAGTTAACACCCACGAAGTCTCTCTAGCCCAATTATCAGTATTAATTATAATTTCTAATTCTACTTCTTCATTGGAGCAGGCATTATCACAATTACTTACTATATTAAAGTTGGTTGATTCACTAAATTCAAAATCACCACCAGATGCATAGACATTATTACAAGCAGAGACTAAATATGAACCTTGACTACTTTCACAACATATGCCATCACCATGCGAATCATATATGGTAAATGTAAGTTCTACATTCTGAGGAACACAAATATTATGAATATTTTCACTATTGTTATTGTAAGGATCTTCACCTTGATTTATAACCCATAATTGATTATCAATAGTTGGGTGAAAATCTAAATCTCTAGGCCTTTCAACTCCATCTTGAAAAGTTCCAAAAACTGTAAAAGTATTATTCCCAGTAAGATAATTA
>Ga0163109_10001171_pt1 | contig 20911 bp, 18 predicted proteins | sample CRUFie1St13metaG_FD_108704 | JGI IMG/M metagenome (GOLD analysis project Ga0163109, IMG submission 108704) | Marine microbial communities from the Costa Rica Dome - CRUD Field 142mm St13 metaG | ecosystem: Environmental > Aquatic > Marine > Oceanic > Photic zone | place: Costa Rica: the Eastern... | reverse complement strand
TAAAAGGGTGGTCCAGGCCAATTGCGAGGGATTGTGCCTCGCCTAAAGCCGCTCGTAATGAATGTGTCAGCTTGTCCATGCGCATCGCTCTCTCCTTGGCCCCGCTTTGCGGGTCAGCTTTGTTTGTAGGAGATGTGGGGGCCTTAAACCCTTTTTCAAGTGTGGTTTTAAACAGCCGGCGATACCTGACTGACACCCAATGGAGCGCGATACGGATGAGATTTCCGAGACCAAAATCGCTGCGCAGATTTTTCATCGCAGATTATCGGTAGGCGACTGATTTACAGATCTGGCTCGCGATGGCTCAGCTCAACCAGACCAGCGTTGCCATGCGTCCGGTAGCCGGACCCTCCCGGCGATGGGAGAAAAAGTGCGCTGACTCGCCGTAAGTGCATCGACCCCCGCCGGTGATCGTGGACACCCCCGCCCGGCCGAGCCTGAGACGCGCCAGCGCTAACAAATCCGCCATCCAGCGCCCTTGGCGATGGGATGCTTGGAAGCAGTCGCCGCTCTCCTCACCGCACTTTTGCTCAAACGTCTTTTTCACCTCGGGGCCAACCTCATAGGCCACAGCACTAATCGTCGGGCCCAGCCAGGCGGTCACCGACGCTGGCTCGGCGGGCATCGCGGTGAGCAGCGACTCCAAGACCCCCGCGGCCAGACCCCGCCACCCTGCGTGGGCAATGCCCACACAACTCTCATCCATTGCCATGAGCACTACCGGTAAACAGTCTGCCGTCAAAACAGCCAGCGGTAGGTTGCGTGCCGCAGTCCAGTGCGCATCCGCCTCGGGCACCAAACCCACCTTTCCCTCCACCGTCTCGACGCCGTGGATTTGATTCAGCCAACAGACGCCATCACCAGGGAGCGCCTCAGCCAACCGGCGCCGATTCTCCGCCACAGATTCGGCCTGATCACCAACGTGATCAGCCAGATTCAAGCTGTCGTAGGGAAATTGACTGACGCCTCCCTCGCGGGTGCTGACCCGGATCTCGACACCGGCGAGCGCTGCGTCGGGCGCCCAGAGCGGGAGCGACGACACTACGCCGGATCCTCCTCCGACAGGCACTGTATGAGCTCCGCCAGATCCGCAGGGACGGAGGCCGAAAAATGCATCGACTCGGACGATTCAGGGTGAAGGAAAGTCAGTTCACGAGCATGCAAAGCCTGCCGGGAAAAGCGGGCCAGCGTGGACAGCAGCCGCTCGCTCGCGCCAGCGGGGCGTGTCGCGCGCCCACCATAGACGGGGTCGCCCACCAATGGATGCTTACGCGCCGCCAGATGCACTCTGATCTGATGGGTGCGACCCGATTCCAGACTGACATCAAGGGACGTGTGCGCCCCAAATCGCTGCGCGATCCTGTAGTGCGTCACAGCAGACTTGCCATCGGGGACCACCGCCATCTTGGTGCGGGAGGTGGGGTGGCGCCCAATAGGCTCATCGATCATGCCGCCGCCGGAAAAGGTACCGCGACAGACCGCGCTGTAGAGACGACTGACCGATCGATCTGCCAACTGTGCCACCAGCGACTTATGGGCCAACGGTGATCGGGCCGCGAGCATGATCCCGGAGGTATCTTTATCGAGGCGATGCACAATGCCGCCCCGGGGTAGCGCTGCCATTTCTGGCGCATGCGCCAGCAGGCCATTGACTAGGGTGCCGCTGTGATGTCCCGCGGCCGGATGCACCACCAGTCCCGCAGGTTTGTTCAGGACGATGACATGCTCATCCTCATGCAGGATATCTAGAGGGAGTGTCTCGGGAGCCCACTGAACGCGACCTTCCACCTCCGGCGTCAGCATCAATTGATCATCAACCGCGACCTTATCTCGCGGCTTGGCCGTGCACTGATTCCGCTGCAGACGTCCTGACTTGATCCATTCGGCCAGCCGACTGCGCGAAAAATCGGTGAACAGCGCCGCTGCCACCGCATCCAAGCGCTGACCATGCAAGTCCGCCGGGACCCGGGCAGATAGCGGCCCTTCGGCCCCTAAAACTTCATCTTCCAAGCGCTGTGACTCCCGCACGGTTGCGTTTACACTACGGGCCCAGAATGTACCACGGTGGACGACTGGTCTTGGCCTTCCGCACATTGTTGACGCGTAGCTTACTGCTCACCCTATTGCTTATCTCATCGGGTTGCTCTTGGTTTGGCGGCGATGATGACGATCTGATTGCAGACTCTGGCGAACAGCAGCTCTATAGGGAAGCGCAGCGGCATCTCAAGAATGAGAACTTCAGCCTCGCGGTGCGCAGCCTGCAGATGCTCGAAAGCCGATACCCGTTTGGACGTTACGCCGAGCAAGCGCAACTTGAGCTAGTCTACGCCCACTACGGCGCCTATGAATTCGAGGCGGCCACCGAGGCCGCCGACCGCTTTATCCGGCTCCACCCCCGGCACCCAAACGTCGACTATGCCTTCTACATGAAGGGACTGGCCGCCTACGATATCGAGCCCGGATTCTTCTCACGCTTTATTCCTTCCGATGACACCAAACGCGACGTTAGCCATATCCAGATTGCCTTCGCTGAGTTCTCGCAGCTACTGGCGCGCTACCCTGACAGCGCTTACGCCCCCGATGCACGCCAAAGGATGGTGCACATGCGTAACATGCTCGCCCGTCACGAAATTCACGTGGCCAACTATTATTTCCGCCGCGGCGCTTACATGGCGGCACTGAATCGCGGCAAATATGTGGTCGAGCACATGCAGCAAACGCCTAGCGTGGCCGATGGACTGGCAATTATGGCCCAAGCATATCTGTTGCTGGGCCTGAACGATCTGGCAGAGGACTCCATTGAGGTTCTGTGCGAAAACTATCCCGACCACCCCAATCTGGCCTCGGGATGCACCTTCGACAGTGTTTATACGATGGACGGACTGCAGCGATCCTGGATCAATCGCGCGACTCTGGGCTTATTTAATCCTCCCAAGCCGCCCCAGTTTAACTACCGCCCCAAAACCTGAGGCGCGGCCTTAAGGGCCTTAACTGGGCGAGCGCCAGGCCCAAGTGATGGGATAGCGCCGGTCACGGCCAAACGCACGACGTGAAATTCTGACACCCACGGGCGCCTGCCGGCGCTTGTACTCGTTGAGATCCACAAGCCTCACGACACGTCCGACGTCTTCCTGCGAGAACCCTGCTGCCACCATCTCCTGACGCGACGCGTCCTGCTCCACGTAAAGTTCGATAATCTGATCGAGCACCTCGTAAGGCGGCAGACTGTCCTCGTCTTTTTGATCAGGAGCTAACTCTGCGGAGGGCGGGCGAGTAATCACTCGATCGGGGATACACTCACCCAGTGTGTTCCGATGCCTTGCCAAGGCGTAAACCAGCATCTTGGGGCAGTCCTTGAGCACGTCAAAGCCACCGGCCATATCGCCATACAGCGTGGAATAGCCCACTGCCAGTTCACTCTTGTTGCCCGTGGTCAACACCAGAAGATTTTTCTTGTTGGAGATCGACATGAGCAACACGCCGCGGCAGCGTGCCTGGAGGTTTTCTTCGGTGATATTGGCGGGCAAACCGGCAAATTCGTCCGCCAGCGTCGTCATAAAGGCCTCATACATTGGCTCAATAGATAGATTCCTGAAGCGCACGCCAAGCGCCTCCGCTTCCGCCGCCGCGTCCTCAACGCTCATGCTGGCGGTATAGCGAAACGGCATCATTACCGCTTCGACCCGCTCGGGGCCCAGTGCATCCACGGCAACCGCCAGCGTAACCGCAGAGTCAATGCCACCAGAAAGCCCCAACACCACTCCGGGGAAACCATTTTTTTCAACATAGTCACGCATGCCTAACACCAGCGCCTGCCAAACTGCGTCGAGATCCTCCCGCTCTAATACTGTCTCACCAGGGACCAGCCGCGCATCCGATGAACGGTCCACGGTGACGATGGGAAAGGCCTCGATAAAGGTTTGCACGCTAACGCTGACCCCCCCCTGCGCGTCAATCGCAAAGGATCCGCCGTCAAATACCAACTCATCCTGCCCGCCCACCTGATTGACATATAAAATGGGGAACTGGTGAGCCGCAGCACAGGACTTCACCCGCTCTAGCCGCTCTGACGACTTCCCTCGGTGAAAAGGCGAGGCATTGATGTTGATCAATATCTCAGCGCCGGCGGCCTTGGCTTGTACGGCGGGCTCTGGATGCCAAATGTCCTCGCAAATGGTGAGGCCAACAGCGAGGCCGTCTATATCAACGACGCAAGGTTCAGTCCCGGCAGCAAAGTAACGCTTCTCGTCAAAAACTTCGTAGTTTGGCAGGCATTGCTTGTCGTATTGCGCTAGCAGTCGCCCCGCCGAGATGACACCCGCACTATTGAACAGCAAACCGTCTCGCTCGCGGGGGTAGCCCACAACGACTGTCAAATCGGCCGGCAACTCAGCACACAGCATGGCCAGCGCAGCCTCGGTACGATCCAGCAGATCGCCGCGCAACAGAAGGTCCTCAGGTGGGTAGCCGGTCAGTGTCAGCTCGGGAAATACCACCACATGCGCGCCGGCCGCCTGCTGAGCTGCACTCACCTCAAGCACTCGCCGGGTGTTGCCGGCAATATCGCCAACAAGCGTATTGATCTGCGCCATGCAGACATTCATCACGAGGTCCTTTCTCATACCGGACGGGCTAAAACCGGGGACAGAAGGGTACCGTATTTCCCGCCAATCGGGTGGTGTTGTTACCCTCGCCTACAGAAGCTGCGAGTGGAGAATTAGGGCGAAACACCAGCGGAACAAACACCCCAATCCCGCGCCAAACGAGGCCGACCCAATCGATTAGTAATCACTGACCAGTTATGCACAAGGGCACAGACCGACAGCGTCAGATTACGGCGGCCTAGGCCCTGCTGGTCCCAACGCAAAGCCCCGGTGACCCGGCTTGAACCCATGCGGTTGGTCACTCTGACCCCAGCCACCGGCGACCAGATTCTTAACAGCTTGCTGTTCTCTTCGTTTTGCTCGATCGCGGCAATGCTCTGACCAAAATGACCTCCGCACTGAGGTAACTTTTCAGACGGATCGATCACTGGGCACAGGGTTATGAATGACCCCCCTAACTGAGCCATGCTGCGCGCATACTGCATTGCCGCATAGAAGTGCTGAGCGCCCGCTCGAGCGCGGGCTGAGGCAAGTTGGTCACGGTAGGCAGGAACGCCAATGCTCATTAAGATGGCGCGGACGGCCAGCGTAATCAGGCACTCCAGCAGTGTGAGGCCGCCCAGCCGACGCTGACTTCCCTGCAAGGCGTTTCCCATGAGGCAATGCTGAATCCGCCAGCCCGACGGCACAGGGTCACTGAGAAGAAAAGATGTTTTGTACTCAGATCAGTGGCGCTAGCTTGGCGCCGCCGCGCATCGGGACACCCGATGTCAAGATCAGATTGAGACGAGACCGTGTCTGTCAGATCAATCTTCTACCGCCACAGTGGGAATGCGTAGCCCTTTGGGCAGGGAAAACGTAATGTTTTCCTCTCGACCGTCGAGGTCCCTAACGGCCAGGCCACCGTGCTCACGAAGGGTATCAATGACCTCCTGTACCAGAAGCTCCGGCGCCGAGGCACCGGCAGTCACCCCGATACTCTGTTTACCGGAAAGCCACCGGGACTCGATCATGCTGGCGTCGTCGATCAGGTAGGCGCTGGCACCACACCGCTCGGCCAACTCACGCAGGCGATTGGAGTTTGAGCTATTGGTAGAGCCCACCACCAGCACCATATCGACCTCATCGGCGAGGGATTTGACCGCATCCTGGCGATTTTGCGTTGCGTAGCAAATGTCGTCCTTGCGAGGCCCTTGAATCTCGGGGAATTTGGTGCGCAACGCGTCGATCACCTTCGCGGTGTCATCGACGGATAGGGTTGTCTGCGTGACAAACGCCAGTGAGGTCGGGTCACGAACATCTAGCGCGGCCGCCTGCTCTTCATCTTCTACCAGATAAATAGCGCCACCCTGTGAGGTGTCGTAGCGACCCATGGTGCCCTCTACCTCGGGGTGGCCGGCGTGGCCTATTAGCACGCACTCCCTGCCTGCGGCACTGAATGCCGCCACTTCCACGTGAACCTTGGTCACCAGCGGGCAAGTCGCATCAAAGACCTGCAGGCCCCGCCCCTCCGCTTCTTCCTGCACCGCCCGCGACACCCCATGGGCGCTAAAGATCACGATGGCGTCATCAGGCACCTCCGCCAGCTCATCGACGAAAATCGCACCGCGGGTGCGCAGGTCGTCGACAACGTGACGGTTATGCACCACCTCATGACGCACATAAACCGGACCGCCGAAGACTTCGAGGGCGCGATTCACAATGTCGATCGCCCGGTCCACGCCGGCACAGAAGCCTCTAGGATTGGCGAGTACGATGTCCATCAGTGCAATTCCGCTGGTTCCACGTGCTCAATGCGCACCTTGAAGTGAATAGTACGCCCTGAGAGAGGGTGATTGAAATCTACGGTGACCGTGTCTTCACTTACCTCGGCAATCATGCCCGGCACCTCGCCACCCGCCGCATCGGCAAAAGTGAACAGCATCCCGGATTCCAGTGGCGCTTCAGCGTCAAAATCCCCACGAGGAATGGACTGGATATTGTCGTCCTGAGGTTCACCAAACCCCTCATCCGGCGGGATCCTAAACTCGGCCTCGTCACCGGGACGCATACCCAACAAACGTCTCTCGAAGCCGGGTAGCAGTGATCCGTCACCCATCACGAAGCTGACCGGATCGCCGCCAAAGTTGGAATCGACTTCCTCACCGGTCTCCAATGCGAGGGAGAAATTGAGGGTCACGCGGGTGTTGGGTTCGATCTCAAGATTCATGGCATTAGGATACGGGGGCTTCTTTGGAGGGGGAAGTGCGGCCCCAAAATGCGTCAATCAGCCACCAGCCAGCGCCAAGCGTGATTGCCGAGTCCGCAAGATTAAACGCCGGCCAGTAGCGATGCTCGTAGTGCAGCGAAATGAAGTCCACCACATGCCCCAGGAGCACACGATCAATCAGGTTGCCCATACCGCCGCCCAGAATCAGCCCTAGAGGCAGGACCAAACCGCGATCGGCAGGGTTGAGCCGAAACAGCCACACCACAATAAAGACGCTGACGGCGGCGGCAATACCGGTCAAAAACCAACGTTGCCACCCCCCGGCGTCAGCCAAAAAACTGAAGGCGGCGCCCGTGTTGTAGGTCAACATCCAGTCAAACCAGCTAGTGACCATCACAGGAAGGCGGTACTCAAGTTCGCTGACAGCAATCTGCTTCGTCCATTGGTCAAGGGCAACAACAAGGAGCGCCGTCACAAGACCGAGCCAAGGGCGACGGCCAATCGCCGCCAACCAGCCCTCATCAGGCAAAGTGTCGCACCTCGCCAGGACCTTCGATATTGATGACGCAGCGCCCGCACAAGGTCGGGTGAGCAGTGTGCTCCCCCACGTCCGGTCGACGGTGCCAACAGCGCTCACACTTCTCGTTCGTTGAGGGCGCCGCGACAATGCGGAGCGCCATACCTTCTGCCTCGTAGGCCTCAGCGGGGGCCTCGTCCAAGCTCGCCACGGTCGCCTCAGACGAAATCAATACAAAGCGCAGCTCCTCTCCCAGACTGCGCAACCGCTCCGCTAATTCGGGCTCGGCATAGAGCGCGACATCAGCATCGAGTGAACCACGGAGTGCGCCCTGCTCTCGGGCGAGCTCTAATGCCTTGTTCACCTGTTGCCGCACGGCCATCATCTCCGACCAAAAAGTCGTCTCCAGCGTGTTATTTGACTGCGCATCCGGGACCGCGTCATACCACTCAGCGAGAAAGACTGAAGCGGGTCTGGGCCCCGGCAGGTTTTCCCACAGCTCATCCGCGGTGAAGCTAAGAATCGGGGCGATCCAGCGACACAGCGTTTCAGCGAGATGAAAGAGACTGGTCTGCGCCGAACGACGCGGCAACGAGTCGGTACCCGTGGTGTACTGTCGGTCTTTGATGATATCGAGATAGAAGCCGCCCAATTCACCACTGCAAAAATTATGTATCCGGTGGTACACGAGGTGAAACTGATAGTCATCGTAGGCCGCGCGTACGTCGGCCTGCAGGCTTTGCGCTTGCCCCAGAATCCAGCGATCCAGCGGCAGTAACTGCTCTACCGGCAAGCAATCGGTCACCGGATCGAAACCGGCGAGATTGGCGAGCAAAAAGCGCGCCGTGTTGCGAATACGTCGGTAGGCATCGGCGGTGCGCTTGAAGATTTCGTCAGAGGCCGAGATTTCATTACGGTAATCAGCGGCAGATACATACAGCCTCAATACATCTGCGCCGAGATCCTGCATTGCCTTGCCTGCAGGAATGATATTGCCCAACGATTTCGACATTTTTCGACCGTCACCGTCGACCGTAAAACCGTGGGTCAACACCTGACGATAAGGCGCTGTGTTGCGCGTGCCAATGCCCGTTAGCAGTGAGGACTGGAACCAGCCGCGGTGCTGATCAGATCCCTCGAGGTACAAGTCGGCGGGCCAACTCAGGCCTTCACGCTCTCGCAGCACGCACTCGTGTGTGACGCCGGAGTCGAACCAGACATCCAGCGTATCCGTCACTTTTTCATAGTGCGCCGCGTCGTCACCCAGCAACTCGGCAGGGTCCAGATCAAACCAGGCGTCGATACCCTGACGCTCCATCCGAACTGCCACCTGCTCCATCAGAGATTGCGTGTCAGGGTGAAGCTCGCCAGTCATGTTATGCACGAATAGAGCAATGGGGACACCCCAGGTTCGCTGTCGGGAAATACACCAGTCGGGCCGCTCTGCCAGCATGCTGCCGATGCGCGCCAGGCCCCAGTCGGGTATCCACTGCACGTCCTCGACCGCGCTTTTTGCAGCAGAGAGCAAACCGTTACCCGTCATGCTGACGAACCATTGCGGTGTGGCGCGAAAAATAATCGGCGTCTTGTGTCGCCAACAGTGGGGGTAGCTGTGCTGGAAAGGTGCATGACACAACAACACCTTGCGTTCATCGAGCGCCGCCACAATGTCGTCGTTGGCCTTGAAAATATGCTGGCCGGCAAATACCGGCGTATCGAGGTGGTAAACGCCATTGCCGCCAACGGGGTTGTACACCTCGAGCCCATAACGCTGGCCCATATCAAAGTCTTCCAGGCCGTGAGCCGGCGCGGTATGCACACAGCCGGTGCCAGCCTCGGTGGTGACATGCTCGCCGAGCACGATAGGCACCGCCGCCTCGCCAAAAGGCGGCATCACTAACAGCCCCTCCAGCGCCGCGCCCTTAGCGCGCCCAATGATCTCGTGACTTTCCGCACCAAAGCGCTGGGCACAGTCCTCCGCCAGCGCTTCGGCAACGAGGATCCGACGCCCACCAAGATCGAGCAGTACGTACTCCAGATCCGCTGACAGCGCCACCGCGCGGTTAGCAGGCAAGGTCCAGGGGGTGGTGGTCCAGATGGCCAAGTCAATCGGCTCGCTACCGTCACACCCCAGCCGTGAAGCGGCCTCTGCACGATCAACAAAGGGGAAGGCGACGTCGACCGCGGAGGATTGCTTGTCAGCGTACTCAACCTCGGCTTCCGCCAACGCCGAGCCACAATCCAAACACCAGTGAACGGGCTTGAAGCCGCGATGCAAATGCCCGCGGTCAATAACTTTGGCCAGCGTGCGAACAATGTTCGCCTCAAACTGAAAATCCATAGTCAGGTAAGGCTGCGCCCAGTCTCCGAACACACCCATCCTCACAAAATCTGCCTTTTGGGCCTCAACCTGCTTGCTCGCATACTCCCGGCACTTCTGTCGGAACTCGGCCGCTGTGACCTTATGTCCCGGCTTGCCGACTTTCTTTTCCACATTGAGTTCAATGGGCAGGCCGTGACAGTCCCAACCGGGAACATACGGGGCATCGAAGCCAGACAAGGTCTTGGACTTGATGATGATGTCTTTCAATATTTTGTTGATGGCATGCCCAACGTGAAGCTCACCGTTGGCATAGGGAGGGCCGTCGTGCAGGATAAAGGTTGGTTTTCCCTTTGATGCCTCACGCATCTGGCCATACAGATCCATCTCAGCCCACGCCTTGAGTCGCTCTGGCTCGCGCTGCGCCAGATTCGCCTTCATCGGGAAATCCGTCTGGGGGAGATTCAGCGTGGCTTTATAGTCACTCATACGTCATCCGTGGTCCGCAAGCCATGCCCGGGCATTGGCTTTGTCCGTCGCGATGCCTTCCTTCAAGGCGTCAAGCGACGGAAATTTCTGTTCGTCGCGCAGTTTGTGTCTAAACCGCACAGTCAGCCTGTCCCCGTATAGATCGGGGGAGCCGTCCAAAACGTGCACTTCCAGCGTCGCCTCGAGGCTCTCGCCAATGGTGGGTTTCACTCCTACATTGGCCACGCCAGGTGCATCGCTGAGCCCACCACCCGATACGTTCACCGCATACACACCGTGCAGCGGCGATCGGATGCGGTGCAGCGCTATATTGGCGGTCGGTGCATCCAACTGCCGACCCAGTTTCTGGCCGTGCTGAACACGGCCGGCCATTTCAAAGGGCCGACCCAGTAAGCGCTCCGCGCTGTCAAAATCCGCATCGGCCAACGCAGCTCGAATGCGCGTGCTGCTTACCCGCTCCCCCGCCTGTTCCCGAGTCGCGGTGGGGGCGACAGCATAGCCAAATTCCTCGGCCAACGCGCGGACATAATTCAGATCCCCCTCACGACGATTGCCAAAACGAAAGTCGTCGCCAAAGGCCAAATACTGCACACCGAGTCCCTCGACAAAGACCTGTTCGACAAATTCTCGGGCGCTGAGTTGGCGCAAGTGCTCGTTAAAGGGCAGGCAGAGCACGTGATCCACACGACAGGCCTCGAGGAGCGGCCATTTATCCCGCAGCGTGGTGATTCGGGGCGGAGCTTCCAGTGGGCGAAGATATTCCCGCGGTAACGGCTCGAAGGTGACAACCGTGGTTAAGATACCCCGTGCATCCGCTTCTTTATTGAGATGCGACAGCACCGCCTGATGGCCAAGATGAATACCGTCAAAGGCGCCAATCGTCACCGCACAGCCGCGGTGACGGGAACGCAAATTATGCCGGCCGCGGATGAGCTCCATCCCCGTTTTTCACCCTGTCATCAATAAAGAAACAGTATACCGCCGCGCTCAGCGCAGATCAGCCATTGCCAAGGGCAGACTTGCTAGGGATATAACCGCTTATCAGCGGCGTAAATCAGCCGGACGAACGCCACAGCAAAGCAGGCTCACCCCAAAGATACCGAGACCTGCGCTGCACAGGATCCCCAGCTGGAGTGCGCGCTGCCACCAGAGCCACTCCGCCCACATTGCGTGATCAGGCATCAGCCAAAGCAGCACCGACACCATCGCCGCAGTCGCAGCGGTCACCTGCACCAGCCATTTCACCGGCAAGCTGCCCTCAGCTAACACCGCATCGCGACGCAAGCCTTTGAAGAGCAACAAAGCGTTAAGCCACGCCGATGCGCTAGTCGCCAGCGCCAGGCCCACATGACCCAGGTTCAGCCACCACATCAAAGGAAACACAAAGGCAACGTTGAGTAACATGTTCGCGACCATGGCGATGATGCCAATGCGCACCGGCGTGCGCATGTCCTCTCGTGCATAGAAGCCAGGGGCCAGCACCTTGACCAGCATGAAGGCGCCCAGACCCAGCGTGTAGGCACGCAGACTGGCCGCCGCCATGGCGCGATCATCACCACTGAAGGCGCCATACTGAAACAAGGTAGCCAAAAGGGGCTCTGCCAAGACCGCGAGTGCCAATGTCGCCGGGATGGCGATCAACAACACGCTGCGAATCGCCCAGCTGAGCGTTCTGGCGAAGGCGGGGTCGTCAGCGCGGGAACGCTGACCCGACAAGGTGGGCAGAATCACCGTGGCAATAGCGATTGCAAATACGCCTAGAGGGAGTTCTGTGAGCCGGTCTGAGTAGTACAGCCAGGAAACGCTGCCCGTAGGCAGCAGTGATGCCAAAACGGTGTCGAGCAATAAGTTGATCTGGCTGACCGAGACACCGAACAAGGCCGGCACCATGAGCACCATGATCCGCCTGACGCCTTCGTGCCGGGGTGCCCAGCGCGGCCGAGGCAACAAACCAATTCCCGCCAGCGCCGGCACCTGAAACAGGAGTTGCGCAAAACCCGCAACCAACACGCCAAGGGCTAGCGCCACTACCGGCTCGTCAAACCCGGGAGCGAACCAGAGTGCGGCAGCAATCAGGCTCAGGTTCAGCAATATGGGGGTAAGTGCCGGTACGGCAAACCGCTGGTAGCTGTTGAGAATAGCGCCTGCAAAACCCGTCAGGGAAATCAGCAACAGGTAGGGAAAAGTCAGCTTGATCAGATCCCCCGTCAGCGCCAGCTTGGCAGGATCGCGGAGAAAGCCGGGGGCAAAAATCGTCGCCACCACTGGCGATGCCATCACGGTAATGAGGGTCAGCACCAGCAGGGTGCCCCCCAGCACCCCGGCAACGCGGTCCACCAGCGCTCTCACCGCAGCCTGACCGCCGTGCTCACGCAAGTCGGTCAGCACCGGCACAAAAGCCTGTGCGAATGCTCCCTCTGCGAACAGCCGCCGCAGGAAATTGGGGATCTTGAAGGCGACAAAGAACGCGTCGGCATTGCCGTTGGCACCGATCAGATTGGCAAGCACCACGTCGCGCAGCAAACCCAACACGCGGGAGAGCATGGTGGCGGAACCCACCACCGCAGAGGAGTTTAAGAGTTTCGGCTCGTGGGTACTATCCGCAGTCGTCATGCTTGGATCTCGCTCACGTGGCGATCAGTCGCCATCCGAGCGCCACTGCGTGCGCAGCCTATCCGCATGGCGCGCTAACCATTGCAACGCGATGAGCGTGTGGCCATTGTTGATCTCATTGCGATCCAGCATCTGCATGACCTGCTCGCGAGGGAGTTGATGCACCAAAATATCCTCGTGCTCGCTCTCCAGACCCTGGACAGTGCCCGGCTGAGACCGGGTAACTTCACCAACAAAAAGGCGAATTTGCTCGGAGCACGCCCCCGCGCTGGGGTAAAAGGTGGCGATGGACTTCAGGCGACCCAACTGGCACCCCGCCTCCTCTTCAGTCTCTCGATGAACCACTTCACTGTCCGATTCGCCGGCCTCCACGATGCCGGCCACGAGCTCCAGCATCCAGGGGCTGTGGCCATCGCGCAGCGCGCCCACACGAAACTGTTCAATCAGCACCAGTTCATCCGTTTCGGGGTCCCACGGCAGCACACCCACGGCGTCACCGCGCTGAAACAGCTCCCGGCGCATAGGTGCGGACCAACCGCCCTCAAATAGTCGGTGACGGAGTGTCAGCGTCTCCAATGAGAAATAGCCGCGGAAGCTTTGCTCGCGCTGCTGAAGGTCCACGTCCGCCGCACCGTAGCGGAGTCGGAATGTGGTCAAAACCGGCGCTCCGTGGACCAATTCACAGGGGCCGAGTGCTGATCCACCTGATCAGCCACATCCAGAATCAGCGCAAACAGCGCCATACGCACCAGCACGCCGTTGTCACTCTGGCGGAAGATGGCCAGATTGGGATTATCATTGAGGTCGATATCGAGCTCTCTGGCCCCCTCACGGGAATCTCTCGGCAAGGGATGCATGATCACGGTATTGGGTTCACAGTTGGCCGTATAAACGCTCTGGTTAAGCCGGAATCGACCTCTGTACAGATCCGCCTCTTCGGGACTGGCAAAGCGCTCTTCCTGAATCCGGGTGCTGTAAACAATATCGACATCGGCAATGCCGGTCTCCAGCACATCGGTTTCCAGCACTTCGAGTCCCGCCTCACGGAGCGTCTCCACCACCGCCTCAGGCATGCTGAGCGCTCCCGGCGAGACCAGACTGATACGCAAGCCCTCAAACAGCGACAGGAGTTTTGACAGCGAGTGCACGGTTCTGCCAAACCGCAGATCTCCCACCATAGCGATGCGCAGACCATCGAGCTCGCGCTGCCTGCCTGCCAGCTCAGAGCGAATCGTGTACAGGTCCAACAACGCCTGACTGGGGTGCTCGTTAGCTCCATCACCACCATTGATCACCGGTACGCGACTCGCGGCCGCGAACTCCGAGACCGAACCGTCCTCGGGATGGCGCATGACGATGATGTCGGAGTAACCGCTGAGTACGCGGGCGGTGTCATACAGCGACTCGCCCTTGGCAATGGCAGAGTGCTCAAAACCGGTTGTTTCACGGACCTCGCCGCCAAGCAGGTTAAAGGCGCTGCCAAAACTGATTCGGGTCCGGGTGGAAGGCTCGAAAAACATAGAGCCCAAGATGGCGCCGTCAAGGACGCGGGTGACGCGCTCGCGATGCGCATAGGGTCGCATGGCGTCGGCAACGGTGAACAACCGCTCAACATCACCCCGCTCAAATTGACTGATGCTCAGAATATGGCTGCCGGCGAATTGCATGTACTGCACTCCACTGCTATCACGCTATTGTAGCGCCGATCATCCCTCCACTGACAGCGCTCTGACCCACTCCTCCAGCTGATTCAATGCGGTCAGGGTAGTTTCCGTCACCTCTGGACGTGCGCGCTCTTCGGCAAGTTCTGTCTCAAACTGTACCAAGGGGAAGGATCCCTCCTGCCACTGAAGCTGGCAGTGCTCGCGCCACTGTGCGGTTTCCGCATCGTTCAACGTCTCGGGAAAGTTGCGGGCCCGATAACGGAACAGCATTTCCGGCAGGCGCTCATCGGCAAAGAGAAAACTCTGACTGGTCAGTGTCGCTGGGTCTTCGGCGATAGCCTGATCGCAGAGACTGCGGTCTCCGTCACTCACGAAGCCGTCATACAGCAGCTGGTCGGGATCAGACCGCTCTGGGAAACCCTGCTCCTGCCACAGACCCTGAAACCGCGAGACAAAGCCGGCCGGGTCAGCAGCACGCGCTGCTCTCAACAGGGATAAGTGTTGTCGATGCAGGTCGCCATCAAGCCCCAGTGACTCCGCCACCTCGCCTGCCACCCAGTGAGTGGGCAGCAGCACCGGCGCGCGGTTGAGGCGAATGGTCTTGATCGGCGGCCTTTCAACGCCATCGGGTAATTCGATTTGCGGAGTAAATAAGTGCTCGCGCACGATCTCGGCAGGCTGTTCCAGAAAGTCCGGCGATATACCCAGGTCGACACAAATCAATTCGCTGTTATTCGTGGGGTGCCAGGCAACCGGCACCACCAAAGCCAAGTTATGTCTTGCACCACCGAACATACCCGACACGTGAACCAGTGGCGTGAGTTCATCCAAATTCACCAGCGCGCTGACCGTGCGCTTGGTGCGCTGTCGGTGCAGGGTGTCAAACAAACCCTCGTCACAGCGCTTCAACAACTTGGCGACCTCGATGGTGGCCACCACGTCGGCCATCGCGTCGTGTGCCGCACCGTGCTGAATCCCGTTGACTGCGGTGAGATCCTCGAGTCTGAAACTGGTGAAGCCGTCCTCTCTCATCGGCCACTCGATCCCCGCAGGACGCAGCGCTCTGAAAGCTCGGGCGACATCCAGCAGATCCCAGCGGCTGTTACCGTTTTGCCACTCCCGACCATAGGGGTCACGCAGGCTCCGCCATAGGGCAAACCGGGTGATTTCATCGTCAAAGCGAATCGAGTTGTAACCAATGCCGCAGGTTTTCGGTTGAGCAAGCTCCCGGTGAATACGGGCAATGAAGGCCGCCTCGGGCAATCCCCGCTCGGTAGCCAGCTGCGGCGTGATACCCGTGACCCGGATCGCGGCGGGATGCGGCAGTCGATCGGGGGTGGGACGCGCGTAAAGGGTCAACGGCTCGCCGATAATCTCTAGATCAGCGTTGGTGCGAACCCCGGCAAACTGCCAGGGTCGGTCCGAAGTGGCGTCAGCCCCCGAGGTTTCGTAGTCGTGCCAGTAAAAGGTCTCAGATGAGCTCAAGCGCCTGCTCTTCGATCTGTGCCTTCCAGATCTGCGGCCCCGTTACGTGCACCGATTCACCCTGGCTGTCGACCGCGACGCTCACCGGCATATCGCGCACCGTGAAAGCGTAAATGGCCTCCATACCCAGGTCTTCAAAAGCCACCACCTCGGCTTTAGTCACCGCCTGAGAGACCAGATAAGCGGCACCGCCCACCGCCATAAGATAGACCGCACCATGTTTTTTGATGGCCTCTACCGCCACGGGGCCGCGCTCGGCCTTACCTATCATGCCGGCGAGTCCGGTTTCCTGGAGTATGTAGTCGGTGAATTTATCCATTCGGGTAGCAGTAGTCGGTCCCGCTGGGCCCACCGCTTCATCTCTCACCGGATCAACAGGGCCCACGTAGTAGATAAATTTGCCCGCCAATTTGACCGGCAGCGACTCGCCCCGCTCAAGCATTTGGGTCATGCGCTTATGCGCCGCGTCCCGTCCGGTGAGCATCGTGCCCGACAGCAACAGCGTTTCACCAGGCTGCCAGGTATGAATTTCTTCGCGGGTCACGGCATCAAGATTGACGCGACGTACCGACTCACCCGGCTCCCAACTGATATCCGGCCACTCATCCACATTAGGCGGCGTCTGAAGGGCGGGCCCCTCGCCGGTAAGCGTGAAGTGCGCGTGACGCGTCGCCGCGCAATTGGGGATCATCGCCACCGGCAGCGACGCCGCGTGGGTGGGATAGTCCATGATTTTCACATCCAATACTGTCGTCAGCCCACCTAGGCCCTGCGCGCCTATCCCGGTGCGATTCGCCGCATCCATGATCTCGAGGCGCAGTTCTTCAATGCGGTTTTGTGGCCCGCGGGCGCGGAGCTCGTGAATATCCACAGGCGCCATAAGCGATTCCTTGGCCAGCACCATCGCCTTTTCCGCGGTACCGCCGATCCCAATCCCGAGAATGCCAGGGGGACACCAACCCGCTCCCATCGTCGGCAGGGTCTTGGCCACCCAGTCAACGATACTGTCCGAGGGGTTCAACATTACCAGCTTCGACTTATTTTCAGAGCCCCCGCCCTTCGCAGCGACATGAACGCTGACCGCATCACCAGGTACCAGGCGGGTATGAATCACCGCCGGCGTGTTGTCTTTGGTATTTTGGCGCCGTCCCGCGGGATCCTCAAGAATGGAGGCGCGCAGGGTGTTATCCGGGTGGGTATAAGCGCGGCGGACACCCTCGTTAATCATGCCCTCGAGAGACATCTCTACCTCCCACTGCACTGACATCCCGATCTCAATAAAAACGGTGACAATGCCCGTATCCTGACAGATAGGTCGATGCCCCATAGCGCACATGCGGGAGTTAATAAGAATCTGCGCCATCGCGTCCTTGGCAGCAGGATTACGCTCCATCTCCCAAGCACGGTGGACTGCCTGCACAAAATCGAGCGGGTGATAGTAAGAGATGAACTGCAGCGCATCGGCGACGCTGTCAATCAAGTCCTGTTGTTTGATTACGGCCATTGCGGTGCTATGTCCTTTATTGCATGCCCGTCGCGTTCATCGCCGCCACATCGGCTTCGAGCCGTGTGATATTGGCGTTAACCTGCCGCCGGAACGCGTTGATGGACTCGATCCACTCAGCGTTGCTCTCAACTTGTTTGCGCAGTGCCGCACGTTCAAGGTTCGATTTATTGAGCCCGTCCGCCAGACGTTCCACATCGGTTTGCGCACGCTGAGCACTGGCCGCCAGACGCTCCAGATCGCCAGCCACCTGCGTCAGTGATGCTAACTCAGAGCGCATCGTGGTCAATTGTTCGGCTTGGTTCGTGGTCCTGTTATTGAGCCCCGTGATTTGCTTTTCTTGTGTTACGGCAGTTTTTTCAAGTTTGGTGAGCTTGGCATTACTGACCTTTCGGGCATCCCAGAGTTTCCGCACTTCGGTATCAAGCAGGCGAAGCTGAGCACCCATCGCCGTGGCGGATTTATTCACTGTTTCGTCCGTGTCCGACAATAGCGCCTCGAGATCGGACACTCGGGCCTGAGTGGCCTTCTGCTGGGTCTGCGACGCATCCAACAATGTTTGTAACTGCCAGGCCCAACCACAGGCGATACCCGCCACCGCCAGTGCAACGGTCAACACCATCCTCGCTGCCAGCCCCATTGCCGCCTCACCGCGTGGTGCACGCGGCGGAATTGCACCACGTGGCGCAGAGGACACGGCCTCCTCTCGATTGGCTGCGAAAGAAGGAATATCGTTGAGATCGTCGCGCGACATCGTCGTCACTCGTTATCGGATGTCGGAATTATATCGCTCTGCACCCCCTTAGCGACGACAGGTTGGATTATTCCCGCTCACCACTGGGGGGGCGCAGAACGGCGCCTCTGACCACTGTCAGGCACGGAACGTAGCTCTAGACAGAGGTAGAGGTAGACGGGAGTGGCGAGGGTCATGGGCGATATGTGGGAAAATCGGACTGTGGGAATCTGGGAATGGCGCGTTTAAGACCCACCGCTTCTCACAGCTATCGAGGCGACTGCGCGCTACGAGCCAGCGATATTTCTGCCAGAGATCGCTACCTCGCGCGCAGGATTGCCCGCAAAGGGCCACCATCACTGACAATATTGTCAGGCACCTCGAGATCCAAAAGCGTCGCGGCGACAGGATAGACGTCCAATTGGTGCGCTTCAGGTATGACACTGCCCTCCTGAAAGGAGGGGCCTACGGCTACCAGAAAGGCCGCCATATCTTCCACCGTCGCCGGGTAGCCATGCATGCCGCGAAGATTGACGTCCTGACCCCCACCTCGTCGAAAAACGCGAGGCGGCGCCGTCTCTATGATGATGTCACCGACTCCCGGATGATTTTCAAAATGACGCTCAGAAAGATCGAGAGAAGACAGCCGCTTCCATCGACCGTCACTCATGCTGTCCAGCTCGCTCTCGAGGCTGTCGATATCCACATCAGGGTCGCGCTGGTAGTAAGTTACCCGAGTGCTGCCGTTCACGCGCTTGAAACCTTTTGGGCGTGGCAAGGTATTGGTATCAATAAACAGATCGGGATTCACCTCTGACATGCCATGGTCCGAGACCAGCATCAGGTTGATATCGGCACCCTGCTGCGAATTGATCGATTCGATAGCCTGCCACAACACCGCAATCTGACGATCCACCTCAATGATGGCGGAGAGTGTTGCCGGCGCTGCAGGTCCATAGGTATGGCTCGCTGAATCGACTATAGAAAAATATAGGGTGACCAGCTCAGGGCGCTGTTCGGCTGGCAGCGCTAACCAATCTACGACCTGCTGCACACGCTCTCGGTGGGGCACTCGGCCGTCAAAGGCCCGATAGTCAGTGGGCAGCCTGTTGGCAAAAGGTGCATCGGATTCCGGCCAGAAGAAAGTAGAGGCACGACCCCCCTGCTGCTCGACCAAAGTCCACAGCGGGATACCCGCCAACCAGCTGGGATCTTTGCGGCCCTTGCCCATGCTGTAACAGTCGGACCGATCACTGCGGCAAAAATAATTATCGATGACACCGTGCTGTGTTGGGTGTAGCCCCGTGGCGATCGACAGGTGCCCGGGAAAGGTCTTTGAGGGATAAACGGTGCGCAGCTTCGTCACCCGCGAACCCTGAGCCGCAATGGACCGCACATTTTTGGCCTGCGGCCAGTCGAAATAGTCCCAGCGGAAACCGTCTATCGATACCAGCACCAGCGTCTGTCCAGTACTTGCGGCGCCCCATAGCGAGGCGACCAAGCCCAAGGCAATGATTAATAAACGGGGAATCAATCTATTGGCTCGCGGCTGGATGGGGGTCAGCTTATGAAGGCGAAAAAGATAGCATAGTGAGGCTTCAGCGGAATAAGAGCCCGCCATCGCACCCCATGAGTATTGATCATCTCTCTTCCCTGCACAAAAAAGCGGCCCGTAGGCCGCTGTTCAAACTGTCGATGGCACTCAATCGATGTAATCAGAGATAGAGCAAAATGCCTAGAATCGCCAACATCAGCGCGAGCGAGCAGTGCACCACGCCCATCACAGACTTCATCGGGCCCATGCCGCCGAAGAGTGCGTTGATTTCGAGCACAATGATGATACCCATGGCCGTGAACAATCCCGTATCAGACACCGAGCCGCCAACCTGCGTTGAGATTGCAGCGATATGCTTAGAACCCAGCATGCCGAGCAGCATGGGGCCAGAAAACAAGGTGTTGGTACGACTCGCCAGACCCGCCTTCGCGGCAGCGGCAGGGCCGTCGCCCTCCTTCATACCCAGTACGATCTGCTGATTCGGCCAAATCACCAGCCAAACATTGAGGAACATGAAAGTGCCTGCCAGTGCGCCTACCCAGATCGCGGGCATGGCCATACCAAAAGCTCCTACCTTGTGGAAGAGGTAAGCACCCGTCAGGAACGTGAGCATGGCACCCCACCGGAACCACCACAGCGCGCGAGGCGCCAGTTTGGCCATGGCGTCAGATTTAGCGCTCGCCTCGGCTTCTTTGAAATACTCGGTTTGAACAAAATTGAAGTAATACAGCATGCCGATCCAGACGATGCCGGCCAGCACATGGAAATAACGAAAGAAAAACTCAATATAAGACATGCATGCGTCTCCCGGTTTTTGTAATGACGGCGCAAAGGCCCTGCCCGGGCGGCATTATATATCAGCCCACGCACGAGCGGTGGTTCGATCGGCGAACTCCAGACAGCTTGTTTCTCATGATTTCTTTTACGAGTGACGACACATGCTGTGGCAAGCCGGCGTGGACGACTCGCCGCACTCACCCAGGCAAAAAAAACCCGGCAGAGGCCGGGCTTTTTTATCTTCGCTAAGTGAGCTTACATCATGCCGCCCATGCCGCCCATGTCGGGCATTGCTGGTGCTGGCGCGTCGTCCTTCGGCGCTTCGGCAATCATCACCTCAGTGGTGATCATCAGGCCCGCCACTGAACCGGCTGCCTGCAGCGCGGTACGGGTCACCTTGGCGGGGTCGAGAATCCCCATCTCGATCATGTCGCCGTACTC
>Ga0163109_10001170_pt1 | contig 20911 bp, 17 predicted proteins | sample CRUFie1St13metaG_FD_108704 | JGI IMG/M metagenome (GOLD analysis project Ga0163109, IMG submission 108704) | Marine microbial communities from the Costa Rica Dome - CRUD Field 142mm St13 metaG | ecosystem: Environmental > Aquatic > Marine > Oceanic > Photic zone | place: Costa Rica: the Eastern... | reverse complement strand
TTACCTCAAGACTCGCGAGGAGATGGAATTAGTCTTCAAAGAAGTGCCTGAGGCTATCACCAACACCTCAGCCGTGGCGGAAATGTGTGATGTAAAGCTCCCTTTTGGAGAAAACAACTACCCTGTATATGAAATACCCCCCGAGCTGACTACTGACTATGTTGATAACGAAGCATACCTGCTCAAGCTCTGCCAAGATGGCATGCAGGACCACTACAATGTGAATTATGTCCCGAAAGCAGACCGCTCTGAAGATTCAGTCGAAGACGAAGAACTGGCTGTAAGCCTTTCGAGGCAAATAGACTTTGAGATTGAGGTCATTCAGAATACTGGCTTTCTAGATTACTTCCTAATCGTATGGGACTTCATTCGGTGGGCCAAAGAAGAAAATATTCCTGTTGGTCCTGGGCGAGGATCCGGAGCAGGCTGTCTTGTCGCCTACTTGCTTAAGATCACTGATATCGACCCCATTCGCTTCAAGCTCATCTTTGAACGCTTTCTAAACCCAGAACGTGTTTCGCCGCCAGACTTCGACATCGACTTCTGTATGAGGCGGAGAGAGGAAGTGATCGACTACGTACGAGAAAAATATGGGCACGAATGTGTAGCCAATATTATAACTTTCGGTACCTTTGGTGCAAAGATGGTCGTACGTGATCTAGCCCGGGTTCTTGATATTCCGTATGCAGAGGCAGACAAACTGGCTAAGATGGTTCCAGACGAGCTGAACATCTCACTAGAGGACGCATTCAGCAAGAGCGAGGAACTTAAGCAAGAGCTGCGGCATAACCCTCTGGCAGAGAAGATCTATGGACTAGGAACTGTTATCGAGGGCATGGTACGCAATACTGGCACACACGCAGCCGGAGTTATAATAGCTGATCGACCTCTTAACGAACTTGTCCCACTCACAACCCAAGAAGGAGCTCTTACTACCCAATACCCAAAGGATCCTGTCGAGAAGTTGGGGCTGCTCAAGATGGACTTCCTCGGATTGAAAACCCTTACTGTTATAGCCGATGCAGAGAATAACGTAAGGCAGGCAGGCAATGCCGAGTTCGACATCGAAAAAGTTACATTTGAAGATGAGATAACCTTTCAATTACTAAACGAAGCGCGAACCGTGGGCGTCTTCCAGCTGGAGTCCTCTGGAATGCAAAGCCTATGCCGACAGTTCAACATTAGTACTATAGATGAGATCATCGCCCTGATTGCTCTGTACAGACCAGGTCCGATGGACCTCATCCCTGACTACATTCGAGGTAAAAATGACCCGTCCACAATAAAGACGGCCCATCCCTTGTTAGATGATATCTGCGCAGAGACCTATGGAATCATGGTCTATCAGGAACAAGTTATGGAGGCCGCAAAGGTCATTGCTGGTTATACCCTCGGTGGGGCCGATATGCTCAGACGTGCAATGGGAAAGAAAAAGCCAGAGGAAATGGAGAAACAGAGGGGGATCTTCATCAAAGGCGCAGAGAAAACCAATAAAATCCCCAAGAAAAAGGCCGATGAGATTTTTAAGATTCTAGAAAAATTTGCAGGATATGGATTCAATAAGTCACACTCGGCAGCCTACGCAATACTAAGCTACCGAACCGCCTATCTCAAGGCAAACTACCCAGTTGAATTCATGGCAGCTATCCTCTCTAACGAGCTAGGCAACTCTGACAAAGTTGCACACTTTGTGGAGGAAACTGAAATGATGGGGATTGAAGTACTTGGACCAGATGTTAACGAGTCCAGGGAAAACTTCACACCTGTCCGAAAGGAAGAAGGCGGAGCAAGTATTCGCTTCGGAATGGCAGCAGTAAAAGGCGTTGGTGAAGTCGCTGCACAAATATTAATTGGCGAGCGCGAGGCAGATGGCCCCTTCAAGTCCCTGTCTGACTTACTCGATCGGGTTGAGTCTGAAAAGGTCAACAAACGTGTGCTTGAGCATCTAATTAAGACTGGGGCTTTTGACGCAACTGGCCAAGACCGAGCCGAACTTCTAGCGGATCTAGAACCGCTCATGAAACAGGCCATTGTGCGCCGTCAAGAACGAGATGCAGGACAGACCTCATTCCTCGACGACCTATTTTCTCAAACAGAGGCAAATGGCGAAGACTCTGAAAACTCAAGTTACGACAGACCCAACCGTAAACTCAAAATGAGCAAGGCCGAAAAGCTTCAGTTAGAAAAAGAATTACTTGGCTTCTACATTTCCGGGCACCCCTTGGATGCATTTGGAAGTTTACCCGCAAGCATGAACGAGCTGCAAACAGAGGATTTGCCAAACCAACCCCATAGAACTGCCTTCAGACTATGTGGTGTGGTAACAGGCCTTAACAAGCGTTTCACACGCAACGATAATAAGCCCTGGGCCATGTTTACCCTGTCCACTCGCAGACAAGGATTCAATATGCATATGTTCTCCAAGGCATATGAGACTTCAGGTGAAACATTACTGGAAGATCAAATCGTGACCGTCCAAGGATATATAGCAAATAGAGATGGAGACGTCCGTCTCAATGTTCAGGAAGTTCTCCCTCTGGATAGGCAATTACCACAACTGGTTAAGTCTATCACATGGTATTTACAGGACAGTACTGAACGCGTTGATTTTTTAAAGCACGTACGCAAAGCGCTCGATGACAGACCTGGAGATACAGTTGTCAGCTTTGCGCTCATAAACAGCGATGGCACTGCACTGCGTGTTGAGACAGCAACCAGCCTTCGTCTCCATCTAACCCAAGATGTACTGCATAAGCTAAACCAACATCCTGCAGTAGTTGGTACTGGATTTGATTTAGCAAAAATGCCAGTTTATGATAAGAACATTTTCTAGTTACCCAGCAATTTGCCATTGCACATCAATCGACGTATGCTCAGAAAGGTAACGAAACAAGAATTCCTAAGCTAAAAAGGCGTGCCGGCAGAACCAAGAAAACCTAGCTACCCAGAACGGATTTCGAAGGAGGAAATAAATACTCTGCCAATTCGAAGCTTTCCTGGAACAATTCGTCTGATCCAGACGCCAGAAGCATTGACTCGTGCTCTCGGACCAATGCGTCGAGAAACCATTTTAGGATTCGATACCGAGACAAAGCCCACTTTTCAAAAAGGAATATCCTATCCTCCCGCACTAATACAACTCGCCACAGGCAAATCTGTTTATCTGATCCGGCTCACTCACCTAGAAGACCTAGGTGAACTCACACAAATCCTAGCGAACCCAAATTGTTTCAAAGTTGGTGTAGCCGTAAAGGATGATATTGCAGGACTTCAGAAGTATGGTGAGTTTGAACCCGGCGGCTTTATTGATATCGGCCAACTAGCACATAAGCTCGGCATCCAAACGATTGGGTTACGAAGCCTAACAGCTATTTTCCTTAAGTTTCGTATCTCCAAAAAAGCTCAGGTTTCAAATTGGGCAAGACGCCAACTTTCTAATTCTCAGGTTCAATATGCTGCCACTGATGCTTGGGTCAGTAGGAAAATCTTCCTTAAGCTGAGACGCTTCAATCGGTTAGCAGAAGAGCTTAAGAACACGATCCAACTCAACGACGGACCAACAAAGAATTGAAATATTTTGAGGTGAAATTTGTAAAAATTCAGATTTTGTGACATTAATTTAATACGTACACATATTAATACCAATGAAATCAATCCACACAATATCGACTCTTTTACTCACAATTGCATTATTTTCCGGATGCGAGACGCCTGGACCAGGTGCTCAACGCGGAGCCGTCGGAGGTGCTGCTACTGGGGCTATACTTGGTGGTATCATAGGCCATCAATCAGGTGAAGGCGGCGAAGGAGCAGCACTAGGCGCAGCAACTGGTGCTCTACTCGGAGGTCTACTCGGGAATGCCAAAGACCAAGATAATGCAAGACGTGAAGCTGAGGCCGCCAGAAATGCACGAGAGCGTGCTCTCCAACGCCAAAGGGATGCAGAAGCAGATAGAAGACGCCTAATCTCACTTGGACGAAGCGTAGAAGACCCACAAGTGCTTGCAGCCCGACAAAGAGCCGAAGCTGCTGAGGCAGAGGCTGATCGTTTAAGGCAGGAACAAGAGGCAGCAATCCGAAGGGCGCAGCAACTCAAAGAATTCGAAGAGCGTGAACGCCGAGCTAAGGAAGAAACCCGCAGACTCAGGGAAGGATTATAGCTTAGATATTTTGAAGATTTCCTCAGTAATTAAAGAAGGGTAGCGTAGAGTTACCCTTCTTTTTTTAAAGCCAGATAATATGCACAATAAAGGTCTAGTTCGTATTGGACCAATTCTGAAATCGTCTGACCTCCTTAAAAGTACAGTCCTTTTAGAATCAATTATTTCTGAATTTACTGCATCCCGGGCCGAGTGGAAGTACAGCCATAAAATCAATGGTAGATGGGAAAATATTTATGTGGACATTGACCTCGTACCTTCTGTGCGAGCCGTTCTTTCAATTGCAGCAAACTTAGCCACTCAAGAGACAGGAAAAAACTTAGTATGCGGGCACGGCATATTAAAGGACAGCTTTTGGTTTAACTGCATGGCAACAGATGAGTCGACTGGTTGGCATAACCACAAAGCTCGTGCTGCAATGTCTGGTGTATTCTACCTAACAGTTCCAAAAGACTCAGGAGACTTTTTGTATCGAGAACAAAATAGACAAGAAAGTTCAATTACACCTGAACCCGGAATGCTACTCTTGTTTCAACCCACAATGAACCACGCGGTTTCTATAAACAAAAGTAAAGAAGATCGAGTGTCACTCGCTTTTAACCTTTTCACTTTGCCTCTAGAAATGGGATTAGAAGACCCATTAAGTTGCGATTCGCTCGTGGCACGCTAGACATCTTCAACAACCACCCACTTCTCTAGCCGTCCATTACGAATAAGGGCTTTTGCATCTTTGGGAAAGCGACCGAATATAGAATCAACAAGAAAGCTAACTTCTACAGTCCAGTAGGGTCGCCCTTGAATACGTTCCTGTTTGAGCACACCCCAGCGCTGTATAAATTGCTCTTGGCAGTCCTCTAGTCCATTTGCACGAATGCTAGCCATAGCAACCTCAACACGACCTCGATTATCAACTCTAGGCTTGGTACCAAAAGTGGGATCGATCTTAAGAACAGGACGAGGGCGCACAGGTTCTGAAGTCGGTTGGTTTGCTGGAGCACTTACAGCAACATCCCCGGGCACAATGGGCATTCCAGCGAGAATGCGGTCTCGTGCATCTTGACGTTGTTTATCTACAAGACGATTCCATCCATTAACATTGGTCTCGTAAATTTTAGTAACTACATTTTTGAGTGTAGTGTCGTCTATATTGACATAGGTTTGCATGCGCGATGAACGCCCTGGTCGTACTAGTAATTGAGGTCCTCTTTGAGCATTTACAAACACGGCACCTCCAACAGGCACAGAAATTGATCCACCAGTCTGGTCAGAGAAGTTAAGCTCTTTTGCGGCGGCAACTGGCAATGGGAAGAGTTTTGTAGGAATTGCTGTCCAGTTCTTCACAGCTTCGGCCAACGGAGGAAAGACTTTGTAAGGAAACTGACTGACGACTTGAGCCTCTTCCTGGGGAGTTAATGAAGGCTGGACGGGTTCTGAGAAAGAAGCAGGTGGTGAAGAAACAGCTTGGGGGGATTGAGTCTGGGTGACGACAGATGGACTTGATCCGGAAGGTTCGGTCGAAGGATTAAGATCTTCTCTAGGATTCCCTGCAGTTTCACTCTGGGTCTGAATACCGATAGTTTTCTGCGCAAAGTCTCTGACTGGTGGAAGAATAAAATAGAGACAGACAGAAGTACCTAGGAATACAAAAAACCCAATGATGAATAAAAATAGAAGAGGAGATTTTTTTTTAGGCGCTGCTAGTGCCCTACTCGTCTTTCTTCGTATTTTTTTCTCAGAACCAGCTTTAGTGTTTATACCAGGAATTTCACCAACAGTGCCCCACTCCCCTTTCCACTCATCTATCAATGCCCAATCACTCTTATTCAACTCACCCTTCTGGAGAAGAATTTGAACTTCTGAAAGGTTCATTGAGCGTATATCTTCGTCGCTGAAGTAGATCTGTATATTGTTCATCCTGTAAATCATTTACAGTTTTGTGGAGAAAGGACATAAGGCGCAAAGGTATTTTCTTGAAAGATTGTGGTTATAACCAATCTTTGGGTGACTCTCCTGAAAGCGACCTTGAAAGGTTAAAGGTGATTAAAAAAACAAGACCACTAAATCAGGACAAACGTCATCTCCATATCACCAAAGAAATGAAAGCTAAACTATTAATCCTATTAGCTCTAAGCCAACATTTTCAAAATCTCAGTTTATCCGGTCAAGACAGTAGCATCTTCAAGTCTACCACTGCGGACCGAAAAGACAACTCCTACATACTCGCAGAGAAAGACATACTGACTGTAACAGTCTTTGACGAGGAAAACCTTGCAACGACTCAACCGATAGATGGCAACAATGAGATTAAGGTTCCTTTGGTTGGCAAGATTGAGGTAGGTGGATTGACAGTTCGAGAAGCAGAGCAGTTATTGGAAAGAGAGTTCATCCGGCAGGAATACCTACGAAATCCCCTGATTACCATAAAGGTTCAATCTCGCAAGGAGGTTTCAGTTTTAGGTGAAGTCAATTCTCCTGGCACAATCACATTTAAGAGTGATGTAAACGTTCTCAATATTATAGAATTAATAGCGATGTGTGGAGGATTTAACAAACTTGCAAATAAGAAAAAAGTGCAGGTGAACCGACGACTTTCAGACGGTACTTTTCAGACGACGATTCTAGATGTGGACAGTCTACTTGATCAGGAAAAGCGTGAAAGACAAGGCTTGAAAAAGCTAAATGTTTTTGAGGTTAAGCCTGGCGATATCGTATTTGTACCCCAACGTTTTGTTTAGTAGTTAATGAGCAAGACACGAAACGATATGACTCCTCCCATTGGAGCGGTCAAACTAAAGGGTTGGGCAGAATATCTGATTATTATCCGTGAAAGATGGTTGTTGGCTCTCACCTTGTCAGTGTCGATCCCTTGTTTGTTTTTCTACTATCAGATTCAGAAACCAAAGATATACAGCTCGAGTGCATTCCTTATTGTAGAACCATCCGCGGACAGAGTGGTAAATATTGAGGAGGTTGTTAACCTCAACACTCTTGATGAGGATGTGATGCAAGTTCACTTCAGTCAGTTGAATAGCTCCATTTTCAAAAAATTTGTCTTTGAAACCTTCACTGATGCAGAGCTTGAACAACTCATTGAGCCATATCTAGAGGAAGAATCCGTGATTTTAAAAAACAGAAAAGTCAAAAATGCAGCGCAGGTGTACTATGGAGGTTTGAACATCAGAAGAATTGAACGACAAAACAAGTTTGCCATTCAGATGCGACATAGACGTCCATCCATTGCAGCTTTGGTGTCCAATAGATATGCAGAACAGTACTTAAACTTTCTCAAAGATCGTTCTCGAAAGAGCAACCAAGAAGCGATCGATTTCCTAGCAATGGAGGCTGGAAAAAAATCGGGGATAATGGACGAAAAGTGGGACAAATTGCGAAAATGGCGGCAGGAGAATGACTTGATTTCACTACAAGCACAGCAGGACTTTATTCAGGAAAAGCGCAAGGGAGTAAGTGCTTCTTTAACAGAAGCTGAGCATAGTCAACTAGTGCTTGAAAGTAAGATAACGCTACTAAAACTACAATTAAATAGTGGCAATGACCCTTTTGAAAATCCTGATGTCATAGCATTCGGTACCCTATCAAAATTAAAAGAAGATAAGGAGGAGTTAATTGTCAAACGTGATCAACTTAGTAGCAAGTACCTAAAGAGACATCCACTTGTCGTAGAAAATGAAAAATTACTTGAATCTCTAGATAAGAGAATAATACTTAATATAAAAGCTTTGGTGCAAAAACTCAATAACGAACTCTCTGAGGTTAAGAGTAACAAAATTGAGTTAAGCAGACATTTAATGGCACTAGATGAAGATGCCAAAAAACTCAATGTACTCTACGTGGAATCAGACCGTTTGCAGTTTGAGATTCAATCCAATCAAGAGAGTCTGAAGTCAATCACTGAGAGGCAGCGTGAAATCGAAATCACCAGTAGACTAGACAGTATAAACGTAAAGATTGCCGACAGCGCAAACATCCCCCAAAGGCCTTTAGAACCCGACTTAAAGAAGACTGCTGTACTTGCTTTTTGTTTAGCAATAATGCTGTTTATTGGAGTTCCAATTGGCTTAGACGCAGTGGATAACAAGGTATCGAAAAGCTGGGATATAACAAACCTACTTGATGTAGAACTGCTGGCTCAGATAGGAACGTTAAAAGTGCCAAAGGCTGAGCGAATGAATGTGGCGAGGAAAGGACTTGACCACAGCGTGGTGGAAAGCTTCAGAGACCTCTACAGCCAAGTGGGAATGCGTTCTGGAGTTGATTTCCCTAAGACCATACTAATTACAAGTACAATACCGGAGGAAGGTAAGTCGATGTTGGCAAGTAATATGGCAAGTATATTTGGTAGGCATGGACACAAAACCTTACTATTGGACTTAGACCTAAGACGTCCAAGTCTACATCGAGGATTTAACCTTTCTAATCACCAAGGAATAATACACCATGTAAGAACAAAAGAAACGTTCCTTGGTCCAATCACGAAAGCTCCAACGCTTGGCATACATGAACTAGAGGAAAATGTACACCTGCTTTGTTCAGGAGGTCATTCTAGGGACGCAACTGAAATAATTGTCAGCAATCAGTTTGAGTCCCTGATGGAAAGCTTAAAAGCAGAATACTCATTACTAATCCTTGATACACCCCCACTAGGCGTTTTCCCTGATGCACTCCTTCTGGCTGAGAAAGCAGACGAAATACTGTATCTTATTCGGCATGGTAAACCCAAGCGGACCGCTGTTCGAAATCTCATTCACAAACTACAAGCAACTAACAGCAACGTGTTGGGTGTAGTCGTCAATGATCTTCCTCCAAAGAAGGCATCATACTACGGTCAGTATGGATACTATAGCTATTATAAATATAAAAGCTACCAAAACACCTAGGGGATTTAAAAACCGACAATGATTACATCTTCAAATCAATACTAATTTCCATAGTGTTTCGTTTGAATCCTCGACCAGAGTTTGTGTCATTCCAGGAGTAATTTCCTAGTAACTTTGCAGTTAGGTATTCGCTGAATAGATAACTCACTCCAAACCCTAATGAAAAATTGTAATCTTTTCTGGGTGAGTTCCCTGCTAAAGTGTTAGTGAAGTCCACAATGCCGTAACTTGCGCTAATAGATGATGAGAGAAATTGAGTGTATGAGTGATTAAAGTCTAATAATAGAGTTTGGGATATAATAGAATCATTAACTGGTGTGGGAATCGTATCGGCATTAAGTGCGATTGATAATATTGTTACATCAGGACGTAGACTCCATTCGAGATTTGTAGTGGAAACAAAACCATCTTTGTAGGAGATACCATCATTTAGCTTTCTTCGAAATGCGCCAAATTCAATTGAACCTGTCAGAAGACTTGTGATTGAACCTTCTGCACCAATTGATACAGACTCATCCTCTCCGCTCATTTTTTCGGCATCACGAAGGCTGATAGAATCGGCATTATTGCCAATTATGAGGTTTTCTCTAAACCTGTAGCTAAGTTTTAATTCAAGGAGTTCAGAGTACTTGTAGAAAATAAAACCCCGTAGCATTTCTCGATCGACGTCGCTAAGCCTTTTCCCAGACTTGGATATAAGTGATTTCATATTGGAAGAAGAGGCATCCATACCAATTCCGTAAATTGGATGAAAATGATAATGTACTCCTCCCAATACAGAAAAGATATTAGAGTCTGTTCTCTCACCGATGATTGGATTGGGCGTACCAGTTTCCGAGTAGCTTGTGGAGAAATTTGCTTTAAGATTCGTGTGCTCTACATTAGGGTAATCTAGTCCGAACTGAAACTGAAGATTTTCATAGTTTAGACGTCTATCACGGTAGAAACGTCCTACTTCTAACCCTAAACTGGTATCTATGCTCAAAAGCCCGTTATCTTGAAAATAAGTGATCTTTGGAGTTGCTGAGGAAATAATTTCATCTACTGGGTTCAGATGTGCTGAACCGATGTTGCTGTCATACAACTGGGCAAGTTTGCAAACCATGTTCACCTGACCATCGGCAATGGAAAATAAGGAGTGTAGTTGTCTGCAAGGTAGTAGAGTGATAATTAAAGCACTAAAACCCTTGATGATAACTAAATTTTTACTCTGGAATGGCATTACGCTTAAGACTTACAGTAGCATTACAAGCTGAAAGCAATCTCAAGAAGATGCACTTCGGATGCGACTCAAAATAATGGAATAGTAAATGAGGGAATTATTACAGATAGGGGCAATTTGATTAGATGCTATGGTAACAGCTAAATGAAAAGTAATGTTACAAAATTTATTATTAGCTTTATGCTTTAGGTCAAAGCGAAACAATATCGCGATAGTGCTGAAGCAACTTTAGGATCATAACATCAGTATGAAATTCTTGACGATACCGTAACATGCCAGCGTGACCAAATTGCTTATTCAGTTTAGAGTTTTCCAAAAGCTTGCGCAATGCGAGTGCCATGGAATTAACATCAGAGGGAGAAACAGTGATGCCAGTCTTCTCGTTTAATGAAACATAGGGAACAGTAGAAGACAACCTTGTGTTAACGACAGGGATGGAGTCCGCCATAGCCTCCAGTTGAACAATACCAAAGCCTTCACTCCTTGCGACTGAAGGGAGAGCAAATACATCAGCTGCCAGATAGTATGGACGAACATCTTCTAGCTTTCCAAGCAAGTGTACCTTTCCCCAAATCCCTGTTTCATTCGCTAGATTGCATAACTCGCTGCGTAGCGGTCCATCTCCAACAATAAGGAGAGTTGCATCTATGTCCCTCATCGCTTGTATTAAATATTTAAAACCCTTGTAATATACGAGTCGTCCTACGCCAAGTATGATAGGTCCGGGAAATCTTCGGCGAATTTCCTCTGACTCAACTACTTGAGAAGTACTTGGGGATTCAACATCAATTCCATAAGGTATACGAACACATTTATGTCGCAATGGACGAAGATAAGGAGAAGCATCGATCATCGCACGAGAGGTAACCAATATAGAAGAGGCACGACGTAAGCCAGCGATAAGAAATGGAGCAAACATAAGCCCAAGGAACTTCTGGCGAATAATATCACTATGATAAGCGAATACTAATTTTGCACGGCTACCTGAAGCGAGGAAAGCCAGAAGTGCAGAAGGATTAGGCCAATGCAGGTGTACAATGTTCGTGTTACTACTGATTGTATGGCGAGCCAAGGTAAAGTTGATCGGTGAACCAGCTATATCAAACACACTCCCAAGACGAGTGATAAGAATACCATCACGAACTTCAACTAATGTCTCAGTATCCCGCTCGTTGAAGACTAAGCCTGAGACAGAAACACCTTGATCTCGAAGCCCAATAAGTGTCTGTTCCATAAGGCTCTCGATCCCTCCTCTACTAGGAGGGTAGAATTTGCCAATGTGCAAAACTCTTAAGGCGTGGTTCGATGTGCTCATCGTAAAGTAAGTTCTTCAAGCATTTCTTTGTTGATTACAACGCAGTTAATGGCCGTGTTCTTCCAGGAGAACTTTTGCGCCTGACGACGACTTGCATCCCTAAGAGCACGCCAAGAGTTCGGGAATGCGGAAGACTCTTCGAGCAGAGAACATGCCTCGTCAGCCCATTTCCCAACATCTCCGACAGGAGCATATTTGGCAGCATCTCCTCCAACTTCTCGGAGGACAGCAAGGTCTGAGCAAAGTACTGGAGTACCAGCAGCCATGGCCTCCACAACTGGAAGGCCGAAGCCTTCTGCCTCTGAAGTCAGAAGTAAGAGAGTGCTTCGCGCCAGCAATTGGCAAAGTTCCTTATCAGGTATGTTTTCCCTGGTATCGATGAACCCCGCTACTCCGAGATTATCTGCTAGCTTTACCTGTTCATCCGTGAAGGAACTTCCAATCCGTATAAGCCTGACATCATCAAGTCGCTTTCTAATTTCGGAAAAAGTCTTTAAGAGAATATCGATGCGCTTCCGCCTAATCGTGCTGCCTATATGTATAAGTGTACGGGGCAGAGGTTCACAACAATCTTCAAAGGCAGAAAAAAAGGAATCGTCCACACCCATTCTACAGAGGTGAATTCGAGATTCTGGTAACAAACCGTAACGAAGGACTCTGGAAAGAGTTGCATGGCTGTCACAAGCGACTCGTGATGCTTTTTGAAAACCACTTAGGATACGAGAAGTCATCAACCGGAATGGATGACCTGCAGGATTATCAGCTGGTTCTAATAAACATTTAAAAGTATCTAAATCGTGACAAGTAACCAAAACACGTCTAGGATCCAAAACGTGAATTAGTTGACTGTAGCTGTGGTCAATTATATGAAAAATATCAAATTGTTTTCTTACACTAAATAACTTTATGGGATAAAAAAAGAATCGATTAAAAAATCGGTCCAAATTAATCGCTATACTGTTAGCTCTAAACACTGGAAATAGTGAGAAAACCCTAACCATTTCCGGACGAATTAGCTCAACATAAATGTTTTCAACTTGGCTAATTTCTCGAAAAAGAGTTTCAGCAACACGATCCATACTTGGCCAACACTCTTCTTTGAGATCGGCAATTATGGCTAAACGGTAGAGAAGTCCCTCTTTAGTTTTAGAATTTCTCAATTATTTACCGATAATAAAATTTTATTAGATATATTAGATGTAATTTAGCCTTCGAAGCATACATCCTGCAACAGCATTGATTTCATCTTCTGTAACTTCGCCACGACTTACATATTTTTTGTAACTTCCAATTGATGTGATGTATGCCTTGCGCATTTGCCTGTTAAAACAAGCATTTGATTCCTTGCCTATAAATCTTAGTATTTTTTCACCAACATCTCGTGAGGAAATTGTGAGTTCTTCATAAAATACTTCTAAGTACCGGTCAGCAGGTAAATTATCTCTAAGTTCCAAGGCATGCTCCAACAAAATACGCCACAACCACAAGCATCTACAGAACTTACTTGCATGGACAAACTCATCTTCTCGCCCTGACTCTACCCACCAGGGTATAACCCACTTGGAATACAAGCGAAAACTACCAATCTCAGAGTTCTTTCGTGAGGCAAGTTCTTGATCTAGCAAAACATGATCAGAAAGTGCATCAGGGTATCTCCGAAGAAAAGAGGCTGCAACATCTCTACCGTCGCGAATAATGTGAACAAACTTTGAACTATTAAATTCTTTAGCGAATACACTAGCTGCAAGACACATCAATGGTTCTTTGTAGGTAAAAAGACTGTTTTTAACTGATAAGGGTTTAAACAAGCCGATCAGAGAAATCTTACCTTTGAGAAGTTTGACAAAACGTTCTGTGCGCCATGTACGTCTCTTTATAAATGCGTGCCAAAATACATCTCTAATACAAGTAGTTATTGACTTACAATGATCTGATTTTGATTTTTCTAATTTAGCCAATAAATGCATTAAACGTGAGGGAGCTAGTATCCCAACGAACTCTTCAACGTCATTAGCACTAGTAACAACGCTCGAAAGAAAAGTGGTGCCTGATCGAGGGGATCCTAGCAAAAACACAGGACCATGAAGATCTAAAAGATGAGGAGAATCCTCTAGCGGAAGAACTTTTTTTATTTTACTTGAATCTGTCTTTTGCATTAAAAAATAATACAGCCTTATTGTGTTTCAAATTGGAAAGTTTTCGCAAGCATATTGGTAAAACTTAATATCTAGCCTGTGAGTTCTTTTTAAAGATTCCTTAACATGTGATTCTAAATCTGATACAGCAGGTCGATTACTAGTACTCTTTTTGGGCTCTACATAATTTCTTTTTTTCCAGTCTAGAATCGACATGAAGTATTTTATAGAATCATCAAACCTTTCCTGTAGACCATATGCAATGTAATATCTTCTGAGATTTGCGCATGCACATTCAAGCAGCATTTTGGAGCTAAACAGCCATGGGAACCTATAATGCATTTCTGATGCAAAATATCCTGCTATGTAATGAGTTTGAAGATTTTGTAGCCTTACATTTTTTGAATAAAATTCCTCCAAACTGAGGGCATCAGCAATATCTCTTAGGGGATGTAAATACTTACTACGATCACAATCCTTTATAAAGTAGTAATGAGATATAGCTCGATCTAATGGATCTCTAAGAAATGTAATATATCGAGGATTTATTCGAAAGAAATTATGTAGCCCGTACTTAAAGTGTCCAGTGACAATTTTATATGAACCAATATCATTCATCCATTGTCGCTTATCTCGATATCTAAAGATTGATACTTCAGGTATATTTGGTGTTAACAAAGTCTCTTTAAAAGAAGTTCCTGAAGTCTTAGGTATATGTGTAAAAAAGATTGTTGTATCAGTACACATATTGATTAATTATTAAAATCACAATATATCAACTAGTTAGACAGGTATTGAAAATATTGTTGAGGGATTTCATGTGGTTGTCCATAGAGAATCTTCTTCTCAGAATCGGAACTTGAGCTTTAGCATTGCTCATGTATTTCGTGTCCGTAAGACATATACATAGAGCTTTTGAAAATGCAGATACACTACGCTCATCCACGACCAAGCTACTTTTAGTGTTATCGAGGAATTCTGAATAACCACCTGGAAATCCAACCACAGGGACGCCGTGGCATAGCGCCTCTAGTGGAGCCATTCCAAGTGGTTCGGGCCACAAGCAAGGCATAGCAAACACGTTGCTTCGAGAAAATTCATAAAGTTTATCCCGATGGTTTAACCAACCAGGAAAATGAATCTTTATATCGCTTTCTTTAGCACAAATATCCTTGGAAATTGATTCCAGAATGGATTTTTGACTTCCCTCCCCAGCAATGACGACTCTTAGTTTTTTATTTACCTTACGAGCAACTAAAGGAAGGGATTTAAGAAGAATATGCGCTCCCTTTTCTTTTTCTAACCTTGCAGCAAAGAAAATTGATAGTTCTTTCTCGCTGATTCTACTGGTGACTTCGTCATTAGAGAAATATACATAAAAAGGTATTCTGCTGATCCTATCCGTATTAAGGTTATTTTTTAACTCACGGAGCATGCTTTCGCTATGAGTGATAACATGATCCGCCTTACTTACGCGCTGAAGCAGAAGAGATTTTTTAAAAAAATCTCGAAACATAGTAATTGGGCTTAGTCCACCACATCTCCTCGGAAGGTAGTGTAATAGACATGCTAACCCCATGCAACGATTACATGACTCAATGGTTGGGAATTTAAAAAATTTTTGCCCACTAATGCAGGTAGATAGATAATTGTGGGCAAAGTAAACGCTCACGCTTTTAGAATCAGCTACCCTGTCCCAGAACTTTAGGTCTTTGATTGATTGGATGTAGTGTAAATCAGCCCCCCATCTAAAAAAGTCCTTTATTCCAAACTTAGAGTCATTACTGGAAAGATTATAGGAAGCTATTCCCTTTGGCCAATACTGCTCATTTGGTAATTTTTTGGAGTAGCCAATTGCGACCTCATGACCAGATTCAATAAGGGCTGGAATAAGTGCTTTAAGATATATTTCAACTCCTCCAGCAAGCCATCCTGGTCCATTTGAGATAGCAATTTTCAAAGCACTTGATCCTTAGCAAAATCCTCAAAAACTACTAGTTTTGAGCAACGCTTGTAGTATAATCTTTTTCCTGAACAACCGACCTCAGAAAGCTTTGTTGGCAATTTCAACAGAGCTAAATTCTTTACGACCAAGGTTCTCACTATTTCCATAATTAGCTAGGATCATGCTTTTGTTGCAATTAAGAAAATCCTACGTAGCCCAACTTCTGTAGGACGCAACAGGAACTACATTAGCCAATACAGACATTATGCTTGTATGACGAGCGTTCGTGCTACTAGCACACTGCTGGAATAACAAGTCAAAGGTTTGCAGATGTAACGGAATTGCGATACCATCTTTAAATGACTGCGAACAGCAACGTCGAGGTAGATAATGGATCAGACAGCTAGGACCAAGAGTTTAGTACAAACGCCCTTACTAGCGCTGACTCAGGTCGACATAAAGCTATGTGAGAAGGATGCTAGTGGACAACGATGGACATGGAATTGGTTCCAAATACCAAGATTCAGTAAAATATGAATGCAGACTAGATCAGAGCCCCAAAGCAGCAATCCATCTAGTCCACTGGGTCCTAGTCTTGAGAGTTCATAGGCATACACATCATCCGACCAGTAGGAGGTCTTACTTAATTCAGCAGAAGTCTGTAAATAACCGATCGCAATCTCGTGATCCATTGCTCGCAGTTTTTAGAATCAACTACTCCAAATAGATTCCGACTCCGCCTACCCTTCCATCCCCAGCAAACCTGAACAATCCAAATCCTTACAGCAGTAGTCTACCTGCGATACGGTCGATCAACTTGTCCTCGTCAAATTTGTTGAGGTATAAAATACGGCCAGCAACCCCCATATCGCTTAAGGTTTGTTTAAAGGTCAGTAGTCGCAGTATCCCTCTACACATCTGATCCGTATCTCCATCACGGACAAGAAGAAGACTTCGATCTTCAAACCAAAACCGTTCAGTCCTCCAGTTCGTGAAGGTAGCGACTGGAACACGATTGCAGAGACCGGCCATTACTCCAGTATGTCTAGTATTCAATCCATCCGGGCAAGGTTGCAGCAATAAGTCACAACTCTGTAGATGGTGCGAGACACTTTCCGGACAAAGGAATCCCTTAAAGTGGCACCGACTAGCCAAACTAGGGTGAGTCCGCGAAATACGATCAACAAAATCTCTTGAACCAACGCCAAGAAGTAAGAACTGAAGACCAGGTTCAGCCTGATGAAGACAAACCATGCAATCGACAAGCTGACGGGAGACAGCAGATCCGTACAAACTGAAATGACCGATAATTCGCTCGGTCGAATTACAGGAATCAAGAAAACTGCTTCTAATAAGTGAGACCTTCTCTGGATCAACATGAAGCTTAATATTGCTTCCAGACGGGAGAATTTCCACCTTTGAGCCACAGGAGAATGTAGTCCTCAGAATACGGCAATAATGCCCAGAGGAAGCCCAAACTGCAGTGCTGGCACGACAAAGAGTTAAGGTCATCAATCTGTAGAGCATCGCACGGATATCACTCTTCAGACCAACCCCAAATGAATTATAGAGCTCATGAAATAACACATAAACGGGAAGTCTCTTGCGAGACAGGTACCAGATCCAAGCAACAAATGAAATGTTAAAACCCCGCATCCCAAAGGCTTGTGGTACCCATTGCAACAATAGGCACCCACCCTCTTGCAAAAGAATCCTGCCAACACGAACGAGGTTAGAATAATTGAAATTGCCCAACTCTGGTCGCAACCAACCACGCTCAACTTCCTCAGAGCAGTATGTGCCCTTGCTACACCAAGTCACTACTGGAAAACCTCGAGCTCGCAAGCCATTGGCTAAAAGCGACGTGTGTCCTGCAACACCACCTGATGCAGGAGGAAACTCTGGAGTTACAATATGTAGAGTTGGGAAATGTTCTGTATGGCTTTCAGACTCTCCCATTTGATCTAAAGAATACTGGACAATTCTGCGAGGTAATGTGAGGTTCTGACAAGATAATTCGAATGTCAGGTTTGGGCAGAAGAAGATTCGCTAAAGCGGTGGTCAAAATCCTTGAAAAAGGGATTGGAGCGAGCCGGCTAGAATATATCTTGTGTCTCCTCTGCAGGAAGCCAACACTTCGTAGGGTCATGAAACTCGGAAGCCTCGCCTACGCGTACGCATCCAATCTCTACGGCGCTCCTTCTCGTCTTGCGAAACTGGATGATTACTACCTGAACGTGCATCTTAAGTCGCCATGGGGCGTACGATCATATTTCTTTGGGGAAAGTGGGGCTTTCACAATCTTAGGCTCACTCTTAAAACCTGGTTGTACATTCCTTGATGCCGGGGCAAATATCGGTCAATTTAGCGCGAAAGCTACTCATATCCTCAATGGGGAGGGGAGAGTCTACGCCTTTGAACCAGATCCAAACAACCGCAAACTCTTGGAGCAAACAGTACAAGAAAACGGTTGGAATACTCAATTAAAAGTCTCTAGCCGAGCCCTTTGGAAAGTGAGTGACTCAGCACTCAAATTCTATCCATCTCAAAGTTCTGAAAACACAGGGACATCCTCACTAGTCCATCACGGAGTCCACCAAGACTCCAGTAAGTTTATCGAAGTAAGAACAGTCACCCTTGATGACTTTATCGAGAGAGAAGGCATCAGTCGAATTAGGCTTCTCAAAATTGATGTGGAAAGAGCAGAGCACGAACTGCTACAGGGGTTTCAGAAGGGCCTTGCTAGAAATGTAGTGGATTTCATTTTGATTGAAATGGAAGGCATAGGACCTGCAATGAAGTTACTGAAGCAAAACGGGTATTCGGGTTTTAAAATTTCAGCTGGACAATTAGCAAGCCACAAAGGCATAGAAGACAGTAGAGTGAGCGACTTTCTTTTTGCCTCTCCCTCCAATCTGGAAACTGTCAGGAAACTATCCGAAGCTATAACTTAAGAGAGTTTTTAAGTGCTTCGCAAACCTGATCGACTTCATCGATTTTCATCCCTGGGAACAAGGGAAGACTTAGAATTTCACTGGCAATCTCCTCAGTTACAGGCAGACTGCCGAGTGGAATATCAAGATCTGAAAAAGCCTCCTGCATGTGCACAGGAACAGGGTAATGGCATGCAGTTGCAACCCCTTCCTGAGCCATTCGTTTCTTTACGAGATCTCGGGAGCCAGATTCAGTTAATCGTATAACGAACAAGTGCCAAACATGTTTTCCATTAATAGGGACTGTAGGCAATTGAATACCATCCTCTCCATCAAGTCTGCTCAGATACGCTTGAGCTAAAACTGCTCGCTCCGCGTTCCACTTTGGAAGATTGGGGAGTTTAGCTCTTAAAATTGCAGCCTGCATCTCATCCAGCCGTGAGTTGAAGCCTAAAGTCCTGTGATGGTATTTACGCGTCTCTCCATAGTTGCGGAGGCGTCGCAACTCATTAGCCATGGACTCGTCATCTGTGACAATAGCACCTCCATCTCCGAGAGCCCCGAGATTCTTGGTCGGATAAAAGCTAAAGCAACCAGAGTCCAAAAACGTACCAGCAGATCGCCCCTCTGATTCAGAACCATGCGCTTGGGAAGCATCTTCAATTAGGGACAAATTATACCGATCTGCAAACTCACGAAGAGGACTCAAGTCACAGCATCGCCCGTAAAGATGAACTGGAAGAATGGCACGCGTATGTTCAGTTATCTTTGATTCCGCAGATGACAAGTCCATGAGTAGCGTGTCAGGATTCACATCAGCAAAGATAGGTGCCGCTCCAGTCATACGAATAGCGATTGCAGTAGCAACAAATGTATGGGAAACTGTAAGAACTTCATCGCCGGGTCCTAAGCCTGCAGCTACAAGAGCTAACCATAGGGCATCGGTACCAGAATTCACTCCAACGCAATGTGAAATACCACAGAAGGCTGCAAACTCCTGCTCAAACGTCTCGAGTTCTTCACCAAGAATGTACCAAGAACGATCCATTACCCGAGACATGGCTTTCTCTATGTCTAGACGGCAAGTCTCATTTGCCAACCTCATATCGTAAAAAGGTATAGCCATCGCTAGCGAGAAGCAGCCTTATCAAAGGCGATTTTATTCCGAATGTAATCTTCTTCATCGAAGAAATCAGAAGCTAGAACCATGCAAACTGATCCTGAGGAAAAGTTATCAATCTCGCGCCAAATCATTGGGCAAATATATAATCCGTGGTAGGATCTGTTGAGATGAAAAGTGCGTTGATGAAAGCCGTCACATAAGTGTACATCGAAACTACCTGACATGGCTATGATTAACTGGTGTAGATTTTTGTGAGCATGTCCTCCTCGCTCAGAACCACCTGGCACATCGTAAAGGTAGTATACCCGTTTAAATTCAAACGGTATCTCCCGACCACTTTCAACAACCGTTAGGTTACCCCTTTCATCATGAACGACGGGGAGATTTAAAATCTTACAAGATTCTAAGCTCATAGGTGACAGAATCGTTTATGCATTTTTGATTAACGTAAATAAGAAATACTCCTGAAAGGGTGGATGCCATAGATTCTAAAACAATCATCAACCACCCTATCCCAGTCAAAATATTCGGATACCCTGCGGAGACCAGCCTTACCCATCCGCTCCGAAGCATCCGGGTTGTCTTTAAACCATTGAAGTCGATTATACAAAGATTTGGGATCGTTTGGTGGCACGACAAAACCAGTCTCCTTGTCTTGTACAATTTCAGGCATACTAGCAACATCAGTGCAAATAGCAGGTATCGCACATGCCATGCCTTCAAGCAAAGTTTGACCGAGTAATTCAGGCACTTTTGTAGTTTTATCAAAACGGGTCTGGTAGACACTTGGAAGCACAACGCAACAGGCACCCTGATAAATCTCAAGAAGTTGCTCGTCCTCAACTTGATGCAAAAACTCTATGTGCTTTCCTTTGGCCAGTTTCTCTAAGTGACCCAAAAAACTCTTATCAAGTGGCTTTCCAATAATTTTAACTGGCAAGTTTGCAGGTACACCCTCAATCAAGTAGTCGACCCCCTTGTGAGGGAGCAATCTGCCAACATAGAGGATTGGACCATCATTTCGATATCTTTTGGCCGGGAAAAATTTTTCCCGGTCAACTCCACCATAGATCACATGCGCAGCATGATTCTCAGCATGATTGTATATTTTCCTACTGTAGGCGCTTATATGCAAATGACCAGAGTACCAGCTATCAGTTGAAAGATAGGCAGAAATATCCCA
>Ga0163109_10001169_pt1 | contig 20915 bp, 18 predicted proteins | sample CRUFie1St13metaG_FD_108704 | JGI IMG/M metagenome (GOLD analysis project Ga0163109, IMG submission 108704) | Marine microbial communities from the Costa Rica Dome - CRUD Field 142mm St13 metaG | ecosystem: Environmental > Aquatic > Marine > Oceanic > Photic zone | place: Costa Rica: the Eastern... | reverse complement strand
ATCTTTTTACTCTACATCAACTGTTTTAAAATATATTAATTTTATTTTTGAGAATATTGAAGTTTCTGAGCAATATTTATCTAATGAAGTTTTATTAGCCTTGGAATTAAACCAGATCGATTCTAAGTTTTATAACACTTTTTTTAATCAGTTGTTTAATAGAAATTTATCTAAAAACTGTACATATGATTTTATTGAAGCTGTAATAGATTCTTATAAAGTAGTTGAACATCAAAAAATATTTGATTGTCTACTTATAATAAACAAGCATGATGCATCTGTATTTCTTGAATATATTTTACGTAAGGAATGTTATCACTTTTTAGATAGTTTAAAGTATGCAAGGTTTTCTGGTCGTGGTTTAAAACGCTTAATTGGAATTAACGAAAATTTAGATAAGGTTTACTTATTAATTGGAGAGTTAGATTTTTTAATTGTTCAAATTGTTCTTTATTTAGAGAATAAAATTTTAATTGATAAAAAAAATAAAATTTATATCGAAGATATTAATTGTTTTGATGATTTTTTTAAAGAAATAAACTCAGTGTCAGAAGCATTTAGAGAACCTAAGAAACAGCCTGTTCTTAACTCTAAATTATCACGATATTTATTTGCGGTTATTAATGGTTTTTTTAGAGTTTACTATTCTTCTGGAATTGATTTAGAAGATTTTTATGAGAATTTATATAATACTCGAGAGTCAGATTTGATTATAAATTCTTCTATGGAGGACTTTGTTTTTGATACTGATTATTACAATAATGTGCAAGACTTTGTTTTACCTACTTCGACATTGGATTATGTAGTTTGGATGCAAGAAAATGCTAGAAAATTAAAGGATCAAACTTTTGTTTTTACCGAAGATTTATTTGATTCTTTATATAATGCTTTTGATTTAATCGAAATTCCAGAGGAGTATAGAATTGAGAATGTTGTTAATAGAATTAATAATTCTGTAGAGGGGTGTGATTTTAATAGTTTATTTATTGTAGATAAAAAAGAGATGAGTGATAAATTTTCTAAGTGTAATGGTTTAAATATTGAATTTGATTCTTTAACTAAAAAGAAAATACGTAAATTATCACCTGCTCAAATCCAAATATTTGAATATATATCTAATTATCCAGCGATAATTATTTCTTATTTATCTCAATGTTTATTTAAGCAAAAACATGGTTCTTCAGTCATTGATACCTACTTGAGTAGTGTTCCAGAGTCTTTAATTGCAGATCTTTGTTTAGATGATTTATGTAAGTTATCCTTCTCTGAACTGAAAGAATTTGTAAATAATAAAGGTCTTTCATCTAAGGTTTTAGGTTTTGTTTCTGAATATAAAAAATTCAGAAATTTTAATGTTTTTGATTATCCGAACTATTTAAAAGATGAAATATTTCAGGTATTACTATACTTTCTCCCAGAAGGGGCTGTAAATTCTTTATTGTTTTTTAAGACAGCTTCCGATTTTAACAATTGGAGTAGTTTTTCGGAATTTGTTTTAGGTTTATATGAAGATTATTTTTCTTTAATTTCTTCAAATTCTAAGCGTTTGAGTTCTATAAGAAAATTAGTTGGATTAAATGCACTGGAAGATATTATTGAGCCTTTTCGAGACGGTTTAGAGACAAGACAAATACTTGCACATAATGTTAGAAATCTATTCATGGAGTTTTCTGGATTTAATGTTGATGCTTGTTGGGCTGATAAATATCAGTCAGGTATTGCTAAAGTGGTTAGTAATGTTTCATTTTACAAGTTCTCAGAAATATCTGTCGATTCGGGAATGATTATTCAAAGAGGAGGTACTTTGATTTTGGAAGGTGAAAGTGAAATGGGTGAGTCTCTTTGGCTTGTAAGAGGGTTAAACCCTCGTAATGATATGTATCCTAATTTTTGTGCAACGTCTTTTGTTAATAACTTTTTGAAATCTATAATGATAAAAGCTAAGGCGGTGAATGCTCGAGTTTGTGTGGTTTTAGATCCAGCTCATTCTTCATCTACAAATAGAAGATGGGTTCGTAATGAATATGATAATTTGGTTTTAGAGAAAGTTAAACCTAAGCAAAGGGAAGATTTTATTTTTAATAACTATAGAAACACTCCAGATGTAATGTTTATAGTTTCAGAAGATTCTTTTAATTCCTAGTGTCTTATATTAAATCAAGAATTTCTGATAGGTTTGTAACTTCGTGTTGGATTATTTCAGGTAGTTTACTTGAAAGACTATTGTTGTGACCATTATTTACAAATACTCCAATAACTTCTATTTCTGGTAGATCAATTTGAAGGTTTTGAATTGCTTGAAGTCCACTATTAGAATCTTCAAAGACAATTAGTTTATCAATAATAGAAGTATCTAAACTTTGGTGTGCAGCTTTAAACACTGTAGGAATTGGTTTCCATTCATTAAATTGATATGCTGAAAAAATTGTACTTTGATCAAAATGTTGAATGTGTGAGCTTGCAGATAGATTTTTGTATATTGTCTCTAAAGGAGCATTTGATCCAATAGCTCTTTGAACTCTATTGTTAGCCAATCTTTGTACTAACTCTAGGCTTCCATTAGTACTTTGAATACCTTGTTGTTGAATTGTGTCAAAATATATTCGATCTATAATTTGAATGGCTTGTGGAATATTTATAGGAGCTTTATTTTGAGCTATTAATATTTGATTTGCATGTTCAAATACTAAATGAAAGCTTTTACCTGAAAACTGTTCATAGTAGTAATCCAATGGAATATTGATTCCATAGCTTTTTAAGAATTTAGTAATTAAATCAGCATAAATGCTTTCGGTTATTACTAAAGTACCATCTACGTCGAATATAAATGCTGTATTAGTAAGGTTATTCATGTGTATTTTGTTAAAAGTAAGTAATAATATGTATTTTATTTAAAATGTCAAGAGTGGTGTTGTTTAAAAAAACCAAGCACTAGGCTTGGTAAATGTTAATCTTTCATTAAGTCTCGTAAGGTTTGCAAATTTATTCTGCCACTAGGTTTGTATAGACTAATTGGTTTGCAGTTATCTACTTGTGTAGGGGGATTATGATTTTGAATAGTTTGCGTTGGTATGACTCCGGAATCTATTTCTGCAGGTAATGGTGTTCCTTCAGGAAGTTCTTCTTTGGTTTGGTTGTTTGGAGATAGGGAATCAAAATCCTTGTATGGATTTGGCTCTGTGTGGTCTGGAGGTAATTCTTCTATAGTTATAGAGTTAATTGTAAAAAACTTGTCTAATGTTTCATATAAAATAGCTCCTGCAGCTGTAAATCCAAGTGTCTTTATTATGTTTCTGCGAGTTACAAGTCTTGTATCTTTTATTTCTGTATCTACATTGTTTACAGCTTCTAAGTTGTTTTCTGTGCTTGAAGCAGAAAGTCGCTCTGAAACTGTATTAAGATTTTCAGTTTTTTTAGACATAGTTTTGTGGTTACTACTTTATTATTATTTCATATTTGAAATTTTTTTAAAGTTTAATTTTCTGTGTTGTCTTATGGCTTGACAAGTTCATGTAAAGTGTTAGAGTTTTGTAAAATAATTTTAGTATTATGAAAAAACTTATTTCAAATTATGAATCAAAGCTTTATCCGGGTGGTGATATGGGTTCTGTATCTGGAATCTTTTTGCATGATGAAAACCGCGTAAATGAAGATTCTGTTGCTTCTTATTACGACGATAATGGTAATCGTATAATGGTTGTATGTGATGGAATTGGAGGTGAGGATTCTGGAGAAATTTGGTCTCAGAACTTAGTAGGGTTTTTATATGAAAATAGACAAAGAATTTCAGATAAATTAAGAGAAACCCCTAAGATAACGCGTGAATTGAATCTTTATTTTGAAGCGCTTTTATCAGATTTTGAATACGAAATGGCTCCAATGTATCCAAATTCAGAGGGTGGGTGTACTATAACTTACTGTCATGAAATTGCTCCTAATGTATTTGTCTCTTTTTTAATTGGTGACTCTCCTTTGTTTTTTGTTTCTGAAAATAGAAACTTTATTCAATCACAGTTTCAACTTGATGCTTTTGATCTTTACTCTGGTAGAATTACTAATTGTGTAAGTAGAACACATAATATGCTTTATCAAGATGTTAAAATTATTGAGTTGAACTCTTATGGTACAAGTCTTTTAGCTTGTACTGATGGAATAACAGATAATTTAAGTGGTGATGCAATTTTAAATTGTAAAGGTGATTACACACAACTTGCTGAAATGTTAAAGTATTTAGCTGTTAATCCTGAAAAATCCGATATAAGATATTTTGCTGAATTTGCATTACATCATGGTTTAATGAAACCTGATGACTTTGGTTACTGTTTTATAAAATGGAGGCTTCCTCTGAATAGATTTGAAGTAAATTCTTTTCAAAACTTTGTGCCAAAAGTAGATGTAGGTCCTTTTTCTCAACCTGTAAGTTATCAATTAATGGATGAGGTTTATAACACTTTAATGTCTTCTGAGGAAACTAGATCTATATCTCGGGCACAAGAATTTGATGCTATACAAGTAAATATTAGTGGTGATGAAATTTCTCAAGAAGCATTTGATGATTTTAATGATTTTGCAATGTCAGATATTCAAGATATTAAACATGTTAATATCTCGAATAGTAATGATGATGAAATTCTTTTCACTGAATCTGAATTTGAAAAAGATGCAATAGATTATGTTTGTATTGCAGCTACTATGCTTTATACCATGTGTGAAGTGCTTGATATAGATGAATATGATATTGAATATGGCGAAGACTATTATTTATTAAAAGATAAATTAAAAGATGTTGTAGATTTATTTAATTATGTTTCTTTAGATTTTTATTCTGATGTTTTTAATTACGATCTAGAAAATCTAGATTTAGATTCTTTACCACGTGGTTTTTACTTTGATGAAAAAGTTTTTTTAGATGACACTGAATATCGATTTCTTATTGAAAGAAAGAATGATAGGGATAGAGAATTGATGGAAAGCGTTATAGGTAATATGTTGATTGGAATAATTATTTCTATTGGTTTTTACATTTTTCTTCAAATGTTAATGGATAATTTTAAATAATACCTATTTAGAAAAATAATTTTAAGCCCTTACTGTTAAGGGCTTTTTTTATTCTGTAATGTGTTCAAGTAAAGTTACGTCTACTAATTTCATTAAGTCTTCGGATTTAATTTGGATAGAATCTGTGCGAGTTCCAATATTAAATGCGAGTTCTGGAAAGTCGAGTAGTTTTTTATCATAAAAGGTTTGTTCGATGTCTAATAAGTTTCCGAATGGAGGAACGGCACCTTTTTCTAAATTAAATAGTTCTTTCAATTCTTCTTGAGTAATAAATCGAAATTTAGATAGTTTAGATGCGTCTCTAAATTTTCGAGATTCAAGTTTAAGTGTCGCCGGAATTACTATTTGATAATATTTCTTTTTGGCCTTAATCATAAGTGCTTTGGCACCAATTTTAGGGTCTGTTCCACGTATTTTGGCAACTTCTTCCGATGTTTCTGCAGGTTCGTGTTGCATATATTTATAAGGAGTTTTTGTTTCTTCTAAAATTTTTAGAATTTGGTCTTTTATTGTCATTGTAAAATGTTTAATTTTTTATAGTTGTTGGGAGGCAACTCTTTTTGGGTCAGATGGAAAGAGAGTTGTTTGGCGAATGTTATCTTGGTTACATATTAGCATTGTGAGTCTTTCAAGCCCTAGGCCAAAACCTCCGTGTGCTGGCATTCCAAATTTGAAAATAGATAGGTATTCACTAAAGTCTTTAGGGTCCATTCCTGCTGCCATTATAGACATACGTAATTGATCGTAGTCATCTATACGGCGGCCTCCAGAGGAGATTTCCATTTCTTTGCAGAGAAGGTCTACATTATGAATTATTCCATTGTCATCTCTAAATGCATAGAATGCTCCTTTTGGGATGTGTGTTATAAAAATAAAATCAGATTTATAGGTCTCTCGTGCGTATTGGCAAAGTAGTTTCTCTGCTTCTGTGCTTAAATCGTCCCACTCAAGTGTATCTATATTGAATTTTTCTGTAAGAACTTGGCAAGCTTCTTTGAAGCTATATGTTGGAAATGTTTCTTTTGGGACCATAAGTTCTTGAGCTTTTAAGGTCTGCATTTCTACTTGGCAGTCTTTGTAGACTTTTTTGAGAATGTGTCTTAAGGCGGCTTCTTCGTGCTTGAGAATAGTTTCTAGTCCTTCTATGTATCCAAATTCAAATTCTAGTTGTGAGCCTTCTGTAAGGTGTCTACGTGTGTTAGATAGTTCTGCACGGAAGCATTTGGATAGTCCAAAAACTCTATCGAATACGCCGACCATGATTTGTTTGTATAGTTGGGCGGACTGGGCAAGAGTTGCTTGTTTTTCAAAGTAATCAACATGGAATATTTCAGCACCTCCCTCAGAGCTACTGGCAAGAAGTAGGGGAGTAAATATTTCTGTACAACCTAAATTGGTCATAAATTCGCGGTAGGCTTCTAGTATTTTGGCTTGGACTTTAAATATGGCCTTATTTTTTTTGTGCCGCAATCCAATAGCACGATGTTTTAATTGAGTATCAAGATTTTCTTTGATTTCTTTGGATTGTAGTTCTAAATCTGGTACTTCTTCGACTGCCGATATAATTTCTAAGCTTTGTGCATGTAATTCAGGCTTGTCTGACGGGCTTTTTTTTACTAATGCAGACAAACTGATTATAGTTTCTGGGTGTAGATCTTGTAGTTTTGTTAGTAATTCTGGTTTTTCTACTACTACTTGAATTGATCCTGTAAAATCTGATAGTTCTAAAAAGAAGATTTTGCCTAGGTCTCTTTTTTTGATAATTCGACCTTGCGTTTGAATTAATTCTTTTTGTTCTTTGATTTCTTTGATTAGTTTCATAAATATAAAAATTAAATAAAAATAAAAAACTCACCGTTTTGGTGAGTTGGAATGTTTAGTTATTTACACAGCAATAAACTAACTCACCATTAGTGAATTTAAATTATTATTATTGTTGTTATTTAATTTGTGTAAAATTGGCATAAGGCCTTGTTATGTATTTTTATATTAGCATGCTTTTCAATATTGTCAATTTTGTTCTTCGTATATGTTTCGAGTGTGGAATCTTAATAATACATCTAATTTATTATGAGTGAAGATATAAAATCGCTGATAATCTATAAATTGCTTGTTTAATTCTTTAGTTAAAACTCTAGCTCTAAATAACTTTAAAGCTAGGTCTGATTTTTTTAAGAGTCCTAATAGTAATAAATTATATAGACCTTTGTGTTCTTTATAAATAAAATTAAAAAATATCTTACCGTAGTAATAATAATCTGAGTTTGGTTTTTGCTCTAAATTTAATAGGTTGTTAATACTATAAATTTTGGTTTTTTGAGTTAATTCTGGATTGTATATTTCTGGAAATTGAAAACATTGTATTCCATAACTATTTTCTAAGCCTGAGATTTTATATTTTGGTTCTTGTGAGTTTGCATATTTTATAAATTCTGCAAAACCTTCAAGAATTACTCTTGGATTGATATTAATTTTATTAAGAAGTTCTTTTGTAACTTCTGTATTTTGTATAACAACACTAAATGCGGCATGGCCCATTTCGTGGGCAATATTACTATACATCCATGGTGAGTTGTATTCTTTTGTATGAAGACTTTGTGGAGTAAAAGCAAAGATAGCATTTGAATCTTTTTCAAAGAAATCTTCTTGATAATAACCCCAGAAGTAAGATATTTTTAAACTTTTCATAAGAAGTTTAAGATTTTGTTGATTATTTTGAATTATGAGGTGGTCAAAACCCTTTGTTTTCCTTAATTTATTTGGAAGATTAAGAGTATCTTGAATTACTTGAATTACTTGTTTGTACCTTTTTGCAATTAGATAAGGATCAATATTTTGATTATGGTTTTGAATGCAAAGTGTATGATCACTTGATATTTGATGACATGTACTATTAACAGTATTGGCTGTTTGCTGAACTATCTTTTGTCTTTCTTTTTGAAAGTGGTCATATGTATTAGAAAAACTTTCTTCATATGATTCTGTTGGCGATGCATGAGTAGGTAAGTATGAGGCAAATGCAAAACATTGAAGAGCTGTTGATACAATTGTTGTATTTAATTTATTGAATAATTTCATAGAAGTATTTAACCATTTGTAATTATCGCGTGCTTTTTTGTTTTGTCAATGTTTTACTCAATATTTTTGTATTTACTTTGTTTTACTGTAAGGTTGTTTTGTGTTATAATTTAGTATTGGTAAGTATAAATTTATGAATTTAGAAATTTTTTCGGAAGCAAAAAAAACAACTCAAGAAATAGATTACATTGTAAGCTCAAATGTGAAGTCTGTTCATGAGGACATTGGTCTTGTTCTGTCTAATCATCATGGGTCTAATTTAGATGCTTCAAAATTTGAAAGATTTTTTATGATGTATGATGATTATACTTCTGAAAACGATGGTTTTAATGCTCAAGTACTAGGTTTATTGACTGTTATGGAATCTAATGATGAGGCTTTTACCTTTCTTTTAAATTTAAAAGATAGATTTGGTAAACCTTGTTTTGATTCTTATGAATTAAAAATTTTACAATCTCGAAATTTATCAACGAACACTCAGTATTTTGTTTTAAAAATAGCGTATTTAATTTCTATGCATTTATTGCATAAAGATGACGAGTTAAAAATTATAAATTCCTCATTTTTGCAGATGAATAATTATGTTGCTAGTTATAATCGTAATAAGTATGTAAAATCTGAAGTTTTAGAATCAGAAATTTCTCGTAATTTACTTTCTAAATTTTCTGATATTTATACAAAAGAAATTGTTTCAGATGATAGTTTCTATATTATAGATTTAGATTCTAATAAAGCTTGTGAGTATCAAGCTCATGGTGCTTTAAGTCGACTTGATTCCCGTGATGCTCTAAAGAAGTTGTTAATAGTCTTACAAGATCCAAATGTTGGTTGTGAAGGACTTTACACTTGTCCATTAGCGTCTGATAATAGAATTGCTTTAGGTGCCTTGGGTGCAGTTTCTCCTTTTCGGGATAGTGATTTTTGGTTTATATCAGATAAAAATCAAACTTTAGCTGAATCTGGTATAAAAATAGTTGCCTGTAAAGATACTTTGGGGGATTTAATTCCGCTTATGCAAAAGTTTTTTCCAGATGTGAAATTTGTTACTGCTTCTATGTTAAATAAGGTTATTTAAATTAGATTAAATGAGAGTTCTTACGCGTATTTATTGGATAAACTTTTTAGAAGGTTGTTATTTTCACGCTCCAATTGTGAGTTTGTTTTTAACTTCCAATGCTATTGGGGTTGGAGCATTGTTTTTTTCTCAAGTTTGTTATGCAGTAGGGACCCTTTTATTTGAGGTTCCATTTGGAGTTTTTGCCGACAAGTATGGTCATGAGAAATCAATAAGACTTGGATATCTTATCGATGCAATTTGTTTAAGTTTACTTGTTGTATACCCAACTGTGTATATGCTTTATATATTATATTTTTGTCGTGGAGCTGCAGGAGCTTTTATTAGTGGTTCTTTGGAAACTGTACTATATAATGTTGATCAAAAAAATTATACTAAAAGACTGTCAAACGCTACGCAATTAATGAATGCTGGGGATGTGTTTTCTGTAATGGTTGCTACCTTATTATTTGGTTTGTTTGGTGATAACTCTTTTGAAGTACTTATTTTGATGACTGTTTTTGCTCAGTTCTGTAATTTTCTTTTAACTTTTGGTATTCATTATGCACGCTCTGTAAAACAGGTAGAAAGTGGTTTACATGAGTTGCAAATTTTAAAAGCTTCTTTTGATTTATTAAAATCTAATTTTGCAGTGCGAAAATTATTAATTTGGAGTTTATTCGTCATTTCGGGTACTCAGATGTTAGAATTATCTGCTCCGTTGATAATGCGAGAGGTTGGTGTATGGGACTTTATGATTCCTGCAGTTTTTGTTCTATCTTCTATGTTGTCGATTGTTTTTTTGAGATTGTTTGTTAGGATGCAAAATATGGATTTTCGCTTAATAAATATAATACGTTCTACGTTATTTGCTGGATGTGGGATTGTTTTTGTAACTGCATCTTCTGCAGTAGTCGCCTATGCAGCATTTTTGATAATGTTTGCCTTAAGAGATGTATTAAAACCATTGTATTATAAGAAAATATCAGACTTAGCTTCAGATATGAATCGTGCAACAGTTCTTTCTATGTTTTCCATGTATAAATATGTAGGTCTTGTATTATTAAGAATACTTGCAGGTACGCTGGGGTCTGCAGTTGGAACAATTTTGCTTTTGAGTATATATATTTTTATTGGTGTACTTGTATTTGTGTATGATTTTTGCTTAAAGAGATTCTAAATATTTTATATTTTTTTTGTGAAGTTGGTATTTGGATTTGACTTAACAAAACAAGTGTTTTATTTTGTGCTTTCTTATTAATGTTTAGTTATGAATGCATTGTTAAAATTCTTTAATATATGTTTGTTAGCTTTAGTAACTATTGGCTTTTCTTCTTTGTTTAGTTCTGTATTTGTAAATACTAAACTTTTACTTTTTATCTTTGGTTTTTTAGTTTTGATTGTTGGACTGATTTATAAGTTTATATTTAATAAAACAATTCAATTTAATAAATTTGATAATAAAAGTATTTATATTTCTCTTATTTTGATGGGCTTGTTCTTGATATATGGTGTGTTTATTTCTATTAATCCAATAATGTCTGTTTTTGGAACTTTCGAAAGGGGATTAGGTGTTTTTGTCTTTTTTGTTTTAATGATTTTGTTTATTTTAAATATTTGTTTTTTAAAAAAGAGTGATTTATTACATTTAATTCTAGGGATATTAGTTGTTAACATGGTTTTGTGTCTTTATGGTGTTTTTCAATATCTAGGAATTGATCCTTTTTTTAAATATTACGATACTGGCTTGTTTCATGGTAGGATCTTTAGTTTTTTGGGTAACCCATCCTTTTTTGCACAATTTATAGCAATATGTTTACCATTAAATTTAGTGACATTTAAACAGTATCGTAAATTTTCTGTGTTCTCCTGTTTAATCAGTATATGTGCGTTGGTATTAACTTTAACAAGAAGTAGTATTTTAGCAGTTATTTGTGGGATTTTTATACTTATATTTAAAACTTTTCCTAAGTATTTTATAAGATTTGCTATTGCAACCGTACTTTTATTTTCTATTCTTGCTTTATTTGTACCTCGATTTAATCCCAATAATGTCGAAGCTCTCAACTCATTAAATTCTAGATTTGTTACTTGGAATGCAACTGTTAATTTGATTCAGCAAAACCCATGGGGGAGTGGTGTGGCAAGTTTTGCTAGTGTTTTTCCAAGTGTAATTAAGCCCGATATTGCTTTATATGAGGATGGTACACACGTTATTATTGATAACCCTCATAATCAAGTACTTGGTGTCTTGAGTAATTTTGGATGGGTAGGACTCGTTTTCTATCTTTCATTTGTTGTTTTTGTTTTATATCGATTTTTTTACTCTAATAATTTGTTAAGTACTTCTTTGTCCTTAGCTTTGATAATCAATTTGCTTCAAAATCAATTAAATTTTTTTGATTTAGCTAGTTTATTATTGTGTGTTTGTTTATTTTCTTATTTGATTATTGATACTTTTAGATATTCTGAAAAAAATATGATTAAAAGTAAGTTTTTACCGATTTTAAGTTCTATATTGTGTTTGTTTTTTTGTGGATTAGTGTTTGTAAAAATCTTATTTGCAAATATTTATTATTCTGAATTTGTACATTTTTATAAATATGATAAGGATTTTGCACTCAATTCATTACGTTTAGCAGCAAATAATGCAGCATTTTATGATCATTTTTTGATGGACTTGTATGAACATGACAATGAATCTTTTGAAACTCAATTAGAGTTTTGGAATTATTATGATAAAGCGTCGCCGAGAGGAGAGTTTTATAGAAGTCAGTTATATAAACAAATGGACTTAAGCAGGTCGAGAATGATTTTAGAGCAATTAGTTGTGAAAAATCCAAGTAACTATATGTGGATTCGATCTTTTGCAGATGTTTTATATAAAACTGGTGAATATGATTTATCAAAAAAGTATTACCTTGATTTTTTAGAAATGTTTCCTGTTCTTGAGTCTGATAGTTCTAAAAAGTTAAAATACTTTTATTCAAAAAGCCCTGAGTTTAATTATGTTCGTAAAAGAATTATCGAATTATAAAATAGTTTGACAAGCACGTTACCATTGTATATTTTCACAGTGCATTAATTAATTTTGAGTTATGAAAATTGCTTCGAAATTACTTGCTATTGGATTAATTGTTAGTTTTGCTGGGATGAGTTCTTTTGCATTTTTTCAACCAACTGGTAAGTTCCGTGTGCTAAGTCAATCACTTTACTGTAAAGGTCGAGTTATGTCTAATTACAAAATTGTAAACAGACAAATTGTTTCTCGCGTTACAAGTTTGGTAACTTCAGATGTATCATCTGGTCCTACAAGTGCAAATGCTTCTCGAACTACAAGTTCAGAGGTATCTGGTACAACAAGTTCAGTAACTTCTAGAGTTACTTCTTTTGTAGCTTTACCAAAAGGTTTACAATACAAAATCAGAAAGTATTGTGGTTTGTAGACTTATAAAAAAACCCTTCTGTACAGAAGGGTTTTTTATAATGTGCAAACTTGTATTTATTAGAAATTAACTTTATTGTTCAAATAAAATGTATTCTTTTATGTCACTCAACTGACAGTTTGCTTGACTTGTTACACTTTCAATGTATGGTTTTGCAAAGTAATTAATTTATTTTAACATGAACTTTAAAAAATTATTAAATATTCCACGGGACTTAGTTTTTGCAGGAATGTGCCTTGTAGGTGCTGGATGTGGAGATATTAATAAAATTTCTTTTGACACGAAAGAGCAACTTATGAAGACTCAATCTCCTGTAATAGCAGATGATATTCAGAACAACGCTTTTTTATATGAAACTATTGACTCGGATATAATAGAAATTAAATCTGTTGTTAATTATAATCATGAAACTGATGATTATTTTAATAATAATTTAGGATTAATATTTAAAGTTAAAAAGTCTACTTGTCTGGAACTGGGTGTAACGGTATCTAATTATACAGGATTATCTAATGATGTAGCATTTTTATTAGTTGAGCTAACAAATGGTTATGAGCATATGAGTACAGATGGAATACTAGAAGAATCTGATCGTATTAATCTGAATGGTGCAAATCACTATTGTTTTGGTGAGGGTGAGTATTCATTACGTGCTTCTTCAATTTTGCGAAAAGGCGAAATCCAGGAAAACGAACCAGCATTCTTTGGTGGTTCTATATATATTAATCTTAGTTATTCCTTTTTAGATCATGATTTTAATCTAAGTGGTAAGCAAGTTGATGTAAGTAATGTAAATGTATTTGATGAACAAAAAGATGTTTTATTCGTTAACGACCGAGGGACATATTTTGAATTTTTAAATTTTTATCCTAAAACAAATATTACTACTTTTGATAATCATGAGGTTGTATTTAAGTTATTTAACGATAGTGATGTAGTTGAGGAAGTTGAAATTTATGTAGATAATAATGGAGAGCAAATATTTGATACTCTTCAATTAGCACCTAAGCAAACTTTGAGATATTATCAAGATTTTAATGGTCCCACAGAGGTAAATATTAAAGGGGTTGTTGAAGTTTCCGCTAGATTTACTGGTGACTCTGATACTCAATTTGCTTTTGTTAATCAATTTAATGATGTTACTAATGTGTATAATCAATAATACACTTTTTAATTTCACTTATAAAAGCCCTGATGGGCTTTTTTTATTTCTTTGTGGGTCTGATTTGACAAGTGGGTAAAAAGCAGTAGAATTTAAAAAATGAGTTAATTAATTTCTATGCAGAAAGCTATTCTTGAAAAGATACTTTTTATGTTAAATAAAGAGGAGATAGAATTTAGATATAAAATCAATGTTCAAGGTTATGATTTTCACATTACAGATGTTTTGGAAGTAGGGAGTCAAATGCTTTGTTTTGCTAAAATTAATTCTAAAGTGAGACTATTTTATAAATCTAGATCGAATGGGTCTTATAGAGTAGCTCCTTTTTGTCGTAAAGGTATGTTTGGTAAAGGTATTTATGTTGATGAAGGTGGATATACATATGAAACTAAATTGTGTCTAGACTTACAAAAACGATTAGCCAAATTAGAAAATGTTAGGCGTTATGTAGAAATATCAGAATTAGTGCCTATTATTTCTGAATATGAATTGCTCAATATGCAGGAGTACCAGAATCGTGAGATTCAAAATGTTTTTTCCTCAGAGATTTTGTACAGATATGTTCCTGGGAGGCAGTTTGCAGAAATTACTGATTTTGATTTGTTAATTAAAGATATTAATTCAAATGAAAGTATTAATAAGTTTTTTTCAGAATTAATGCCAATTGATTATTATACTTCAATGGATGTTGATGATAACGAGATTGAATCATTTGTTTTTTCTTCTAATGCTTTATATGTAACTGTGAATTTTTTTAGAGATTTAAAAACTATTAATGGTGAAAGACTTTTTCATATAGCTTCTATTGAAGGCTCTGATATTTCTGATTTTGGTTGTTCTCAAGTCTTTTATAATATTGGCTTTTTATCTCAAAAATCCATGGAATATCCAAACCAACTTCCCGAGTTAATTGCTTGTAGCACTGTGGATGATGCTTTTTATAATAGATATGTAAGTACTATGAGTATTTTAAACCAATTATCTATTTATGAATCAATACAGAATTTGATAATAACTGATAGTGAACACACTTTGGATCGAGCCTCTAAGTTTCAAATTCGGACTTTTTTAAATGATGCGTCAAATACCCGTGTAATAAACTTTTTAGAAAAGTATTTTTCTTCTATGTTGTTAGATTTAAATGTTGAGAACTTTAATATGATTTTACAATTTGATGAGACTAAGTTTGTGAGTAAATATGTGTTGCAACGATTTGTTTTTAAAGCTTTGAATAATGTTCTTTTAAATAATAAGGGTTATTGTTCTGACTTTGTTGATGATTTGATTGTGAATTCAGCTTTATTTCTTAAATATAAGCAATACTGTCTGCAAAGATGTGTAAATTTAACTTTAAATGCAGATTCAAAAATATTAAGAGAATTTATTGCTGATGGGTTTTTATGGAGTTATTTCTACAATAATACTATTGAATTAGATCTTTCAGAATTTGAGGAGATTTTATATGTTAGAGATTTAATTTAAAAAACAGACTATTTCTAGTCTGTTTTTATTGTTATTATTTAGAGTTATCTCTCTTCAGAAGTACTTTTTTGTATGCATATCTGTTTTTTGCAATGTGGATAATGCTAAGTACTGTAAACATAGTTTTGTCTAAAACGCCCATTTCTTCTTTGGATAGCAATTTTAGCATGCCTTTTTCTGTTAAACCTCCAGATCCTTTGTCGATCATACCGTTTAAAGCTTCTTGTAATTCTTTTTTTGATTCTGTTTGACTGTTTAAATCTTGATCGTTATTGAACTCTTCTTCTGGTAAAACGTTTTGTACTTCTTCTTGTGTTACTGGTTGATCATCAATGTTAGGCCCTATTGTACTTAGGATAGTTTGTTTTGATTCCTGTGTAAGATTTCCAATATCTTTTGCACTTATATTTTCTTCCGTGTTAGGTGAAATGTTTAGATTTTGTTCTACTTTGTTTGGTTTATCAATTATGATTGACAAGTTGAATATAGTTTTATGGTAGTCTTGTTTTGTTTTTTGTAAAGCTTTTTGATGATACATTTTAGTGTCTGTATGTTATTGTAGAATTTTTTTTGTCATACTTGTTTCTTGATGGTATTGTTCTTGCATACGTGTATTTAAATTGATACTAGTAATAAGAATTGTTTAAAATATAAGTTTTAATAATGCCAGGAAAAATTGACGTGAAAAGAATTTTAGAAGATTTAAATGATAATCAAGAGACTGTTAAGCCAGATATGGATTCATATTCTAATAGTTCTAATCAAGAACCAGATTCTGTTAAAGAGCACATACGTGAAATTCTTGATGATATTTTAAATCCAAAAGATAATTAATTATATTTATGTCGAAAACTTTAGTTATCAGTTCTTCTTTAAATCCAGATTCTAAAAGTTATAAAATTTGTAAAATGATTACAAAACTTTTAGATAAAAAGGGGATTGAAGTAGAACTATTAGATGTTCGTGAATATGAATTAGGTCATACTTTTCGTACAACTCCAAATATGCAAAAAATTACTGACAAAATTACTACTGCTGATAATTTTATTATTGGAATGGCTGTTTATTGTTACAGTATTAATGATAGTTTAAAATCAGTTCTAGATAATTGTTTTGAAGATGTGAATGGTAAAAAATATGGTATTGTGTGTGCTGCAGGAGGGGAGAAAAGTTATTTAGCAACACAGCATCTTACACAAGTTTGTGCAAATGAATGGAGGATGATTCAACTACCACGTGTGGTTTATACTAGTGGTAAAGATTGGGCTGATGGAGAGTTGGTTTCTGCAGATGTGTCTGAGAGGGTAGATGTTTTTGTGAATGAGTTTATCGATTTTGTGTCTTAGATACTACAAAATACTGACAAATAAAAACCCGAGGTTTTGTCTTTGGTTTAATGTTTACTTTATCTTAAGCGGTATCTATTTTGCATGATGAATAGTAACATAAGTCCAACAAATTTGGTTTTATCAAGAAATGTCATGTCTTTAAGTTCAGTTTCTTTTTCTTCCATTTTGTCAGAAAATTTTTGCATTGATCTTTCTACCCAGGTTGCTGTACCATCTTCTACTTTTTGTGGAATGGCTAGAAGTAAATTAGTCATGCGTCTCTCAAATTGAGAATTAGTCGTTTGATGAGTTTGAGTTGTAAGTTTTTTTTGTTCTTCTTGAGTTTCGGATGTTGTTTCTTCACTGTCTTTTACTGCTATATCTGGTGTTGAGCTTAACAGAATGTTTGTATTTGTTTTTTGAGATATACTTTTCATTTCTTGAGGAATGTTTACTTCTCTTGAGGTCTCAAGTCCCTGTTTTTTTTGTATTTCTGTGGTCTTTGTTTGCTTTTTTTCCATTTTAAAAAAGTTAAATGCACTCGAACTATTATTTAAATCTGCTTTTTTGTCAAGTTTTGTTGTAAAAAATTTTATAACATTATTTACAATCTTGTTTTTGTTAAACATGTCATGGTCTTGACAAATTGTGATCTTCTGTTATCTTTTGGTAAATTTAATTTAATATTATGAAATTTGAACCAAAAAAATCATTAGGTGACAAAAAATCTCTTTCAAATGATGATTTATTAAATGTTAAAAATCCTAGTAATATTCCTTCTAATATAGATGTTGAACAACTTTCTGAAGAACTTGTTGTTGATAATGACTCTCTAAAAAATATTGCTAATGACAAAGCTTTGCAGGTGGGTATAGTTTTAGAAGAACAACTGGAAGTTGTCACTCAGGAGGCTTTAGATGAAATGGACTTTTCTGAGCGTGTGGTTTTGCGGAATCTTGATTTTTCTGGATTAGATTTCTCAGGTAAAGAAGAACTATCACTTGTGCAGTTTCAAAATTGTAGGTTTGATAATGCTAAATTAAATTATTGTGAATTTGGAGTTTTAATAAATTGTAGTTTACAACATGTAGAATTATGGGAGTTTAGTGTTTCTAGTAGTACTTTACTAATGGGATGTGATTTTTCGGGATCTGAAATTGGATTTTGTATTTCTCCTGATAATCCAATTTTTGTGGATTGTATTATGAATGGAATAAAATCTATTGTTGATTCAAAACCTCCGTTTATCACTTTTATTTGTAAGGATTCTATTGATCAAAGTGAAGGTCCTTTTGTAAAAAATAATGATGGCACATGGGATTTAGATAACTCATTGTATTCTGTTGACTCACTTGGGTTTGTTAATCGTGATTTAAGTGCTATAGATTTAAGCGGTGCTGATTTAAGTGGTATGGATTTATCTGGTGTTAATTTTACAGGAGTTAAGTGGACTGGTGTAAATTTAGCAAATGCTAAATTAGATGGTTGTATTTTTTTACAAACTAGTTTCATTGATTCAAATTTAAGTAATGTTGATTTTTCGAATGTGGATCAAGCTACACTGAGAGATGTAGATATGTCTTGGTCGATTTTAAATGGTGCAAACTTTTCTGGCATTAAATTATATGGAGTGAATTTAAACAAATCTAGATGTGTGAATTGTAATTTCGATACTGCAGAATTGGCGGGTGTGAATATTCAAAATGCTGATTTAACTGGTTCCAGTTTTGAGCGTACGTCTTTGGAGGGTGTATTTATGGATGGATCAATTGCTCATGGAGTAGATTTTAAAAACGTGATTATTGATCAGGATGTCGTATTTCCTCCTGGCCCATACTGTACTTATGAATATCGTGGCACAACTTATCTGATTTGTGATGGTCAAACATTGACTAAATTTCAACTTATGGATGAAGATCTAAGTGGGATAAGTTTAGTAAATGCAGATTTAAGCTATGTAGATTGGTCAGGTGTTAATTTTACTGGAGTGGACTTGTCTAAAGCTAATTTAACTGGTGCTCGGTTTAGAAATTGTGATTTTTCTGGAGCTATAATGAACGATTCGATTTTAGAATCTGCAGTATTTGATAAATGTAAATTTAATGGAGTTAATTGTAAGAATTCTAATCTAAAATCTATTTTATTTTTTGACTGTGAAACAGAATCCTTGATTCTTGATAATTGTGATTTATCAAACTCAAATCTGGTAGATATATCTATTGATACAGTTGAGTTTAAGCAATGTTTTGTCAAAAATTCATGTCTTATTCACACTTCTTTGCATGGTACTGAATATACTAGTATTATGTGGAGCGAGGATGGTATGGAATTAAGAGAAAGAGTTGAAGAGTTTGGTGATGATAACATTATAGATTTGTTAGATGTTTTGTCTGGTGATCAAATTCAAGAAGAGCATGTGATGGATGAGTTGGAAAAGTTTCGGCCTGGAGTCGACTTTTCTTTCCAAGACTTATCACAAACGGACTTTCGTGGGTTTAATATTGCAGGTTCAACTTTCTATGAAGCTGATTTATCTGAATCTAATTTGGAAGAAGTAAATGCTAGCGGATGTAACTTTAGACTTGTGTTACTTAATTCGGCTTGCATGATAAATGCCACTTTAACTGATGCTGATTTGTTAAATGCAGATTTATCAGATGCTAATTTAACTAATGCTGATTGTCGTAATGCAATATTCACTGGTGCAGAATTTGAAGGAGCTATTCTTACAAATGCTGATATGCGTGGTGCTAATTTAATGGATGCAGAAATAACAATGGAGCAATTTGAGTCTGTAATAATTGATGAAACTACAATTTTACCTGAGGATATGTAAAAAGAATTTTTTATTGTTACTTTGTATAAGAATTTAAGCTAGGTGTAATAACCTAGCTTTTTATTGACTTTTTAATTTAAAGTTTTATAATTTCAAAAAATAATTTGTGTGAAAACTATGAATTTATTTACTCTTGAAAATTTTCAAACTGAAAGGCAAATAAAAGCTTTAGCAAATTTTTCTGACCAATATTGGGAGTTTGGTGCGTGGGAGCCGGAGGCTTTTTGTGAAGACGATATTTTCCCAGATAAATTAGAATTATCTCATGTTTTATCAGACACTAATGACAATGTTCTTGCAGTTTTAGTTGCGTCTAAGCAACGTGAAAGATATTTGGAAAATGCTTTAGATGAGTATTTATATATTCATAAGGTTTTAATACATCCAGAATTAAGAGGAAAGAGAATAAATAATCAGTCGGTATTTGGTTTTTTGTTTGACCAAGTTGTATCCGTAGGGGAGGATTTAGGTTTGTATACTCAAGTACTTAGTGTAGATTCATGGAATGAACATGCTATTAATGTATATACTCACTATGAATTCGATATTTTAGCAGAACGATCTTGTGGAAAATATTTAATGGGTCGAGGATTCGACTATTAGATAAGTGTCTTGACATTTTTGATTTTAGTGTTAGTTTTAGCATCTAATTTAAACATTTTACATGACAAGTTTGTTTCAAAATATTTCTAATTGTTTTCAAAAAAATAAAAAATTCTTCCGTGCCGATATTTTGGCCGGGATTACTGTAGCTTTAGCACTTGTACCAGAGGCAATTGCTTTTGCCTTTGTGGCTGGTGTAACTCCTTTAATGAGTTTGCAAACAGCGATTATAATGGCGTTAGTTGCAGCAGTATTTACTGGTAGGCCAGGTATGATTAGTTCGTCTACAGCAGCAATTGCTGTGGTGTTGGCGCCTTTAATTGCTAATTACGGTAATGAATATTTGTTTGCTTGTGTGCTGATGATGGGTGTTTTACAAGTGTTGTGTGGAGTTTTAAGACTGGGTAAATTCACGAGAATTATCCCTTATCCAGTTGTACTTGGGTTTTTGAATGGTTTAGCGATTTTGATTTTTAAATCTCAATTTGAGTTATTCAAAGTTGGCGGAGAGTTTTTGCCAATGCTAGATTTTGCTATAATGATGGGTTTTGTTGGGCTGACCATGTTGATTATTCAATTCTTTCCGCGTATTACAAAGGCTGTGCCTTCGGCTTTGGTTGGAATTGGTGCAATGACTATTGTTGCAGTTATTATGGATATGCAAGGAATTTATCATCTGCAAACAGTAGCTGATTTTGCTGGGGGACTCGTGGTTGGTGAATTGCCTAAATTTCATATTCCAGATTTTGTTTGGAGTTTAGAAAATCTGAAAATTATTTTTCCTTATGCAGTTGTCGCATCTCTGGCTGGTTTAACAGAAGCTACCTTAACTCTGCGTGTACTCGATGAAATGACAGGAACTCGAGGT
>Ga0163109_10001168_pt1 | contig 20919 bp, 22 predicted proteins | sample CRUFie1St13metaG_FD_108704 | JGI IMG/M metagenome (GOLD analysis project Ga0163109, IMG submission 108704) | Marine microbial communities from the Costa Rica Dome - CRUD Field 142mm St13 metaG | ecosystem: Environmental > Aquatic > Marine > Oceanic > Photic zone | place: Costa Rica: the Eastern... | reverse complement strand
TATATACATTATATTTATATCCATTTTAAAATCATCAGTATCTGATGGATATACTTTATTTTCTCCACTTCCCAATCAAAATTCTTCAGGTATTTTTAATACATTTCTTATAGATAATAATGAAAATATCATAAATCAATGGTCTCATGATTGTAAGCCAGTAACTATTTCATATCTACTTCCTGATTCAAGTGTTGTTATCCCATGTACACAAGATGAAGTAGATGGACTTGGTGGAAATGGAATCGCAGGTGGTAGGATTCTTAAGCTATCTTGGGATGGAGAAATATTATGGGATGATATTTTTGTTGAGGATAATTATCAACCACACCATGATATCGAACCGCTACCTAATGGTAATATCCTATTAATAACTTATGAGAGAAAAACACTATCAGATGCACTTTTGCTTGGAAGAGAAAGTATTGATGATGAAATATGGCCATCCTACATTATCGAATTAGAGCAAGTAGGAATAGATTCTAGTAGGATAGTATGGGAATGGCATTTATGGGATCATACAGTTCAGGATATATATCCAGATCTTAGTAATTACGGCTCTATTCACGAAAATCCAGGGAAGCTGAATATTAATCTAGGCTCATTGGGAGGCGGTGGCGGTGCTTCTGGCGATTGGATACATTTAAATTCAATTGATTATAATGAATCGTTAGATTTAATTGCTATATCATCTCGTAAAATGAATGAGTTTTATTTTATTGATCACAGCACCACGTCTGAACAGGCGAGTTCAGACACTGGAGGAAACTTTAACGTTGGTGGGGATTTCGTATATAGATGGGGAAATCCTCAAAATTATAATAGAGGAACTCAATTAGATCAAATTTTAGTTTCTCAACATAGTGTTAATTGGATTAATGAAAGTTTTCCTGGTGGAGGCGATATAATTCTATACAACAACAAAACAGAAGAAGAAGGTTCACAAGTTTTACAAATTGATGTTCCTGTGGATGATTTTTATTACCAGATTGATGAAATACAACCACATGGACCTCAATTTCCCCAATGGATATATGGAGATGGAAATTTCTTTTCGCCTATTCAATCAGGAGCATATAGATTAGAAAATGGTAACACACTTATATCAATAGGAGATAGGGCCGAATTTTTTGAAATAGATTCATCTTTAAATGTTGTATGGAACTATGAATTTTCAGGTCCATCAGGACAAACATTTAACGGTAAAATTGCAAGAGCGCAAAAGTATCATCTTTCCTATTTTAATACAACTATACAGGGCGATCTGAATTCTGATGAAATAATTGATATTTTAGATGTAATATTAGCTGTTGAAATTATTTTAAATCAAAATATAGATATATTTCATTCAAACTTAGATTTAAACCTTGATGGAAATAATGATATTCTAGATTTAATAATTTTAGTTTCATTCTTAATTCTTAATTAACTTTAATAAATATGAGTATAAAAAAAATAGTAAAAGTATGGAATGATAAAGAATTAATACATGAAAATATTAATTTCCTAAGACGTCCTACAAAGAATGTATTTCTTCCAATATCTGGAAGCACTGAACAAATTATTGAAGATTTAATTGATACATACCAAAGCATTCCATGCGCTGGGGTTGCAGCAAATCAAATAGGATATGATAAGTCCATATTTGTAGGATTAAAGTATTTAGATGACAACATAGATGAGGAAGAATTAGAAGAAAAAGAGTCTCAAGCCGATCAAAATATCACTCAAGAAAATGAATATGCTGATAATTATGAAGTCTACATCAATCCACAGATTGATAGGAGTAATAATAAATCTACCCAGGAAGAAATTGAAGGTTGCCTCAGTCTTCCTAATATATCTTTAAAGATTAAGCGATTTGATGAAATTAAGGTAAGATATTACAATAAAGATGGCAAATCAATTCGTAAGACATTAAATGGTTTTATGTCAAAATTATTTCAGCATGAACTGGATCACCTTAATGGAAAGCTTATGATTCAACATAATTTAATTGAAGGCTATATTGACAAGGAGTCAGATTTTGATTCTAATTTATTCCACGAATTAAAAAATAAACTATCATGAGAGAAAATAGCTTCATTTATAAACTTTTATTCAATAGAATAAGTAAAGAATCTAAACAACTCATTCCCGAATTATTTCATACGGATCAATTTCTTAGGCCAAATTATATTAATTATAAATTTTGTCCTCAATGTAACGCTAAGGCTGAAACAAATAAGCAGATTATAGATATCTTTGGAGTTAAAGATTCTATCAAGTATCGATCCTTTCAATCATGGTGTAGATCATGTCGAAAATCAAAAACTATTAAAAAAAAAAATAATTTAGAAAATCAAATTAATTGGATAAAAAATGAAATCTAGGAAATATGATATTATAATATTCGGAGCCACAGGTTTCACTGGTAAGCTAGTGTGTGAATATTTTTTTAAAAGCAATGATGCCAAAAATATAACCTGGGCTATTGCTGGTAGAGATGAGAATAAACTTAAAGAAGTATCTAATAAATATAATGTTGATTACTTTCTAGCAGATTCTTTTGATTTAGATTCATTAAATCATATCTGTTCATTATCTAAACTCATCATAAGTACCGTTGGTCCTTATATGATATATGGTGAAAATTTATTATATACCTGTATTGAAAATAGCACTCACTATCTTGACCTTACAGGCGAGCCTCAGTTTGTTACAAATATGTATAAAAAGTATAGATACAAGGCTATTAAAAATAAATCTATAGTGATTCATTGCTGTGGTTTCGAATCGATTCCGGCTGATATTGGTGTTAACGAAACCTTAAAACATTTCAATGAAGATAATATTGATATAACCTTTTATCTTAAAACAAAAGGTTCAATATCAGGTGGCACATGGGCATCTTTTTTAAATTCGATTTCAAAACCGGAGTCATTAGCAATGAAACGAATTAAAAGCAAAACCAAAAAACAAATTTCAAAACAAAAGATATTTTTCTCGAAAAAATTTCATAGATGGGTTCTAACTTTTCCAGTTATCGATAAATACATCGTTTATAAATCAATAAATAGCTTAAATAAATTTAAAAATGTTCATTTTACTCAATATGTGATTCAAAAATCATTTTTTAGAATGCTAATTTTAATCAAATCAATTTTTTTCATTTCTATTTTATCCAAAATAAATGTAGTAAAAAATTATTTATTATCATTACTACCTTCAGGTAAAGGGCCAAGCCTTGAAAAAAGAAAAAACAGCTGGTTTCATATTAGCATAATAGGAAAATCAAAAAATAAAACAATAACTACTGTAATCAAAGGTGGCGACCCTGGCTATGGAGAGACATCGAAATTTATTTCAGAGACAGCTCTTTCTATTATTTTAAACTTTGATGAATTATTGTCAAACAAAGGGATATTAACTCCAATGGAGTGCACTGGAGATATCTTGACTCAAAGATTAAAAAAATCGGGTATTTTAGTAGAAACTAGAATAGAAGATGAATGATGTAAACATAGATTCTTCTTGGAAAACAGTTTTAGCTGAAGAGTTCACTAAGAATTATTTTACTGAGCTTAGAAATAAAGTGAGAATTGAATATAAGTCAAATGTAATATATCCTCATCCAACAAAAATATTTAATGCATTTAGTTTAACTCCGTTTAATAAAGTTAAAGTTGTTGTTATTGGCCAAGATCCATATCATGGTGAAAATCAAGCTCATGGCCTATCTTTTAGCGTAGAAAATAGTGTTAAAATTCCTCCATCGTTAAATAACATATTTAAAGAATTAAAATCTGACCTTAAAATTAATGTCCCAAAATCAGGAAATCTATCTTCATGGGCAGAACAAGGTGTATTAATGTTAAATTCTGTATTAACAGTTAGGAGCGGAGTTGCAAACTCACACAAGAATATTGGATGGGAAATATTCACTGAAAATGTTATTAGTGTTATCTCTTCACAGTTAAGTAATATTGTATTTATACTTTGGGGAAAACAAGCACAAGAAAAAATTAAAATTATTGATACAAAAAAACACTTAATACTTAAGTCTGCTCATCCATCACCATTGTCTGCATATAAAGGTTTTTTTGGCTGCAAACATTTTTCTAAATGCAATTCGTATTTAAAAAAAAATAATAAGAAAGAAATTGATTGGTCCTTAAGGTAATATTTAGGTGAAAATTTTATATATAGAGCCTTACTTTGGAGATTCCCATAAAAACTGGATTAATCAATTCAAAAAATATTCAGTCCATGACATCGATATTATAAAATTACCTGGAAACAAGTGGAAGTGGAGAATGCATGGTGGAGCAATAACTCTAGCAGAACAATTTATAAAATATAATAAAGTATATGATCTGGTACTCTGTTCAGACTTTCTCAATCTACCAGTATTTAAATCTCTAACTTCTTCCTACACTAAAAATACACCTTTTGTAATGTATTATCATGAAAACCAAGTTGCCTATCCTTGGCCTAACCATGATCCAGACAAAAAACTAGAAAGAGATTTTCATTACTATTACATCAATCAAACATCTGCCTTAGCATCAAATTGGTCATTATTTAACTCATATTATAATAGAAAAAGTTTTTTAGATGGTCTTAATGAATATTTACTAAAGATGCCTGATAATCAAAATATGAATACAATAAGGCAAATAGATAATAAATCATCTATTTTACACTTAGGATGTGATTTGAAGAAATTTGACAAATATAAAATTAACACGCGTAATAAAATTCCAAATATTTTATGGAATCATAGATGGGAATATGATAAAAACCCACAATTATTTTTTGATTCACTCCTGAAAATAAAAAAATCTAATTTAAAGTTTAATTTAATTGTTCTTGGACAACAATTTTCTACATATCCTGAAATTTTTGATATAGCAAAAAAAGAACTTAGTAATGAAATAATTCATTGGGGTTATTGTGATTCATTTGAAGAATATTCAATGTTGCTATGGAACAGTGATATTATTCCGGTGACTTCAAAACAAGATTTTTTTGGCATCAGTATTGTTGAAGCTGTATACTGTAACACAAAACCAATTCTTCCAAATAGATTAGCATATCCTGAAATTTTTGATATGACTAAAAATAAAAATCTTTTTTATAATGGTGACTCAGATTTTTATAATCAATTACATGATGAAATCTTAAACTTTAATGGAGATAATTCATTTTTAAATGAAATTGATAAATTTGATTGGACAAATATGATTAAACAATACGATAAAACGTTTACGATGTTAAAGGAGAAGTTTTCTGATAAATCCTAATAGAAAAAAAAGTATGAGAACTCTCAAGATAGTTAGAAAAATTCACAGAACTGCTGGTATAACATTGTTCATATTTTTCCTAACAATTGCAGTCACTGGTCTAATTCTGGGATGGAAAAAAAATAGCAATGGATTAATCTTACCTAAAAGTGAAATAGGAGAGTCCACAGATATATCTCAATGGATGCATATATCTGATCTTCAAGATATAGCTTTTACTGCATTAAAAGATTCAATTGATAGAAACATTAATTTAGATTTACAGAGAATCGACCTAAGACCAGAAAAAGGAATGGTTAAATTTGTTTTTGATAATCATTATTGGGGCATTCAGATTGATGGTTTTAATGGTAAAGTACTTGCAATAACAAAACGAAGATCTGATTTTTTCGAAAATATTCATGATGGTTCAATTCTTGATATAATATTTGGGACAAAAGGTGAAATAATAAAATTAATATATACTAGTATTATGGGAACATCACTTATAATATTTGTAATTACAGGAACATGGTTATGGGTAGGACCCAAAATTTTAAAAAGGTCTAGATCTAAAGTAAGCAGTAAATAGTTATCGATTCTTTGCCCTTAAAACAACAATACTTCCTATGATTGCAAGTATAATTCCTATTATTTTAAAATTTAATTCACTTTCATAAAAAAATGGAATAATTAAGGGTGGAGTTACATAAACAGTAATGATGGTAGCAATCCACATTGAAGATAAAATAAGTATTTTAGCTTTTTTAGAAATGATATGTTTTTCCATGTAAAGTTTAATTGGATTTCCATAGTAGGGATTAGATGTAATTTTTTTATATAATCTATCAGATGAATGCATATAAAAATAAGCTGCAATAATCATAAATATAGTTCCAGGTAAAATAGGCATATAGTATCCTATAAGTCCAATAGCAAAGAATACCGAACCCAACATAATATAAATTTTCTTTTTCATAAATTAAATTATTACAATATTTTACATAGAGAAATCAAAATATTTTGTAAATTTAGAAAAGAACTATTGAGGGAAATAATGAAAAAATATTATTTATTTACTATATTCATTTTAATTGCAACTGTATTTTCAAACTCTGCTGCGGTATCAGAACAAAATTCATTAAAAGTAGCTAAAAACATTTTTAAGCAATTTAGTGTCACTAAAGATGTCAATGATTTTTCAGTGTCTTATATTGAAACAATTAAATCTGACAAAGATCAAAACTTGTTTTATATATATCATCTAGATCCAATCGGATTTATAATAGTTTCAGCTTCAAATAGATCTCTTCCATGCTTAGCGTTTAGCTTTGAATCCCATTTTTCAATGGAGCCAACACCAGTTCAAGAAATACTTGGCACATACAAGAGAGAAATTATAGAACAACTAGATAACCCTCAGCCTATAATGCCTAAAATTCAAGAAAATTGGGATATGTATCTTTCTCAAAACCCATCTTTCCCAGAACTAAGGAATGTACAGCCTCTTCTAAGTTGTACTTTTGCTCAAAGTGGTAACTGGAATAACCTTGTTCAGCAAGAAGTTGGAGCAAATGTTCCTGTGGGTTGTGTTGCAGTTGCAATGTCACAGGTAATGCATTATTGGGGTTATCCATCATCAGGTGAAGGTCAAAACTCTTATAGTGATTGTGGATCTTGCAATGGTTCACTATCCGTTAACTTTGCATTAGCAGATTATAATTTTGACAATATGCCAGGAGGTCAAGCCAATTCAGAATCACAGCAACTCTTATATCATACGGGAGTATCTGTAAATATGGACTATGCTCCAGATGGCTCGGGCGCTTACGTTCAAGGAACATATCCATCTACTGAGTATGCTTTAGAGAATTACTTTAAGTATTCGAGCGATTTGTATTTTATGAATAAATCTACTAGTAACCCAAGTACCTTTGGAAATGCAATAATAGATAATTTGGATGCAGCACTACCTATTATCATACAAGGTTTTGATGATTCCTACGGAGGTCACGCTTGGAATGTTGATGGATACATTGGAGATGATTTTAATAGTTTTCACTGCAATTTCGGATGGGGAGGAAGTAGTAATGGTTGGTATACTCTAGCATCGATGGGAGGATTCCCCGACAGCCAAGGAGCACTTTTCAATGTATACCCAAGAACATTAACAAACCCAGAAGCTTTATTTGAATATTCAGTTGATGCATCTACTGTTTATTTTACTGATTTATCATCAATGATTAACGAATATGACTTGAAATATTTTCATTGGAATTTTGGAGATGGGAATACGCTAACGACTGAAATTGGCATTGTAGATCATAGCTACGAAGTTAGTGGTACTTATGATGTTGAATTGATCGTTGAAAATATGCATGGGATGATGAGCGATCCATACATTGAATCGATAACAGTGCAAGCTGCTATGGTAGGTGACTTGACGCAGGATGGCAATATAGATGTATTAGATATTGTTTCAATGGTCAACCTTGTTCTTTCTGATCAACCAGGTGGTTCTCAGCTATTCATTGGCGATATAAATACAGATGGAATTATTAATATCCAAGATATCATACTGTTAATTGGATTAGCCTTAAATGGATAAAATTTTATAAATCTATATAAGATTAATCAAAGTTCATGATTCAAATTGATAAAAGCAGAAAACTTAGTGAATTTCAGTCATGGGATGAGTGGTCGTCAAAGCCAGATCATTTTGACTGGGAGTATAAAAAAGAAGAACACTGTTATATCATTGAAGGTGAAGCGACTATTGAAACAAGTTCTCAAACAATTAGTATCGAACCAGGAGACTACGTTGTATTCCCGAAAGACTTGAAATGCCATTGGACCGTTCATCAATTTTTTCGAAAACTTTATTCATTTAAATAATTTTGAATATAAATTCAAAGAGCTTACAAGAGACATATGCACCTAAAGGTATATGCTATGGTTGTGGTGTTGAAAACCCAAATGGTCTAGGTTTGAGGAGTTTTGTTGACAACGATACTATTATTTCATCTTTCATACCTAAAGAATATCATTCTGCATTTCCTGGAGTACTAAATGGGGGTATAATAGGATCTATTTTAGATTGCCATTCAAATTGGGCAGCCGCTTACTACATAATGAAGTCAAAAAATATGAATTTCACCCCATGCACAGTAACAGCTAGATATCAAATAGATTTACACAAACCCACACCAATAGATGAAAAATTAGAGATATCTGCTTATTTAGATAAAATTGAAGATAATAAAGCATGGATAAATGCTAAAATAACAATTAATACAATGGAATACGCAAGTTGCAAGGGATTGTTTGTTGCAGTCAAAGATAATCATCCAGCTTATCATAGGTGGTAAAAATGAATCAAAAGAAAAAAATTATAGTTTTATTTACAACCCTTAGTATGCTCTCTGCAAATTTGAAATTTGAATCAATAAAATTTGGTATGTCAGAATCACTAGGTATATTTGGGATATACAATGTTGATTATAAAATAGAAAAATTTTCGAATGATCTATACTTGACATATGGTTTTTTTGTTTTTCCTATTTTTGGAGGCGCTGGTTTAACTTATAAAAAATACATTACGAACGCTAGGCCAGCCCCTAAGAGTAAAAGATCTGCAAATCTTTATTTAACATCAACAATTTTCAAATATTATGCTCTTGCTTTGCATGGAGATAATATAGCTAGTGGTACAATAGGAACAATTGGAGCGGGATTAGATTTATTATTATTTAAACGAAAAAAAAATAAAATACACATTCAGGCTGGATTTATATCACAATACAACTTTACAGAAAAAGATTTTTTTGAATCTCCTAGCGACAAGCCGGCTATTTGGCCAACTTTAAATATTAAATTCAGTAGATAGTACTGCTCAAAAAATGTTACGTAAAAATCTTAAATATTCAATAATTGAGGGCTCGTGGTTCGCATTAATGTTTGGGTTAGGTGAAAATTATTTGTCAGCAATGGCTGTTTTTCTTGGTTTTTCAGCTTTGCAGATAAGTATTCTTAATTCACTACCACAACTTATCGGTGCATTTTTACAATTAGGAACTAGTGCAGTCTCTAATCTTTTTAAATCAACAAAATCCTTTGTCGTTAATCTAGCATTGGTCCAGTCAATTTTATGGATAATTCTAATAGTTATAATTAATACCTTTTCAAGTTATTCTTCTATTTTAATTTGGGCAATATTATACTACTCAGTATCATCGATAATTGGACCAGCATGGATATCATGGATGGGGTATCTAGTTCCGTTAAGAATTAGATCCAATTATCATGCTAACAGAAATAGAATTATTCATTTTATCATATTTATATCGATATTATTTGGTGGTATAATACTAAGGATATATGAACAGAATATGATTTTTGCTTTTAGTTTAATGTTTTCCATTGGAGCTATAGGAAGAGTTGTTTCATCCTACTATTTATCCAAAAAAAATACAATTCAAACAAGTAAATCTACTTTAAAGATTAATTATCGAAAGTTATTTGCAGACAAGAGGAAGCTAACGTTCATTTCTTACAATACTTTTATCCACTTCTCTGTAATGTTTTTAGGACCGTTATTTAGTATATATATATTAAGAACAATGGAGCTTAGTTATTTTATTTTAACTCTTTGTATGGTTTCATGGTGGCTTGGAAATGTATTTAGTTCAAGGTTCTGGGGAAAACTTGGAAAATTAAAAGGGAATCTTTTTCTGCTAAAGGTTACAACTATATTAATGTGTATCCTACCAGCTTTTTGGATCTCTGTTTATTATTTTGATACGAATGGAAGAATAATAATTTCTTTAATAATTAATTTACTTGCAGGTATAAGTTTCTCTGGATTTGGTCTATCTTCATTTAACATAGTATACGAACTATGCGCTGAAGATGATGTAATTAAGTTTTCTTCTCTAATAAATTGCCTAAAGGGAATTGGAGTTTTTCTAGGGTCAGTTTTTGCAGGTTTGATTGTTGATTCATCAATGCTTATTAATGCCCTTAAAGGATATAATTTTACTACTATTCAACTATCAATGTTTATATCCATAGTATTAAGATTTGTTTCTCTGATAATTTTATCAAAACTTAAATTGGATTATGGGAATGCCTGAATTACCGGAAGTGGAGACAGTAACAAATTCTGTAAAGAAGCATATTTTAAATAAATCATTTAATTCGTTAGAATTATTTTGGCCAAAAACATTAGATAATTTTACAATTTTAGATTTCAACCAAAAAATTAAAGGTAAAAAAGTTATTAATGTCTTTAGAAGAGCCAAGTATATAATTATTCAATTCGAGAATATTCTTCTTGCTGTCCATCTACGCATGACTGGGAAGTTATATGCTGTTGATAATCTTGAAAAGAATCAAAAACATATCTCTTTATTCCTACCATTTGACAACAAATATTTAATCTACAAAGATACTAGAAAGTTTGGACGCTTTTACATGTATGAGAATATGGATATACTAAATAATAAATTAGGAATAGAGCCACTTTCAGATATCTTCTCTAAAAATTGGCTAATTGAAAACATGAAATTAAAGAAAAGACAGATCAAATCACTTTTATTTGATCAGTCATTTATATGTGGACTAGGAAATATATATATAGACGAATCTTTATGGAGGGCCAAAATTCATCCTTTAGCTTTAAGTAACAAAATATCAAAAGCTAAAATCATAGATCTTCACAGCTCTATTGTTAAAGTTCTATCTGATTCAATAAAACTAGGTGGTTCAACAATAAGAGATTATACTTATGACTTTGCCTATGTTGGTAATTATGCTCTAAATTTAAAAGTATTTGGAAAAGATGGGCATAAATGCCCTCGATGTGATAATATAATAACAAAAATCAAAGTAGCACAACGAGGAACACACTATTGCAAAAAATGTCAACGAAAATAAAAAAACAATTATCTATCTATTCAACATTAATAATCTGCTATAGTATATTTATATCAATGGCAATGTCTGATTCATATAAAGAGCCCAAATTTACTCTGATTAATAAGAATGACAATATTGAAATAAGGCAATATGATAAATATGTTATAGCTAAGACTTCTATGCCTAAGAAAAATTCTTCTTTAGATGATAATATGTTTAGTGTATTAGCAGGATATATTTTCGGAGCAAACAATAAAGGGCAATCAATTCCCATGACTACTCCAGTGATAACAAGGGAGGACGATTCATCTTATGATATGATCTTTTTTATGCTTGATTCAGAATCTCCAGATGATCTTCCTGCGCCAAATAGCTCTAAAATCATTCTTGAGACATATACAATGGGAAAGACTATATCAATACGCTTTGGAATGTGGGCAACCGAAGAACGAATTCTAAAATATAAATCTATACTTGATCAATATATTAAAGATGAAGGTATCATAGTAAAATCGAATATAATGGTAGCTCAGTATAATTCACCTTGGACAATGCCTCCATTTAGAAGAAATGAACTCATATATCAAATTTATTAAAGTATAACTTTAAGTAAATTATATAAATATATATAATATAATGAAACTATATAAATATTATACGTCTAAAGAAATTCCAACTTTATTTCTTCATGGATTTTTAGGTAGCAGCAAAAGTTGGAACGAGATAGTTGAAATACTTAAAAAGTATTCTATTACACTTGATATAACCGGACATAATAGGAGCTTATTTGATCAAAAAGATGCAAACTACTCGATTGAGAACTGGAGTACTGAATTAAAGAATCAACTTGATAAAGAATCAATTCAATCAATTAATTTATGTGGTTATTCGATGGGGGGCAGACTGGCGATAGGTTTTGCTCAAAAATATCCATCTTTAATTAAAAATTTAATATTAGAAAGTACTACTCCTGGGATAATAGGTAAAGAAGATAAGAAGATTAGATACAATACTGATCTAATGTTATGTGATAAAATTGTATCTGATTACAAGGAATTTATTTTAGATTGGGAGCAATTATCTCTATTTAAACATCAATTCAAGAAAAATAAAAATGGATTCATAAATCAGCGTAGAATAAGACTAGCACACGACCCATTACAAATAAGTAAATCACTTAAAGTTTTCAGTCAAGGTAAATTGCCAGATTACTATTCCTCCATTCCTGAATTTTCATTTCCAATACACATAATAACTGGTCGATTTGATAAAAAATATACGTCTATTGGTAAACGAATGGATTATTTATGCAAAAATTCTACTCATCATTTACTAGATAGCGGTCACAATGTTCACCTGGAAGAACCAATACTTTATGCACAAATAATGAAAAAGATTTTAAATTCAAGTAAATGAAAAGAATAGATAAATCAAAGATTATTGGAGAAATATTAGACGATTTATATCCAAAGACTCCAACCCCCCTAAATCACGAAGACCCTTATACTCTGCTGGTGGCGGTTATGCTTTCAGCGCAAACTACTGACAAAAAAGTGAATGAGGTAACTCCAAGGCTATTTAAAATTGCTAATACTCCAGAAAAAATGGTAAATCTAGAAATTAATTTTATTAAAGATTTAATAAGGGAGATTGGCTTAGCACCAACAAAAGCAAAAAATTTAAAAATTATGGCACAGCAAATAATTAAAGGAGGTGGGGTAAAACCAGACTGGAATTATCTTGAGAGTCTAGCTGGAGTGGGTCATAAAACAGCAAGCGTAGTAATGGCTCAGGCTTTTAATATACCGGCATTTCCCGTAGATACTCATATTCATAGACTAGCAAAACGCTGGGGTCTATCTAAAGGAAGTAATGTAGAGATGACAGAAAAGGATTTAAAAAAGCTTTGGCCAAAAGAAACCTGGAATAAAAGGCATCTCCAGATTATTTATTTTGGTCGAGAATATTGTCCTGCAAGAAATCATAATATGAAATTGTGTAAAATATGCTCATGGGCAGCAACAAAAAAATCTATTAAAAAAGAAATGAAAACCTAATGTTCTCAAAGCTTCATTCGAAAAATAAATCTCTTCAAGGATGGTATTGGTTCGATTGGGCGAACCAAGCGTATGCTCTTAGTGCTTTAGTTGTTATTCTTCCAGTTATGATACCTCAAATATTCAATTCACTAACAGGAGGGGAAACTACAATACTTGGCCTTACTTTAACGGGGACATCTTTCTATGCTTTTTTAATAGGCTTTGGAAGTATTTTAGTAGCTATTATTAGTCCCGTTATTGGAGTAATTGCAGATAAGTATCCTGTTAAAAAGAAGTTACTTTGGTGGTATACCTTAATGGGAGTTATTTGTACTGCATTACTTGGAATAATTCCTTATTTAGATAATGCTTTAATTCTGGCATGTTTTTTATACCTACTATCGAATTTAGGCTTTTCTGGAGGACTGGCTGTTTATTACTCCTTTATGCCATTTTTATCCAAGGATTCAAGCCAGGATGAAATATCAAGTATTGGAACAGCTTATGGATTTGCTGGAGGTTCATTAATCTTAATTATTCACCTCTTTTTTATGATTCAAAGTAAGGGCGCTGTTTGGGCGCAAAGTTTTGTACTAATATCAACTGCTGCATGGTGGTTTTTATTTGGATTATTTTTATTCAAAAACACAGATGAGCCAAATATTCAAACAGATAACAAGAAAAGGTCAATTTTAGGCTTATTCTCTTTATCTTTTTCTCAACTTTACAATACATTTAAAAATTTATTGAAGTTCAAACAACTGTTAATATTTCTCGTTGCATACTTACTTTTTTACGATGGAGTAAATACAATTGCTTCAATTTCTGGAGCATATGGTTCCCAGGTTCTAAAACTTCCTGCGACCATGAGTGCAGCATTATTTTTGATTGCTAATCTAGTTGCAATACCATCTACCGTTTTATTTGGCATACTTGCTGAAAAAAAAGGTCCAAAGCCAACTTTAATGATTGTACTTATTGTATACTGTTTTATAGGATTTACTGCAATAGGTCTTTCTCCACTTCCACTTGAAAGTCCGACTAAAGATATAGATAGATATGATATCCAGTTAAGATGGGATGATCAAAATAGTAATTACAAAATAAATACAAAATACAATAAACCAATCTGTTGCTCAAAAAACTCATTTGTAAGTTCAAGTGGAGAAGCAGATAAAGATTTTAGAAACTTAATATCAAGTCTTCTTATTGATATTCAATCAAATCCGGAAATAGAAGAGGATATAACTCTTTCATATATTTCCAGCTATGATGCAAAGGAATTAATCGAAAAACTTACAGATTTTAATAATCATGAATTATCAATAGGTATAATAGGCGGTGACCTTAACAATAGATCCATTATTGGTGCAAATAACTATACAATACTTGGAGATGGTCCAGTAGATTTTTGGACGATAATGATACGAGACTACATTTGGATACCTTTTAATATTGATGTTGATATTCAATGGATATTTCTTGGTATTATGGTTGGAGCGGTAATGGGAACTATTGTTGCACAATCACGAAGTATAATATCAATGATTATTCCCAAAAAACAATCTGCTGAATTTTTTGGCTTCTTTAGCTTTATAATGAAGGCTGCTGCTATGATTGGTCCGCTTGTGTTTGGTCTCTGCGTATCACTTTACGATGATCGTGTTGGCTTATTATCTGTTATATTTGTAATTTTCTTAGGAACTTTAGTCTTCTATTTTTTTGATTTAGAAAAAGGAATAGAAGATGCAAAACTAGCTGATAGTGAAAATTAAATCATGAAATTTTACGATATTTTAAAACATTTTATAGCGACATTAGCGTTTTTATTTGCATCTGTATTTTGGGGTATCGCAACTCTTCCAAGTCTAATTATATTTTTCAAATGGATATCCATTTCAAGCAATTATTCATACTGGCCAAATATCATACTTACCAGTATTATGCTTGGTATATGTTTAATTATTTGGCTTTTTAGCATAATGATCCTTACTGGATTGTTGGGCTTCATATTTCGCCCAAGAGATAGAAATGGAAGTTCATATCCACTTTATTCATCAACCACAGTAAAATGGGCTATTTTAAGCGTTATACAACGTCTGGCGAGTCCGTTTGGATCGTTATTTGCAGCAACATGGGTAATAACAATTTATTATAAATTATTAGGAACTAGAATTGGGAAAAATGCAATTGTAAATACTCATAAAATATGGGATGCATATTTAATTAATATTGATGAGAATGCAATAATTGGCGGAAATGCAAAGATATCAGGACATCTAGCAGAAAAAGATAAGCTAGTTCTAGCTCCGGTCTACATTGGCAAAAGAACTGTAATTGGATCTAATTCTTTAATTAGTCCTGGATGTAAAATTGGAGATGACTCTGTAATTGCTACTCATGCTGTGCTCCCAAAATATACAGTAGTGCCACCTGGTGAAGTATGGGGTGGGATACCTGCAAAAAAAATAAAGGATATAAAATAATATGAATATATATTTTATTATAATCATTAGTATAATCATCTTTGAATATATACTATCATTCATAATAAGAACCTTAAATGTTCGCTCTCTTGATCCAAGTGTTCCAGAAGAATTTTCTGATACTTTCGATCAAGATAAGTATAAAAAATCTCAATTGTACGCTAAAGCAAATTCTTCATTCGAAGGAATAACATCAACATATTCATTATTGCTAGGTTTAATATTTATATTTTCAGGTTTTTACAACACTATTGACATATATGCTAGATCTTTTGAGTTAAATAATATTTTAACGGGACTTTCCTTCTTTCTAATATTAACTGTCATAAACGATTTACTTTCCATGCCATTTTCAATTTATAGAACTTTTATTATTGAAGAAAAATTTGGTTTCAATAAAACAACAATAGCTACATACTTTTCAGACAAGGCAAAACAATATTTGCTGATGATTATTATTGGTGGGCCCGTTTTGGGAGCCATCTTATACTTTTTTGAAAATGCTGGAGAATGGGGGTGGCTATATGTATGGCTTTTCATAACTTTTTTCTCAATTATAATGCAACCAATTTTTAATAATTTTATTGCTCCAATGTTCAACAAGTTTACACCTTTAGAAGATGGACCTCTTAAAGAAAAAATTACTGAATATTTAAATAAAGTAAACTTTCCTGTTAAAAAATTAGAAGTAGTAGATGGTTCAAAGCGATCTGCTCATTCGAATGCATATTTTAGTGGTTTTGGGAAAAGTAAACGAATTGCACTGTTCGATACTCTAGTTGAGCAGCTTGATGATAATGAGATTTTAGCAGTTATAGCGCATGAGGTTGGTCATTACAAGCTTAAACATATTCATTCAGGCATTATACTAAGTTCAATTCAAACAGGAATAATGTTTTTCATACTTTCCTTTTTTATAATGAACGAGGGTTTATTTTCAGTATTTTATATGGATAACTTATCTATATATGCAAGCTTACTTTTTTTCTCAATGCTTTATTCACCTATTTCGATGATTACAGGAATAATTTTCATGATTATTTCTAGGAAAAATGAATTTTCAGCTGATGCATATTCATCAAAAACAGCAAAGCTTCCCGAAGCTTTAATCTCTGGATTAAAAAAGATGTCTAAAGAAAACCTTAGTAATTTAACTCCACATTGGTTAAATGTATTTTTGAATTATTCTCATCCACCGGTAATTGATAGAATTAATGCTTTGAGAAAGTAACTTATTTAATTTCCTGGTACGCTTGAAGAGCCCTTTGTCTAGAAAATTTATAATCAACTATAGGACTGATATATTCTAATCCCCCGTTATATTCCCAAGGTTTCTGAAGGTGTTTTGTAGGAAGATTTTTTAATTCTGGGATATAATGTGTTGTATATAATCCATTGGGATCAAATTTCTCGCCCTGCAAAATGGGATTAAATATTCTAAAATAAGGTGCCGCATCAGCGCCCGTTCCAGCAGCCCATTGCCAACCAGCGATGTTAGATGCAGGATCTGCATCTACAAGGCAATCCCAAAACCATGACTCACCGATTCTCCAATCTACTAGAAGATTTTTTACAAGAAATGAAGCAACAACCATTCTCATTCTATTATGCATAAATCCAGTTTCCCATAATTCTTTCATTGCAGCGTCAACTATTGGAAAACCAGTTTCACCTCGTTTCCAGGATTCTATTTGATTAGAATCATTAAGCCAATTGAAAGAATTAAATTTTTGCTGGAAATTTTCATTATCCATAGATGGGAAATGATACAATAAATAGTATGAGAATTCGCGCCATCCAAGCTCTGACATGTAATGTAAAACCCCACCATTTTTCTCTAATAATAAAAGCTCATGCCATATTCTATTAACGCTAATCATTCCAAATCTTAGATAGGGAGAGAGTTTAGAGTTACTATCAAGGTAAGGGAAATCCCTGTCAACTTTATATCTGTTAATTTTCTTATTCTTAAAATTAGAGAATTTTGCTAGGGCAGCTTTTTCAGATATTTTCCAATGTTTGTTAAGTTTAGAATACCAATCAAAATTGCCTAAAAGATTAAGACTTTCTAGAGTGTTGTTACTTTCGCTGTGTTTAATTAAATTTATTTTTTCAGGTTTCCCTATTGGTTTATCAGGAACTGGAGAGGTTAGACATCCACGTTTATAAAAAGGAGTAAAAACCTTGTAAGGTGATTCATCACTTTTTAGTATATCTTTAGGCTCCCAAAGAAGCGAGCAGTTGTAAAATTTAACCTTAATTTTTTCATCAAATAGATTCGAATCTATTTTTATATCTTGCGCTATTCCATCTGGTGTGAAACTCTTATCAAAAAAAACCGCATCAATAAAATATCTTTGGCATAAAGTTTTAATATTATCAGTAATATCACCTTTAATAAAAATTATGGAATCATTTAAATCACTATTAAGGGACAATAGAGCATGGTGCAACCAGTATTTGGATGCACCACCCAATGGTTTTTTTGTTGAATTTTCATCAAATATAAAAACAGGAAGGACTTTTCCTGTTTTGCAAGCATAAAATAATGCAGGGTTATCTTGAACCCTTAAATTATTTCTAAATAATACTAAATTTTTCAATTATTTAGTGGAGCGTCTAACAATTCAAAGTAATTAGCATCCAGATAATTCATCATAATCTGTCCATCTACATAGGCAACTCTTAATGAATTACATATACCATCTGTTTTGTGTGCTGCATTATGATCATGATTATCATTTTTCAAGCGATATACTTTTTTTCCTACCTGAACACCCATACTACATTTTTTATCATCTTTTTTACCTAAATTACACTTATTGCATGAGGCAATAACAAAACCTTCCACCTTACCATTGAAGGGTATGTCAGATAAAAAAGAGCTAGACTTTGCTTGGGGGTCAACTGGGTTTTTCACTTGACAACCACCACAACCTGCCATTAAAACATTTGTTGTTAAAACAATAATATATAAATATAAAACTTTCATAAAAAATCCTTTTATTTGCACGTTTTGCACGTTAATTTACAAAGCATAACTAAAAAATAAAAGATAAAAATGAGAAATATTAGCAAAAAAGAAATTATAAAAATGGATAGATTTAGAAGAGCAAACCTCCTAACCTCATTATCAGGAATAAAGGCGGCGATGCTAGTAGCTACTATATCAAAAAAAAATATAAGCAATGTCGCAATATTTTCATCTTTAATACACTTAGGTTCTAATCCTGGTTTAATTGGCTTGCTAATTAGGCCTCAAACTAAAAGAGCAAGTGATACTTATCAAAATATTAAATTCAACAATACTTTTACAATTAATCACGTAAATAAATATATAATTAAGAAAGCCCACTATACATCTGCAAAAACTCACTCAAATACATCTGAATTTGATGATGTAGGACTACACGAAGAGTATATTGATGGATTTAAATCACCTTTTGTCAAAGAGTCTCATATTGGATTAGGTTTAAACTACAGTGATGAAATTTTATTATCCAATAAGTGCACATTAATAATAGGAGAAATAGATAATATTAAATTAAATGATGATTTGTTTACTGAAAATGGATTAATTGATTATTCTGAATCTTGCTCTGTATCTGTAGATGGCATTAGTAATTACTATGAACTAAATTTAATAGAAAAACATGATTACATAGGTAGTAGAAAAATTCCCAAAAAAATTTAGTGTAACAGATTGTATTTTTATTTTTTTTATAATATTTCATCTTTAAATTTAAACGTTAATTATTAACCAAATTTTATGAAAGGGGGTAATCAATTGAATTTATACACTATTTGCATTGGTTATACTTCTGGAGTAGTAGTTTAATTTCTGATTTATAATCAATTAAGCTAAAGTGTTTGTATAGATGACTCTACATCTATCCAGGAGAAAAGGGGTGTTAAATCACCCCTTTTTTTATTAATGTACGTCTGCACGTTTTGCACGTTTTATTTTGAATATAATATAAAAAGCTATAAATTTTAAAATGAACATAAAAGAAAAAATGAATATTGCAATAATAGGGTCAGGGGTTTCTGGTCTCGTTTCCTCATTTATATTATCTAGAAAACACAATGTTACGATATTTGAAAAAAATTCATATTTAGGTGGACATGTTCATACACATAAGTTGAATGATGTTAATGGTATTTTTAATGTTGATTCAGGTTTCATTGTATATAATGAAAATACATACCCAAATTTTATCAGATTAATGAAACTCCTTGATGTTGAAACACAAAACACGTCTATGGGTTTTAGTTATACGGATGATAATGACTTTGAATATTCTGGTAATTCAATTAGTTCTTTATTTGCAAAAAAATCAAATCTAGTAAATTTTAGTTTCTATCGATTTATTTACAATATTTTGAAATTCAATAAAATTGCTCTTAGGGATATGGATAATTTGGATGTCGAAATAAAATTAATAGATTATTTAAAAAATAACAAAATTTCTAATAGTCTTATTGAGAAATATATTATTCCCATGGGCTCTGCAATTTGGTCTACTGATCCTGCCTCTATGAAGAATATGCCAGCTAAATTCTTTATTCAATTTTTTAAAAATCATGGTTTGCTAGATGTACTAAATAGACCTCAGTGGAAAGTTATAAAAAATGGTTCATTCCAGTATGTAAAAAAAATTTATAAGCAACTTAAAAAAAATGATACAAAAATTTTTTTAGATCACTGCGTAAAGCATGTAACCAGAGATAAAAATAATGTAAAAATTAAAATAAAAGGTAAAGATGAAAAGCATTTTGATAAAGTCGTTTTTGCCTGTCATAGTAATCAGGCTCTAAAATTATTAAAAGATGCATCGCCGAATGAAAAAAACATTCTTGGTGATATTCAATATCAAGATAATATTGCAACTATTCATACTGATATTAATATCCTACCCAAACGAAAAAAAGCATGGTCTAGTTGGAATTATTTAGCTACAAATAAAAGTAATAAGGTTATCTTGACATATAATATGAATATTCTGCAAAGCTTAAAGTCTAATGATGTTTTTTGCGTTACAATAAACGACCCAGGATTAATTAATAATAACAAAGTAATTAAAACAATAAACTATTCTCATCCATTGTTTTCTAAATCCTCCATTAAGGCTCAATCAAAAAAGAGTTTAATTAATGGAAAAAATAACACTTTTTTTTCTGGCGCCTACTGGGGCTATGGATTTCATGAAGATG
>Ga0163109_10001167_pt1 | contig 20928 bp, 14 predicted proteins | sample CRUFie1St13metaG_FD_108704 | JGI IMG/M metagenome (GOLD analysis project Ga0163109, IMG submission 108704) | Marine microbial communities from the Costa Rica Dome - CRUD Field 142mm St13 metaG | ecosystem: Environmental > Aquatic > Marine > Oceanic > Photic zone | place: Costa Rica: the Eastern... | reverse complement strand
CAATGCTAACATTTACTTTAGCACAGTTGATCACAAAGGTGACTTTAGAGTAGGTGATTTATTTAGAATAAATCAAGAAACAGGTGAAGTAACATTTACAAACGCAGAATTTTTATTTAATAATAACCAAGGTATTACTTTTACAGACGGAACAAATACGACAGTAATTGACGGAACAAAAGTAGAGTCAGGTAATATAAGAATTAGTGGAAACACAATTAGTAGTACAAGCGGTGATATTAATATTAACAGTTCAGCTGGTACAATTAATTTACTTGATGATGTTAACATAACAGGTAATCTTGATGTAGCAGGAAATGTTACTATTGGAGGTAATATTACACTTGGTGACGAAGCTACAGATACAATTAATATCAATGCCCAAATAGATAGTGATATTATTCCAGCTGTCGATAACACATATAATTTAGGTACAGCAACTAAGGCTTGGGCAGAAGTAAATGTTGGCAAAGCAATAATCGATGATATTGAAATTGACAATGATACTATTACAACAAACGCAAGTAATGGAAATATAAACTTTACAGCAAACGGAACAGGAAGCCTTGTAATTGATAATTTATCAATTAACGGAAACACAATTACAAATAGTAGTGGAGATATAGTACTTGATCCTAGTTCAGAAAAAGTTGTCATTGACAGTACAGGAGCACTGATTTTACCAAAAGGTACAACAGCGCAACGTCCTGGCACACCTGAAACTGGTATGTTACGTTATAACACAGAAACAAATATATTTGAAGCATATGACGGGCAATGGGTTACATTAGGCGGTGTGTACGATGCTGATAGAGATACATATGTAACAGCAGAATTAAATCCAGGCACAGATGATGATACTATCAGATTTTATGCTGGAGGATTTTTAGTAGCAGATGTCACTAAAGAAAGGTTTGATGCTCGAAGACTAGAAGTTGATGACATTGCTATACATGATAATATTCTTGAAACAATTACAACAAACCAAAATCTTGTTTTAAGAGCAAACGGCACTGGATTTATATCCATAGAAAACTTTAGTTTTAATGGAAATACGATAACTAATACTATAGACGGTGCTGTAACAACACTTAGACAAAGTGGCACTGGATACTTTAAAGTTGAAGGTACTGGCGGATTTGTTATTCCGGTTGGAAACAACGCTAATAGACATCCATCACCAGAAACAGGTATGATGAGATATAACAGCGTTGAAGACAGAGTTGAAATTTACGATCTTTCAAACAACTGGGTATCAGTCGCAGGAGCCACAGGTGCTGTTACATTTAACGACGCAGAGGAAATTGCTATTAAATTAGCAATAATTTTATAGGAAGAAGATATGGCAACTAATTTTAAGAACATAATCGGAAAAGATATAGGAACAGACAGAGTAGCAGTATATACGGTCCCAGCGGCAACAAGTACAACTGTAATTGGAATGAATGTTGCTAATCTTACAGACGGAATGGTAAACTGTACTATTGAGATAGGCGATGAAGGAAGCCAAATAGGAACAATGATTAGAGATATGCCTATTCCTCCTAATTCAGCTCTTAAACCAATTGGCAAAGGTGAGAAAATTGTCTTAGATGCGGCAAACGTGATGTATGTTACATCTAGTAGCTCAGATAGTGTAGACGTAATTCTAAGCATAGTGGAGATAGTATAATGAGTGACACATTTTTAGGTCTTGGTATTCAAGACATGGTAAACCAAACAAGTAATAGGTATTTTTATGGTTTACGTAGAACAGATGACGGAGAACTTTTTGTTGCTAAAGTTGACCAGCTAAAAAGTAATGATAGTGTAGCAATCAATAACGAAGGCGACCCAACACAGAACTATGAAGACTTTGCTGAAGGTGAAGATTTTTATGAAGGTAGAAACGTTAATCATGAAAAAATTTATAGTAATTTGAAGTATGAACAATACAGATGGGATAACAAAAATATTTTCTATTATATAGATGATAGCGGAAATTTAGTGGCAAGGGTAAATGAAGGTTACACCTACCCTACAGGAGTATAATAAATACATAAAAGGTTGAAACAATGGCAGAATTTAAACTCAGTAGAATAAGATTTAATTGGAAAGGTGAATGGTCAGGAGGCCAAGATTATATCGTTGACGATATGATTTCCTACAAAGGATTCACTTATGTATGTTTGAGAACACACACAGCCGCTACATTTACAAATGATTTAGCAGGTACAGATGTTACTCCAGCAAAACCAAAATGGAAAAAACAGACCGAAGGTAAAGTTTGGACTGGAGATTGGACAGTAAGCACAGAATACGCTGTAGGTAATCTTGTAAAATATGGTGCTAGTATTTACGAATGTACTGAAGGGCATGTATCTGCCGCAACCTTTAGTTCAGGAACAGATGGACTAGTTGCTGATATTGGAAAATGGAAAACTGTTGCTGTTTCATCTGCCGATTGGAAATACAACTGGACACCATCTACACTATACAGAATTAATGACCTTGTGCGTTACAATGGTAAAGTCTACAAAGCCACAGCACAACACGTTTCAGCCGAAAACGCCGCTCTTGGACTTGAAGCTGATCAAACAAGTTGGACAGTATTAGCAGATAGTGATACATGGAAAGCAGATTGGTCCATTGGAACACGTTACCTTGTCAATGACTTAGTTAGATATGGTGGTATTGTTTATAAGTGTATTGTTGGACATACATCAGCAGATAACGCAACACTAGGATTAGAAGAAGATCAATCCAAATGGGAAGTACAAATAGATGGCATTGAATATGTTACTTACGCAGATTCAGCAGATGCTAATAATCCTATCAAAGGAATGTGGCGTGAAGAATATAGATATAAGAAAAATGACGTTGTAAGACGTGGAGGAAATCTTGTTAAATGTTTGATAGGACATACTTCAGGCGCTGGCGAAAATGCTTTTAACATTGATTATAACACGAATAGTTATTGGGCAATATATTTGCCAGGAACAGAGTATGAAAATCTTTGGGCAGATAATGTTTACTATCAACCAGGCGACTTAGTAATATACGGTGGCTACATTTATAAGTCAATTACATTTAATACAGGACTTGCTCCTAGTTCATATACAACCGACTGGAACCTTACTTTTGAAGGTTATAGATTTAGATATGATTGGAACAATCCAGGTGCTTTAGACGATAGTGCTATTACATCTTATAAAACTGGTGATGTAGTAAGACTTAGCGGTAGCTTGTACATTGCCCTACTAGATAGTACAAACTTACAACCTGATTTGTATCCTACTTATTGGGAAAAAATAGTAGACGGAAGACAATTCCGTGATACATGGGAAGACAATGTAGAATACTATCAAGGAGATATTGTTACATGGCAAGGTACTTCTTACGTAGCGTTAACATATCATAGATCAACTGAATCAGCATCAAGACCTGATCTTGATATAAATCAACCAGATAATAATTACTGGAAGATAATGATCTTAGGAACACAAACAAACAAGTTAGCAAAACTAGGAGATTTGAAAACTTTTGAAGATCAAGATTCAACAGATATTGACACACAAAGATTAGCAATAGGATCAACAGGTGAAGCATTAAGATCTACATCATCTATGCCGGCTTGGGACGCACTTGATAAACAACAAAAAGTTTATTATGTTTCTCGCAATGGTATTGACGATCAATCACAAGGTGGAACATTGAACGCTCCATTCCGTACAATTAGATTTACAATGAATTACTTACTTGCTGATGAAGCAACTAGGGTAGGAAGAGGAGCGACTGTAAAAGTTATGGCAGGAGAATTTGCCGAAATACTTCCTATCAGTATTCCAGCAGGTGTTGCTCTTGTAGGTAGTGAATTGAGGACTACAACAATCCGTCCAGCAGATGCTCAAGTAGACGTAGTGTTAGATGAAAGAACTGTGGCTAAACCTATACAAGACGCAATAAGCATTCCAGATGATAACAATAAAAAAGATATGTTTAGAGTACGTAATGGTTGCGGAATAAGAGATTGTACTCTTAAAGGGCTGACTGGTATTTTAAGTGGTGATAACGATTATGGAACAAAGCGTCCTATTCCAGGTGCGGCATTTGTTTCTTTGGATCCAGGTACTGGAGTAAATGATACAAGTGTTTGGATCGGAAATCCTTCCGCAAAAATGCAATACACACCAACAGCAGGAACTTATGATCCAGCAACAGGTGTAATGAGCTTAACTATTCCTACAAAAGAATACACACCAGTAGAAGGAACAACTTATGATCCTGCTACAGGTATAATGAAAATAGAGTTTGGTGTAGAACATGGCTTGGCTATGGGTGAAGAAATTAGTTTTGATGAAAACAGTATAGTTTTTAGATGTGCTAAAGACGATTACTTAACAGATCATACATATCCGAGAGTTACAGATCCTGCGTACAATGAAAAACGCACAGTCATGGGAGTAACTCCTACTAGTATTACAGTCAATGTAGGAATAAATCCAGATGGTGTATATGAACATAGATTTGTAAGAGCAGATAATAATGCTGTAAATTGGGCTCATAATATCAAACCAGGACAGGCAGTTTCTATAGATGGTGGAAGTTTAGTTTGGACATGTGCTATGGATAGTCATGCTACTGACCACCCTTATCCAAGAACTAGCGATCCATACTACGACAGTAAAATTGAAATCACAAGTGTTACAAATACATCAATTACAATGAATGTCGGTATTAGTTCTAATACTTCAGCACACTTATTTAAGAGCGCATCAGCAGGCGCAGTAAACATGGAGAGAATACAGTCTGGTAAGTCTCCATACATCCAAGGCGTTACTACAATCGGTGACAACTGTATCGGAATGAAAATTGACGGAGCATTACACGGCGGTGGTAATAGATCAATTGTTGCTAACGACTTTACACAAGTATTAAGTGACGGAATAGGTTACTGGGCTACTAATCAAGGACGTTCAGAGCTTGTGTCGGTGTTTACCTATTATGCTCATATTGGTTATCTAGCAGAAAATGGAGGCATTCTACGTGCTACTAACGGAAACAACTCATATGGTAAATTTGGTTCTGTAGCAGAAGGATTCGATATAAACGAAACACCAAAGAGTGCTTCAGTTAACAACCAGTCAGGAGAAGCTGGTGTAGAAGATATACTTGGCGACGGATCACAAATTTTTGCTTTAGCATGGAATAATGGCGGACAGACATATACTTCTGCAACACCTAGCATTACACAGGCGTCAGGTGCTGATTTAGATATACGCTTTGATGAGTTTAGAGATAAAGCAATTAGTAAAGTTGATTTAGCATTACCATTAGACAGTACAAATGTTGGAGGTAATGGATTTAAATCATTCTCAAATACAGCGCAAGGAGGATCATTAAGTTCAGTAATACTTGCGGCTTCGGAAACAAGAACAAAAGCACAACTTGTAGGAATGAGAATCTTCTTAAAAGAAGGTGCTGGATCAGGTCAATATGGTTATATTCAAAATTACAATCCAACTAGCAAAGTAGCTACAATCTATAGAGATAGTGATAATCAACCAGGATTTGACAATATTGTAAACGGAAAAATTAACACAGCTCCGGCGGCAACAACAGTATACGACTATGAGCCAAGAGTAACATTTAGTGAACCAGCATTTGCTAAAGCTGATAGAAATATAGCAAGCGGAGCATCTGATATAGGATATAGTGATACATTAGGTATGTGGTATTATGCTGTTACAGGTACAGACGATTGGTATGTATCAACCGATACTAGTGTATGGACCAAAAGAAACACTGGATTTAGTTTAGGTTATACAGGACACGCAACAAGAGGAGCACTTATTGCTTCAGTCGCAGATAGTACAGATAAACTTGTATTCTCCAATGATGGTGCTAATTTTGATAATAGCACACTTCCATTATCTGACACATGGAAACATATAGAAATTGGCGGCCCAAATGATGAATACATAATGTGTTTAGCAACAGGCAATGCTAACGTTTATATCAATACATTGACAACATCAAATGATTCAACTGTTGTTCCTTCAGGTAACTGGACTGTAGTTGCTACAGGAGCAACTAATACAAATTTTGTAGGAATTGAATACGGAGCAGGAAAATGGGTCATATTATCAGAAGATGGTACAACTGTAATTTCAACAAATAACGGTAATAGTTGGACAGCAGGAGCGGCAGTAACACCTGTAGCACCTGAAGTATACAGTGATATTAAGTTTGGTAACAACTGTTGGGTAGCAACAATGGATAATTCAGATAGAATTATGTATAGTGCTGATGCTAGTAGTTGGAGTGATTCAGGACTAGTTGGCGACTCTGGTAGAGAAGATTGGAAAATAGGATATTCACAAGGTGTGTTCCTTACTGTAAGTAACAGTGGAACTACACTTAGTTCCGACAACGGATACTACTGGAAAATTAGACCAGATAACACAGGAATGAATTTTGTTGCTGGTGGAGTAAACGCAAACATTCCAACATTTGTAGCGATGCACACAAGTAGCACAACAGCGAATGTTATCACAGGTGGAGCAAAAGCAATTGGTAGAGTTGAAGTTGCTAACGGAAAGTTAACCAAATTTAAATTATATGATCCAGGTTCAGGATATATTACAGATCCTACAATTACTGTAGAAGATCCTGAAGAATACGGAGAACCATACTGGAACATTGATATTAATAATGGTGTGCTTCCTCAACCAATTTTCTACAACAGAGGTACAGGTTATCAAAGTGCTGTTGTAAAAATTACAGGTAATGGTTTTGCTGAAGAATTACAAATTGGTAATCAAATGATTATTAATGGATTAAGCTCAGTACCTGGACCAGGAGCAAACGTTAGATTTGCTGGTGACGACACAATTTATAGATTTGTTAAAGAAATTACTAGATCAGGCGTAGCACCTAACATACAAGTTAAGTTCCAAATTAGCCCTGTGCTTAGTAGATCAATAGCACCATTACACAACACAGCAGTTACTATACGTGAAAGATATTCACAAGTGCGTCTAACTGGACACGATTTCTTAGACATTGGTACTGGTAACTTTGCTGATACAAACTATCCAGCATTGTATGTACAAGGACAGACAGCAACAAATGAAACTAGACAAGCTAACGAAGTTGTTGAATCAAATGGTGGACGAGTGTTCTACACAAGTACAGACCAAGATGGTAACTTTAGAGTTGGTGAATTATTTAGAGTATCACAGGCCCAAGGTGGTGTTACACTAAATGCTGACTTCTTTGACTTAGAAGGCTTAGATGAATTAAGATTAGGTGGTATCAGAGTTGGTGGTACACAAGCTACTATTAGAGAATTTTCAACAGATAATACTTTTGTTGCTAATTCAGATAGTATTATTCCAACACAAAGAGCACTTAAAACTTATATTGAAAACAGATTTACAGGTGGTGGATCAAACCTGTTTACTAACCAACTTACAGCTGGTCAGTTAAGATTTGAAGACAGAACGTGGTCAAACACAGCAGGCATCAATAATCCAGATGCTATGGCAAGCGTCGAGACTCAAATGATAATAAATGGTCCGTTAGGCGGCGGCTTGGCCGCTCTCAATATGTTTATGGCAGCCAGAACAGAAAGAGATGAGTTTAACGGATAATGATAAATATGTATAATACCAAGAACGGAGCAAAAAATGGCAGAATTTAAACTCGGTAGAATTAGATTTATTTGGAAAGATGCTTGGTCATCTGGTACTGTATATCTAAAAGACGACGTGATCAGATATGGTGGTAGAACCTATGTGGCAGTTACAGGACACACATCAACTTCTAACTTCTACGACGATCTTAGTAACTGGAACAAATTTAGTGATGGTACTGATTGGAAGGCAGATTGGACACAATCAACTTTTTATAAAATAAATGATATAGTTAGATATGGTGGTATCATTTATATCTGTAATACAGGACATACAGCCCAATCAACACTTGAAGCTGATCAATCAAAATGGGATCAGTTTGCTACATCAATTGACTGGAAAGATGCGTGGACAACAGCAACACAATATAAGGCAAACGACCTTGTAAAATACGGTGGAAATGTTTATCTATGTAACACAGGTCATACTTCTGCCGCAACTGCCACACTTGGATTAGAAACTGACATTTTAAAATGGGATATTTTCTCAGAAGGTCAAGACTGGAAACAAAATTGGGCTATAAGCACAAGATATAAAGTAAATGATATTGTTAAGTACGGTGGTACACTTTATGTGGCCAACACCGGACACACTTCTGCCGCAACTATTACTTTAGGTCTTGAAGATGATCAGTCAAAGTGGGATTATCTAAACAAAGGTATTGAATACAAAAACGATTGGACAACAAGTACAAGATACAAAGTAAATGACGTTGTTCTATGGGGTGCTACACTTTATATCTGTACCAATGCACACACATCTGTTGCCACAAATGATGATTCATTATTGGGTACACTTCAAGCAGATATTGCTAATTGGGATAGATTTGTACCTGGATTAGAATTTGAAAATACTTGGAGTGCTACAGCAAAGTATCAACAAGGTGACTTTGTTACATACGGTGGTAATCAATATGTTGCTAATACTAACAACACAGGACAATTTCCAAGCACAAGCGAAGAATGGGATCTTGTTACTTCAGGATTTAACCTAAGAGGAGACTGGGGTGGAGACTCAACTAACCAAGATTATAGAATCGGTGATGTTGTAAGATTAGGCGGATACACATATTTGTGTACAGCAGATCATCAAGGATATCGTCCACCAAACACTACTTATTGGGCAAGACTTAACCAAGGTATTGAATGGAAAGATACATGGACAACAGCTACATTATATGATGCTGGTGATGCTGTTCGTTACGGACTTATCAGTTATGTTTGTATTTTAGCACATACATCGGATACAGCAAAACGTCCAGATAATGATTCTTTAGGTACATATTGGAAAAATTTAGCATCAGGTGCTGAAGAAAGTGCACTAACTACACAAGGTGATATTCTTTACTATAGTGGATCAGGACCAGCAAGACTTCCAATAGGTGATGAAGGACAAGTATTAAGTGTAGCAAGCACAGGAATTCCAGAATGGAAAGATTTTGCTACTACTCCAGATGTGTACTATGTTGCTACTAATGGTGTAAACAACGCCTTTCCAACAAACGGTGGAACACTAGACCGTCCATGGAAATCAATTAGATACGCTTGTGAAGAAATAGAAAAAGGTCCAAGAAATCCAAATGCTGTTTACTTACTCGAAGTCAACAGAATGTTTATTGCTTACGAAACAGCAAAGTGGGCTAAGAGACAGATTATTACACAAACATCGCCATTCTTTATTGGATTTAGTTTTGATGAAGCGAAGTTCCAAAGAATAGCAGGATTTGCTTTAGACGCACTTATTTTAGATCTTAGAAGAGGTGGAAACGTAGAAACACGTAGAGCTGCAAAAGCTATGCAAGATAATGTAAGCGGTGACTGGTTTGAAACAGGATCAGAAACACAAAACGTAGCTGCACTTAATTTTGTAATTTCATTAGCAGAAGATGTATTAGATAGTGCTACACCATCAGCAGATTATCAAGCACTTGACGGCGTTTCCGCAGGTGATAGATACTTACAAATCAAAGACACAACAAAAACTGAAGAATCAGGCGCACTAGCTGAAATTACAGCAGGTATGTCAATAGTAACAAACGCTGTAACACTAGGTAATGGTTATACTCTACCAGCAGAAATTAAACTAAGTAAGGTTGTTTTTGTAAAAACAGGAACATACAAAGAAGTGCTTCCAATTAGAGTTCCAGAAAGAGTTGCTGTAGTTGGTGACGAATTACGTTCAACAAGAGTTGAGCCAGCAGGACAACAAACACAGTCAAGCGATACAACATACTCACTTGCTGGTATCCTACATATGAAATCAATACTTGATGATATCATTGAAGGTAATGCTATTACAAGACAGACTGGTAATACACTTACACAGGATGTAAGTAAGCCGTTAAGTACAGCAGGTGTATCAACTATTGTTACTGATCTAGCACAAGAACTTTATGACAAAATTGACTTTGAAGTTAACGGAGCATCAGGTGATTCATCAGCTCCGGCATTTAGAGGTAATAACGGTTATGTAGATGATCAAAATAAGATTGCTGGTGTAAGACTTCTTATGCTAAACAAAGCGTTTATTGCTAGAGATGTAACAAAATATATTAATGCAAACTACCCATCATATAGTTTTAATGAAGCTACATGTGAATCTGATGTTGGACATTACATCGATGCTTTCATTTACGATTTATGGCATAGTGTAAGCCAAGGTAGTAACTACGCAACACTATACGCAGGTCTTTACTACGGTAATAGTGTAAACGGTTCAATATTAGAAAATATGTACTTACTAAGAGATGGTACCGGTGTTAGAAATCAAACTGTTGCTGGATTGACAGGAACATTACCAAGTGCTAATTCTTATGGTACAAAACGTCCTACAGCAGGAGCATATTGTTCACTAGATCCAGGTTGGGGAATTGATGATGAAAGAGTATGGATCCAAAATAGATCTCCATATGTACAAGGTGTAACAACATTTGGTACAGCATGTGTTGGTTTAAAAGTTGACGGTGATTTACACAATGGTGGTAACGACTCTATTGTTGCTAACGATTTTACACAAATCTTAAGTGACGGTATTGGTGCGTGGATAACAAACTTAGGTAGAGCAGAACTTGTTTCAGTGTTCTCATACTACGGACATATTGGTTATCTAGCTGAAAACGGCGGTAAGATACGTGGTACTAATGGTAACTGTTCATATGGTGATTTTGGTGCTGTATCTGAAGGAATTGATGGCAGTGAAGTACCAAACACAGGTGGTGTCAATAATAGAAAACTTGAAGCACAAGTTGGAAGAGCACTTACTGATGGCAGTGAAATTATTCACTTAGAGTACACTAATGCTGGTAATAATTACACAAGCTCAACTTACACAATAAGTGGAGCAGGTTATGGAGCAAGTGTAGCAAACGGTAACTATGTAAATGGTGGTGTGTTTGAAGTTAGACTACGTAATCCAGATGATGGATCAACATACTTTGCTGAAGATCAAAATAATGACGGATTAGTAAATGATCCAGACACATTAGGTGGACGTAATTACTCATCAAGTGAAAACACTGCGCAAGGTGGTAATACAACAACTATTACACTTTCAAACACTGAAACTGCTAACAGTACAAAATATGTAGGTATGCGTATTGTTATTACAGCAGGTGTTGGTGCTGGACAATATGGAGTTATTACTTCATATAACCCAGGAACAAAAGTAGCAAACGTAGCTAAAGAAAGCGACAACACAGCAGGTTGGGATAACTTCCACCATAGTAATAGTGTTGCGGCAACACTTGATGCTACAACAACGTATTCAATTGAGCCTAGAGTACAAGTAACAAATCAAAATGGAGGCTCAGGATTAGTAGTTAGAGCACAAGTTAGTTCTGGAAGAATTACACAATTCTTTATTGTGAATCCAGGAAGTGGATATACAGCAGGTAATCCACCAGAACTTACAATTACTGACCCAAGTGAAACACTTACTGTACCACATGAAGTTAGAGTTGGTGATGGCGTATTAGCACAACCAACATGGACAGCAAGAGGTGTTGACTTTGAAACAGCTGGCGCAACTATAAGCGGAGACGGATATGCTGATATTTTCCAAGAAGAGCAATTCTTAAACGTTCAAGGTATGTTAGAAGTTCCAATTGAAGGTGCTAACTTACAATTACAGGGCGATGACAGATACTTTAAAGTTGTGTTTGTAAGAGAACTACAAGGTAGTGCTGGTAACTATACAGCAAACTTACAAGTATCACCAAACTTGGGAGTTGAAACAGCTCCAGCTCACGGCACAAATATTACAATTAGAAGACGTTACTCACAGGTACGTTTAACAGGACACGACTTCCTAGACATTGGAACAGGAAACGCAGTAGAAACAAACTATCCAAATACACCACAATATGAACCAGACGCAGGTGACGAGGTTAATGAATTTGGTGGAGGTAGAGTGTTCTACACAAGTACAGACCAAGACGGTAACTTCCGTGTAGGACGTTTGTTCAACGTTGAACAAAGTACTGGTTCTGCGAGCTTGAATACAAGTGCGTTCAGTCTAGCAGGTCTACAAGAATTGTCACTAGGTGCTGTTGGCTTAGGACAAGGTGGAGCAGTTATTAATGAATTTAGTACTGACGGTACAATGTCAGCTAATTCAGATAATATTGTTCCGACGCAAAGGGCAATTATTACATACATCAACGCACAGATTGGTGGAGGTAGTAGTTCTCTAAACGTAAACGCTGTTACAGCAGGTAAAATAAATATCACAGGTAATACAATAAGTACTACTGATAGCAGTCCAATTACTGTAACCACTGGAATGAATTTCAATGGTGGAGTAGATGGATCACCAGTAGCATTTGGGTATTTCTTAACAAGTAAAACATAATAGCTAAATACTAATGATAGGAGTAAATTAAAATGGCATCAGGAATTTTAGGAACAAGCGATCTTAACGCTGCAACAGATACATCTGTTTACACTGTTCCTGCTGATACTTACAGTGTTGTTACTGTTTCTTTCTGTAACAGAGGAAGTACAACAGCAAACGTAAGGTTAGCAGTAGCAACAAATGCTACGCCTGGAGCGGCTGAGTATCTAGAATACGATACATCAGTTGGACCAAATGGCGTACTTGAAAGAACAGGTATTGTAGCAGATACTACTAAGATAATTGTATGTAGATCATCTGCAGCTAACGTAAGTGCAGTTGTGATGGGTATTGAAACAGCAGTACCAGCAAGTTAATAGAAGGAAGAAAAAATGGGTAGAAGAATATCTTTAGGTTCACCAGGTTTAACTGTTCCTTTTGGAAATACAGCTCAAAGAACAGCGGACGCAGGAGCAGGTTCATTACGTTTTAACACTGAAATTAATGTGTTAGAATTATATAATGGAAACGCTTGGCTTCCTGTAGGTGTTCTAAACGCTAAAACCGTTACGAGTAGTACTACTGCTCATTCAGGAGAACAGTTCTTCGTTGATACAAATGGAGGCGCAGTTACAATTACTTTACCAGCATCTCCAGCAACAGGCGATGTAATTAGATTTTTTGATCTAAGAAAAACATTTGATTCAAATGCGCTTACTGTAGCAAGAAACGGAAAACTAATCCAAGGAGATAGTGCTAATTTGACTGTTAATTCAGAAGGCGCGGCATTTGACTTGGTTTATTCAGGTGATTCATACGGTTGGCGAATCCATACTGTATAATAATTGAGGAACAAAAGTAATGGCATCGTACGCAAGTTATAAGAAAATTACATCAGACGGCATTCCCGCAGGCACGATCACACAATCAAAACTCCAATCTGGCGCGGCAGGGTGTAGACAAGTTAAATGGATCTATAATGAGCGTGGATTAAGATGTCATCAGTGTGCTAGAACAAGTGGTTGTTGTGAACAGGCAAATGGTAAGTGTTGTTATTGGACAGTGCCATCAAACACTTACAAAGTAACTTTTGAAATATGGAGCGGCGGCGGTGGTGGTCCAGGACACACATGTTGTAACAACTGTTCGTTTGCTATCGGAGGCTTTGGCGGAAATTACGCAATTAAAACAGTCAACACAAATCCGGGTTGTCAATATACTGTATGTGCTGGCGGAAGTTGGCCATGTGGTAAGTCACACACTTGTAGTGCTGGAATGGGATGTCGTAGTTATGTAAACGGATATAACTTATCTAATTTCTGTACTGACGGAGGTTGCGGCGGCTGGATGTGTAACGGAGACGCATGGGGTCAAAGGCATGCTGTTTCTAGTTGTGCTAATTGTAGAATTTGTGGTATATTTGGTGCGGATTTTGGATTTACAGGATCAGCAGGTATGAAAACAGGTACAACTACTTGTAGATGTCATGGACAAACATCATGGTCAGGTGCTGGCGCAGGAATAGGAATGCACTTAGCAACACAAACAAACGAAGCATGGTGTGCTTGTGGATGTCACGTTAATTGGCCAGCAGGAGGAGGAACTCCGGGTACATCTAGTTATTGTAATAACTGGGCAAAATGTTGTGCTGGCGGATCAGGTCAAGGCGGATCAGGAATAGTAAAGATTACGTATGTATAAGGAAAAATTATGGCAACATATGCAAGTTATAAAACACTAACATCTGATAACTTTCAAGATAATAGTATTGGTGCGTCTAAACTAGGCGCACAGGCAGGTAACAAGTACAATACTTTTTGGGTCTATAACGAGCGTGGACTACAATGTCATCATTGTGCTGACGCTGGAGATTGTTGCCAACAAGCAAACGGAAAATGTTGTTATTGGACAGTCCCTACAGGTGCTTCGAGAGTTACATTTGAGATTTGGTCAGGTGGAGGAGCAGGTGCTGGACAAACATGCTGTAACTACTGTTCGCACTCAGCAGGTGGATCAGGAGGTAACTATGCTGTAAAAACTGTTAGTACTTGTCCAGGATGTACATACACAATTTGTGCTGGCGGTACATGGCCATGTTCAAAATCACATACTTGTGGAGCAAGTATGGGATGTCGTAGTTATGTAAACGGACATAATCTAAGTAACTTCTGTACTACAGGTGGTTGCGGAGGATGGATGTGTAATGGTGACGCATGGGGACCGAGACATACACAGACATGTGCTAACTGTTTAATTTGTGGAATTTTTGGAGCTGACTTTGGAATAATGGGTTCGACTGGAGTATCAGGCGGACACGGAGCATGTCAGTGTAAATCAGGCGACTGGGGACAAACAGGTGTTGCTCCATTTGTAGGTAAAATGTTTAGAGGATCAAACGCAGAAGCATGGTGTAACTGTGCTTGTTATACAAACTGGCCAGCAGGCGGCGGACAAACAGGACAGTCTAGTTATTGTGGTAACTGGGCTAAACAATGCGGCGGCGGTAATATGGGTGGCTCTGGATTAGTTAGAGTAACATTCGCATAAGGAAAGATAATTATGGCAACATACGCAAGTTATAAAAAAGTACAATCAGACAGCATTGTAGACGGAACAATTACTGACAGTGATATTGCTCACGGAAATGGCGTATATCAAGGAGTACAATGGATCTATAATGAACGCGGAATGCGTTGTCATAGTTGTGCTAGACAAAGTGGTTGTTGCGAACAAGCCAATGGAAAATGTTGTTATTGGTGTGTGCCAACTGGCGTATCAACAGTAACTTTTGAAATTTGGTCAGGTGGCGGAGGCGGCCCTGGTAGTACTTGTTGTAACTATTGTATGTTTACAATTGGTGGTTCTGGTGGTAACTACGCAACTAAAACAGTTAGTACAAAGCCTGGCTGCCAATACACTGTTTGCGCAGGAGGTAGCTGGCCTTGTGGTAAAGCACATACTTGTGTAGCAAGTATGGGGTGTAAAAGTTATGTGAATGGATATAACTTATCTAATTTTTGTTCAGTAGGAGGCTGTGGAGGTTGGATGTGTAACGGAGATGCTTGGGGTCCAAGACACTCACATACATGTTCAAACTGTAATGTATGTGGCATATTTGGCGCAGATTTTGGAATGATGGGAACATCAGGTACAGAACCAGGGCATGGCGGATGTCACTGTAACTATACATATTCATGGTCAGGATCAGCACCTATGTTTGGAAGAATGCAAACTGGTGTTACTAACGTTGCTTGGTGCTCATGTGGATGTCATATTGACTGGCCATCAGGTGGTGGGCAAGCAGGCGTAAGTTCATACTGTGGTAACTGGGCAAAATGTTGTGCTGGTGGTACAGGACAAGGCGGATCAGGTGTAGTTAGAATTACATACATGTAATATTAAAAATAAAGGATAAATACTTTTAGGAGTTAAAATAAAATGAGAAGAGTTAGCGTAGATTTTACATACCCGGTTTGGGATGAGTGGGGGAAAGATAGTTTCGCCCAAGGTAAAACTGACACCCATACATATCATGGGCCAGAGTTTTTAACCTTTGAAGTAAACAATGACAAATCATCAGAGGATTACGGTAAAGAATCTGGCTGGTGTTTATGGGAAAAACGTGATTTAGAACGTCCATCGGGTGCGGACATTACTAGAGTAACAGTTGATTGTAAAGAAAATCCTTTACTATGTGAAATTGGAAATGATTCAGGACGAGAAGATATGGTGCTAAAAAGACGTCAAAGAAGATGGGAAATCCTTTGGGACGCACCAGACGGCTATCCAGATGTAGAACAGACAACTGAAGTAGAACCAAGAGATGTATATGATGATCAAAATATTACATACGACTTTGACAAACAAGAATTTAAACTAGCAGTACATACTTGGGAAGCACAAGGTTCAAAAATGGATCTTACATGGGTTGAGGTACGTAAACTACGTGATGAAATTTTACATGAAACAGACGCCAAAGTTGGACAAACAGATGCTCCTACAGAATTACAACAACAATGGTTAGACTACAGACAACGGCTAAGGGATCTTCCTGCTGTAATGCAAGGCAGAGGATATGAACCTTGGCAAGCAGTGATGATGTTTCCTGTAGTTCCAAGAGACATGGGTGACCCAGCAGAATCTGCGGATCCAAACGATCCTTACAGAGATGGTGCTTTTCCTGTGGACGTCGAAGTTGCCGCACAAAAAGTCGCCGGCAAAAAATAAATTACAAATTTTAATTACTGTGTGAAAGGGCCTACGGGCTCTTTCGCTTTTAGTGCTTTTCGCAGGTATGCTCCTATAAATATTTCCATACAAGGAGTTTACGTTGGAACGCAAAAAAGCATATTTTATGAATGGCGGAGCAGGTAGGGTTGTTTGTTCAATTCCCGCTTTTGAAAAGTTATACGAAAAAGATAAAGATTTTATAATTGTATGTGAAGGTGGTATGGACTTTTACAAAGGACATCCTTTTTTACACGAAATGGCATTTGACCATTGGCATAAAAATTTATTCAAAGACTATATTAAAGACAGAGATTGTTTTACACCAGAACCATATAGAGTATGGGAATATTACAACCAAAAAGCAAGTTTAGCACAAGCATTTGATATCGCTATTAACAACGAAGGTTTACGCGAAATAGGCGAACCAAAAATTTATATGAATAAGCACGAGCTTGTTCAAGGATATAAAGTAGTTGAAGAAGTAAAAGCAGTCACAGGCAAAGACAAAGTTTTAGTATTTCAACCATTTGGCCGTACAGCAGAAAACATGGGAGACTTTATTATTGACGGCACTTCAAGAAGTTTTCATTTAAATGATGTAATCCGTGTTACAAAAGACTTGAGAGAAGATTATGCTGTAATTATAATGTCAGAATGGCCAATACAAATAGAAGATAATCCTACTATTCCTATTGCTGTTCCACAAATACCAGACGTAAGAGTTTGGTCAAGTGTTATTCAAATTGCTGATCATTTTTTAGGTTGTGATAGTTTAGGACAACACATGGCAAAAGCACTTGGAACTACATGTACAAGTGTAATTGGTAGCACATATCCTGTTAATATTTCTTATCCTGGTTCTCCAGATGTTGATATTATTGATCTAGGTGAAGGTAAACGTAAGTTTAGTCCAATTAGACTTACAATGGAAGAGGAAATAGAAAGGTACAATGATGAAGTTATGGAACTTGATGACAAGAGTTTTAAAGAAATTATTACAAGTGTTCGCAAAAGACTCGGCAAACCAAGAAGCTACACAGGAAATTATAAACCGCAAGAACAGACAGAAGAAGTATGCCCAACTCATGGAGTAGTACACTCTAACCAAACACAACCAGCACAAATTTTAGGGCGAACAGGAAAATGAATTATGAGTTAACAAAATGATAACTGTATATTGGTCTCCAGTGGTTAATGCTTCAACTACCCAAGAGTTTGTAAGCGAACTTAAATATTTTGATCCTACACCAGTATACAAAAGTATAAACGCTAAAGAATTTTTTGGATTAGGCGCAAGTTTATGTCCTGCTATGATAGATGAAACCAAAAATACATATCAAATTAAAAGTCCAATAGACTTTCATATTAAGTTTGACCATATAAAACAACAAATAATGTCTAACTATGACGTTGATCCAAATTTCTTAATAAGATATGTTGGAGAACCTAATGAAGAAAATATACATCAGCTTGAACATCCTAATTTATTATTTTTTTGTGAAGACAATTTAACAATGACACAAACACATCCTTACTACGAAGAGACTCAGTTTTCGGAATCTACTATGGGTTTAGCAGGTACATATAATATATCCAATTGGGTTCGTCCTGTCAGACCTGCTTTTAAATTTAAAACAGGAAGAAATGAATTAGATATTAAAAAAGGTGATACTTTGTGTTACTTTAAGTTTAACACAAGTGAAAAAGTTAAATTAGTACGTTTTGATAGTACAAAATTATTCGAATCTGAAAATAATATAGTGATGCACTGTTTAGGATACAAAAATTTGAAAGTAAAAAGGCTTATTCCAACACCTTTAGCAGAGTGCTATGAAGCTTTTAAGAATGCCAGGTATAAGAATAGAATGATTAATTACATAAAGGAAAATAAAGTATGACACAATGGATAGGAGCAATTACAAGAGGACACAATGGTGGAGCCGTATTGCTTAAAGACGGCCAAATTGTATTTGCTATTGAAGAAGAAAGACTTACGAGAAAGAAATATGATGGCGGACCTCTTGCCGCGATGACAAAATTTTTAGATTATACTGACAAATTGGACTATTTGGTAGTTGCTCACACGCAACCTTTAGCAGATTCCAGTAGAATAGACTTTAGTGGCGGAGATATGTACACTGGATTAGCTCGGAAATTAGGATTGATTGACAGATCAGACAGCGCATTTGGACCAAATTATACACATAGACAAGTTTTAGACCTTAGTCATATACATCATAAATTACATGCGGCATGTGCTTTTTATAGATCAGGTTTCGAAAACGCTACTGCTGTCATTGTTGATGGAGCAGGAACGTTTATTCCTATGAACATAAATGCTGGACCTTTCAATGAAGAATACATGACTTGGGAATGTGAAAGTATATTTAATTGTTCCTATCCAGATATGTTTAAAACTTTGTACAAACACCAGGGAGCAAATGGTCCATTTCCAGGCGCACATATTCAATCTATCTCCTCAGAACGTGAGGGAGAAGAAGGATATCACGAATTAGTGTTAGATGACAGTGCTGGAATTACAAAAGCCTATGAAGCAGTAACACAATATTGCGGTTTTCAACCTATTGAGGCAGGAAAAACAATGGGTCTTGCTCCATATGGAAAATCTAACACAAATATTCCACCAATTTACTCAGATGGTAATGGAGGAACTTGGCGTACAAGTGATAGAAATGTAATTATTCCAACTTATCCAAACGCGGCTCTAGTAAATGAAGGGAAATACGAATATCTTAAATCAGATCCAAGCCTATACGGTAGTAAAGTTGATCTAACTACATTAGAAAATAGACGAGATATGGCATATGCTGTACAAGAAGGATCTCAACAAGAAGTTTTAAACCTAATTTTTAAAGCAGTTGAAATGACTGGTAATAAAAATGTTGTATTAAGTGGTGGATATGCTTTAAATTGTGTTGCTAATTATTGGTACCTAGATAAACTTAATAAAGAAGGTATAAATTTATATGTTGAGCCTGTGTCAAATGATGCGGGAACAGCTATAGGTGCGGCAATGATGATGTACCATCAGTCAACTAAGGACACAAAAGTTCGTTCACACGCAGAAAAAATTTACGACGGATTTACTTATTGTTATAGTGATGAAGAAATTGTAGACACAGCAGGAAAATATGGAGCAGAAGTTATAGATGCTACTAACGAAGATATTGTAAATCTAATTACAGATAGAAATATTGTAACTATTTTTCAAGGACGTTCTGAAAATGGACCTAGGGCTTTAGGTAATAGAAGCATTTTATATGATCCAACAGACCCAGATGGTAAAGATCACGTCAATAGAATTAAACGAAGAGAATACTTCCGGCCATTTGCTGGAACAATTTTAGCAGAACATGCCGCTGAATGGTTTGATATGCGTGGCTTAGAAGAAAGTCCGCATATGATGTACGCTATGGACTGCCAAGACGGCGTAGCAGAGAAAATTCCAAGCATCATACATGTGGATGGCACGTGTCGTATACAAACAGTTACAGAAAATCAGAACAAACATTACTATGATTTGATTAAAACCTTCTTTGAAAAGACTGGTGTGCCAATTATTTTCAACACAAGTTTTAATCTAGGTGGAGAACCTTTGGTTGAAACCCTTGATGATGCTATCCGTACCCTGTATAGTAGTGAAATGGAGTATTGTTACTTGCCAGAATATAATAAACTAGTTAAAATGAAGAATTAATGACAGAATTAGACCTACTTACCATTGTACAAGAGTGTGAAAAATTAGTACAAATAGTGGGTATGCTACCATATGAAATATCTATGTACTGTACGACTGCTTACGAAAATCTTAAAGAGCTAGTTGCTGACGGAGACTATACAAAATATAAGGAATGGTACGATGAAAATGCTGAAAAACTTTTCCAAGAGGAAATAGAAAAATGAGTATTCATCTGTTTGGCATTCCAGTATATAAAACTTTATTACACGAACATAGTAATGTTCAAAAAGAGTTTGAACCATTTTTAGATGGTAATGAGTATTTGAAACGCACAGAAGACTGGAATTGTAATGTTGATACCACATTTGGCAACAGAGATGCTGACAATATGCCCTGGAATACTTTTATTAAACCAGCAATGGAAGGTTTAAAAGAATATTTAGAAACATTTTCTGTTGATTTACCAGCAGAATATAGAATAGAGTGTTGGCT
>Ga0163109_10001166_pt1 | contig 20944 bp, 5 predicted proteins | sample CRUFie1St13metaG_FD_108704 | JGI IMG/M metagenome (GOLD analysis project Ga0163109, IMG submission 108704) | Marine microbial communities from the Costa Rica Dome - CRUD Field 142mm St13 metaG | ecosystem: Environmental > Aquatic > Marine > Oceanic > Photic zone | place: Costa Rica: the Eastern... | reverse complement strand
CCTGCACCTCCTCCACCGGCACCTCCTCCTGCGACTGCAACTACTGTTGAGTCAATTGAAACTAAAGTGGCTCCTCCGCCACCTCCGCCTGATCCTGAATATGGGGCCGGGCCGGCGTTACCGCCTTCTCCGCCTGAAAAACCTGTCTTGCTTTTTCCGTTTCTGCCACCCGGTGCACCACCTCCTGATGATCCACCTGCTCCACCACCGCCTACTGCTACTTCGAGTACGGTGCCAACCTGTGCTGAAGATATTGTGTGGCTTGTCTTTTTGACATGATGTCCTGCCGCACCTGTGCCTCCCGGGCCTCCTGAGTCTGAACTTCCGCCACCACCTGCACCTCCCCAAAGATATATGTCTATTGAAGTTGTGCCCGCTGGTATGGTTGCCTGCTGTAACGTTCCTGAGTAGTTAAATGTCTTGGTGACTGTGGCCATTGAATTAGGCCTCTCTTACGAACCAGATATCTCCGTTTGCACCTTGTCCTGATGTTGGTGCTGAGGTTTCAACGTATCTGTTTCCTGCGATACTGTTACTACCATCATCTGATATTGTAGAACCACCCCATAGTTTCAGTGACTTGGCAACCTGACCCGTTGTTGGAACTGCCACACTTGAATCACTTGTCGATGATGTGATGTCTGAACCTACTGCCGCCAAATTAACGTTTGTCACTGTCAATAGACCTGCCGCCGTAGTTTTTAAAACTTTCGATTTGTTTGCGTTTCCGTCTGATACAGCATCTGCGTCTCTGATAATCTGCGAGAATGATCCTGTAATACCTGCACTCCAGTAACCTTCTGATTGATCCCAAAATAGTCTGGCTTCATCTGATGCTCTTTCAACAATTATACCACCATCGACGTTTGATGCATTTCCCTCATTCAATCCTATGAATGCATCTACGTATGTTGACACGTCAACACTTGACTTGTCATATGATCCTGATATTGTTAAATTTCCTGTGATTGATACATCACCAGTAAGTGCAATGGCTCCTGTAGAACCTGTGAATGCCAATGGTGTCTTAGTAACTCCACCATCATTGATAGTAAAACTTAAATTTTTATCTTGTGATGTCTGTGCCACAGTCACGTTATTACTCGCAACCGAAATAGTTAATTCTTGTGAGTCACCTATTGTAACACCAGTATCATTGTCAATTGTGAGTGCACCTGTCGTTGTGTCGTTTGCATCTGCTCTTAAAAAGTTACCACCTGCGATAAGTGTTGCAGATGTGTTTGTTGTGCTTGAAACGTCTACGCTTTGTGCCTGTGTATTTGTTCCGTCAAATACTGCACTCAAAGTTGAATTAAGTGTTATACCTGCTTTGATTTCTGCAAATCCTGACTGAGACACAGTAGGTGTAAATGTTTCTTTAGAAAGAATTGCAACTCTTGTGTTGCCTGCGTACATTGATGAAACAACTTTGTTGCCACCTGAACTTGCAAGAGTTTCAATTTTCCATCCTGACAGTGTTTGTCCTGATGTGTACACTGGACCGATTAACTGGAACGCTGACCCTGTGTAGACATAAACTTGGCTGTCATCCGTGTCTAACCATAGATCTCCTGCTGATGCTGATGTAGGTTCGCCTGACTGTGCTTTTGCTCCACCAGTTGGTTTGAAACTAGTGCCGTCGTATACTTTTAATTGATTTGTATTTGTGTCGAACCAAACTTGTCCTTTAAGAGGTGCTGTTGGTGCCGATGTTGATGCTGTGTTCTCTAATAGTTTAACAAGGTTTTCGTTTAAACCTTCACCAAAACCTGAAAAACTTTTTCCAAATAATTGTAATGAAGTGCTAGTATCTACTGTACCGTCAGTGATTGTAGCAACTACTGTTCCGTCTGTTTTGTTAATTGTGTACGCCATATACCAGTATTTATAACCTTCCTACACTTATTAAAATGGCACTTTCACCTGCATCTGTCTTATCTTCCATTGCTTTTCCTACAATAGAACCTAACACAGGACTAATTGCCTTCTGAGCACAGCCTGGATGTGTACCACACGTAGTTAAAAGATCGCCTTTTGCAACCACGCCATGCACTTTGCATTTTACTTTTCCAACAAGTGCAATTGGCTGTCCCGGAGAACCGTTGTTCATTAGATACGCTGGACTTTCACTTATCACGCCTGCAACTCTTGTGTCATTAGATAAAGTAGATTGTGTCACCTCTTCTTTGCCGCCAAATATCATCACAGTGCCTATTTCGTATTCAGAGTCAGTCTGATATACCTCAGCCAAGTCAGCGTATTGGGCCGATGTTGCTTTGGCAAATACTGTGTTGTATTGTTTCGAAAGAGACCCGATGTCATACGTTGTGTTTGTATCAGGCAAAATTTCTTGTGTAGTCAATGAGTCACTTAACACCAATGTTCCCATTGTGTTTGCGCCTGAACTGGACACGTTGCCTGTGACGTTACCTGTTATATTTCCTGCAAACGCAGTGGATGTAGTTGTTCCTAATACGTGTAATTTTGTGCTTGGAGATGTTGTGCCTATTCCAACTCTTGCTTCAGAACCATCTATTGTCATGACAGTTGTTGTTGAACCACCATCGTTTACTTTGAATGTGATGTCTGTGTCTTGTGTAGAATTTGAAACAATAGCACCACCAGAATCAACCGATATTGTTAAGTCACTGTCTGCACCTACAACCAAACCACCATCATTTGCTATTGATAACGTTCCAGATGTTGTGTCGTTTGCGTTTGATCTTAGAAAGTTTGCCGCCGCAACTCCACCAAGTGCATCTGAGTCACTTGCAGTTCCTTGGAATTTAATATCTGCTATATCTGTTGTAAGTGTGATTCCTTTTTTGATTGATGCAAAACCAGTTATTGATACTTTAGGAGTAAAAGTATCTTCAGATATGATTGCTATTAGATTTCCATCATTGAATAATTTAGTAATGTTTTGATTAGTATCTGTTGAGTCAAGTATTGTGTCAAAAGTAAAACCGTTAGTGGTTCCTGTTGCACCTGGTGGTCCAACCAACACAGACGATGTTCCGTTGTAAAAATACATTTGACCAGTGTCTGAATCAATCCATATGTCTCCTGTAGTAAGAGAACTTGGAGCACTTGACTGATATGGAACGTTACCACCTGCAGGAACAAATGCTGATCCAGAATAGACTTTCAATCTATTTGCCGTTGAGTCGTACCAAAGTTGTCCTTCTATTGGTTTAGTGGGTGCCGATGTGTTTGCAAAATTTTCTAATAAGTGTAGAAAGTTTTCAGCAACAATCTCGCCATAGCCAGCATAACCTTTTCCAATGAAACTTAAATCAGTTTGGGTGTTTACTACACCATCCTGTACCGTGTAGGAATTCGGAGAAGCCGAACTATTTGTCTTGTTTACAGTGTATGCCATTAGTATCCTGTGTTACCACCTGATGTTGTACCACTCACTGTGTTCGAAGTTGATAATGCAGTTGAACTTGTTTCAGTGAATGTTGTTAAACTTTGTATCCTCAATGTGTAATCTATCTGAATTAATCTGTTTAATGATTTTTGCACAGGGTGGAATATAACGTGTGTCAACAATTTGTTTGTAGATCCGTTTTCAGTGCCTTCCCATGATTTAAGACCTAGTTCGTCAAAAACAAAATCGCCATTGAAGTTTGTTGTGTTGTCAAATGCCGCTTGCCCTGTAGGCTCACCATAGTCTAATGTGCAAGTGCAAACAATATCTGTGTATTTGTTTCCTGCTGTGTGCCTCACCTCCATCTTGTTTCTAGTGGTATCTTTGTTTGTGGCAGAGTTGTCATCGATCACTTTGTAATAAGTCTGATTGTACAGAGTGGCGTTCGTTCCTGTAGAGTTTGGAGTAAGGTAAGTGATAACACCTGTTGGGTCGACACTAGTACCGCCATTTCCAAATGCCATCTCATGTACAAAACCTGTAGTCTTGTTTGCTAACGAGTTTGCTAAAGCCTGAGACATGTTTTCGTAGTGAATTGCGTTTCTTTTGTCTACGATAACTTCGCCTGTTTCAGGGTCAAATATCTTAATATGCCCCGTCATCATAACACCTGTGTTATCCTGAGGCTTTTTGTTCTCTTCTTTTGATTCTGTTGGTTTGTTGTCCTGTGTCATCTAGTGTATTTATTCAGGTGCGTTTGTCGGCTCATTAGCAATGAATTTAGCCTGTTGCGTAGTTGAAGCCTGTAATCCTTTACCATCCGCTGGATTACCGTCCTTCGCTGTGTACCATACCTGTCCTCTCTTGTGTAAGATTTTTACCTGTGTACCTGAAGCAGGAACGGTGCTTAATGTTACGGCCGTTGTACTTCCGTCTACAGAGTAGTTTATTGTTGATCCATCCTCGCTAGTGAGCAACAATCGTTGGCCACCAATGAATATGTCTAACTCACTAGCGGATGATGGTGTTTGTGATAGTGTGAACGTAGCCGTGCTACCATCACCAGTGAAGGTGTTGGTGTACACAGTGTCCGCATAAGGGATGGTTTGAGTACCAGACGCATCTACCACTTCAGTGCCTGATCCATGCTCCTTAATTCCTGTACCTAAAGTTCCACGTCTTAGTTGTCCTAACGTGTTACTTGATAATGTAAAGTATTCTATTCTCTCTTTGTCTATGAATATTATTCCCGGCGTGTTGCTTGCCGCGTCCGGTGTAGGCAACACACTTGCATCTTCTACTGTGATTGTTTGTGCGCCTTCTGACATATCTAAAGTTAATTTTGTTGTTGCAGTTTTAGAGATACGCTTATAGAAAGTTCTGTTCAGCATGTCTTTGAATATTCTAAATCCAGTGGCACCTGTTGCAGATTCTATTGCAAAGTACATCACGTCTAATCTATCTGTTGATGCAATAGTTTTGCTTGTTACCGTTACCGTGTTACCACTGACTGTGTAGTCATTGCCCTGCACTAATTGTTCTCCATTTAGCCAAACATAAGTGTAGCCACCATGTAAGGTATCGAATCTTAATTTGAACACGCCACTAGGTCTTCCTTCTAGAACTTCTCTTCTCTGTTTCATGCCAAGAGCATTGTTGAAAGTCGTGACTGATAACACATCACTTGCACTCAGGCTGTAAGGCGAAGTGATAGCACTAGGTATCAATATTACGTCGTTGCCTTCATTATAGTATTGATGATCAACTAAAGTGCTGATACAAATAACATCTGTCGAAGTTGGCACGTGTGCTGTAACAAACTCTACGTTTTGATTTCCAATGTCCACCGTGTAGTGTGTGTTTAGATTTTTCTGTACTCCATTTACAAACACCTGCACCTGGCTTGCCGCAGTGATCGTCTTGGCTGGGTCAACTGTGGAGTCGTCTTCTAGACCAGATACTACACCATAAGTGTATGTGCTTCCGTCGCCGAGATAATATGTGTTGTCCGGACCACGTAGCACCCTACCGTTTACTTCTATGGTAGTCAATCCTGAGAAAGGTCCTATAGCACCTGGTGGGTAAGTTAACGTGTATCTGTTTGTCGAGCCATCATAAATTATAGATTCATTTCTTACACTAGCAAAACTTCTTGTAGACGTGCTAGACTTATTGAATCCTGCTATCTGAATGTAACTATTAGCCTCTGGAGCAGAACTGAACACAACAGTGATTGTGTTTGCAGTGGTTGTGGTAGAATACGATGTTGTTGGTACTCCATCGATAGTAACATAAATGTCAGACGAAGTTGAGTCAAGATTGAACTCTCCTCTTGTTGATGTCAAATAAGATCTTGTACTGCCATCACCTGTGAATGCGTTCAATACACGATAGTTTTCTCCTGAAATTGCAAAAACTTTTGTTGATATAATACTTGCGTTTGCAGGTGCAGTGTCAAATGTTATTGTCTTACTGCCAACATTGACTGTGTAATCTGAGAGCGTTGAGTCCAACGCACTGCCTTTTTGTACAACTCCATCAACTGATACTGTTACAGATCCCAATGATCCTGGGAAGTCACCTATACTGAATGTCCTTTCTGTACCGTCACCTCTATGATTCATTTCACTAATGAAAGGCACACCAGACTCTGGAGATGTGTATACCTTGATATCGACGGTGTCAAACATCTGTCCCGGAACCGTTTCTTCCGGTGCGTAACTTGTATCTGGCGAAACAAAATCGTCACCTTCAAGAACGATATCACTTGGTGCATGTCCTAAAGCAGAAGTAAACAGGCCGCCCTTGATTAGTGTGTCAAGTGTTCTATCGTCAGTAGGAGTAAGAACACCATCATCATCGAATGGAATAAATTCTACCAAGGCGTTTGATTCTGGAGTCTCACTGATAGTGAAAGTTGCTGTGGATCCGTCTCCTCTGATCACATCTGAAAGTTTTTTCCTAGTGCTGTCATCTTGCGTTAGATATACCTGGAATACTTCTGAACTTGCAGGTGCGGTATCAAAAGTGTAAGATGCTGTTGATCCGTCTGCTCTGAAAGCCTTTATTCTGGAATCACCATAGTTGTCCCATGGGAAATCATACCAGCCTGCTTTGTCCCAACCTGCTTCTTGCGTGAACAGTAGTCCTGTCACCATTGTGCCACCATAGTCAACACCTGTCATCACTTGGTCAAGTTCATTGCCTGGCATTCCAGATCCTGGTGTGTAGAAACCTTTTGTCCTGTCAGCCGCTGTTAGGCCTGTCTCATTTCCATAAATTTTGTATACGTTATTTGTGTTGTCGTCAAAATCTGTTGATGATGTAAACGCTTTTGTAACTTTGTACAATTCATTTTTGTATCTCAACAAATCGTTGTATGCGTAACTCGTAGATGCGGCCCAATCTACAACACGTGAGGTGCTTGATACTCTATCAAATTTAATTGTTGTATCAAAGTCTCTTACTAGATCGTTATTCAAGTTAGCATATGCTTTTGCAGTGTCTGTCGGTGTTGTTCCATCTGTCTTACCACCTTTCAACACAATAGTAGGTGTTGCAGTGTAATTGGCGCCTACACTTGTAACTGTGATCCTAGTGACCACACCACTTTGAATAGTTGCTGTTGCGGTAGCCGCCGTTGTGCCTGGTGCCACGTACATCTTGAATCCACTTGAGTCGCTTTGTGCTTCGCTAGTTGATGCATTTGGTCCATAAAAACTTCCTGCTATGCCATCGAACGTATAAAATTTAGTTGTGCCGGAGCCACCATTTTGTGAATCGTATATCTCTGCTTGTTTCTCACTTGTGAACAATGGATAGTAATATCCAAAAGATCCAGATGTAGCACCCGAAGAACTTGTTGCCTGAATCTGGAATGGCCCTGTTGATCCTATTGTTCCTCCGATTATCTCTACAGTCGGTGCCTCTTGGTATCCTGAACCACCGTGTGTGACCGTGATAGATTGTACATATTTTTTATGATAGTCAACCCACATCTGATGTGGATATTCAGTCAATTTAGCAGTATCAGAATCAACATTTAATGGACGAATTTTACCAATTGTTGCGTCATAGAATGTTGGGTTATCAAAGTCAGTGTAGATTCCGTCTTGTGTTTCCGTGTTTGCATAACCAAGTTTGTACTCTCTCAATTTGCTGTGGAAAGGTTTTACCTCATTTATGTAACTTTCTATCCAAGTATCTGTGCCTGTTGTGTATGTTTTCCTTTGATCTAGTTTCCTTACAGAGTTTGTTGCGTTTAAGAATGAAGTTTTGAACATCCAATCTACATATGTTTGCTCAGACATAACTTTTCTTAATCCTGTAAAGAATAATGTGTTGTATTCTATTGCTAGGTCGTTGATGAACAGATTGTCTCTTAACGCTGTAAGAACTTTTCTGGTCTCGATGCTAGGTTCTTGATCAAAGAAGTTGTCATCAAAATTGTCGGCGCCAGCATACCCAGTAGCGTCTTGTGAATAATCATAAAGTTTAGTGCTTAACCTGATTGTACCATTTTCAGTTCCAACGTTTGTCCAACCAGATGCTGTTTTCATAAACAGTTTCCATCCTCCGGTATCTGCGTTTGTTACCTTGACATGCTTACCTATTGCAAGATCCAAAGTGTCAAGTTCGTATTGAAATTTGACCTGCTTGTCAATTGGTGTGTTTTCACTATGGATCATCTCGTGTACTTCAGGATCTGTACCGTACCAGTCTGTGTAACTCCAGTATGCACTAGTGTTATAAGTTTGTAATTTTGTACGTGACCATTCGGTGCCTGTCCATTGGTATATCGCCCAATATCCGTTTGCTGTTTCGTCCGCCTTGACCAGATAGTTTACAGTTCCAGAAAGGTCCGCTGTGTTGATGTAGGTCAACTCATCATATGTGTCCACTGTTGCATCAAACTCTAGGCTTTGAGGCGTAGGTTCTGGATCTTTTGAATCTAAATTAGTGAGATCTATCTGTCCAACTAGTTGATTTTTCTTAAGGACAGTATTTGCGTAATCTATTATTTCTTTCAATGCAGAATATCTATCCACATACCAACTTTGTCTCGGTCTGACATTATTACCGTATCTTTCGTTCACTGGCAAATCTAAGTCAGGCACAAGGTCGCCGCTTTCGTTTTTACCTATCAACGAATCCCACCATCGTGCTTCCATGTACTTGGATGGTTTATAATTCTTGTCTCCTTCACGTGCAAGTCCCCAAACGCTGTGACTATCTCCATCAAATGTGTTTGTTCTTATGTCTATGTTCAACACTATATCGTCATTTGTTAGATCGCTAACATTGAACAACACTAACTTGTTGGTGTCTGTTATTCCGTAGTATTTTTCTCCAAAAAGTTTTGGATTTCTAATAAGGTTAGCCACAAATGCAACGGTATTTTTCCTGTGCCTTTTTTCTACCGGTAGAGAAGTTTTTCCTTTTACCCAGTAGTAATAGAAGTTTACAAAACTATCTAAACTTGAATCGTATTTTTGTCTCACAGTGTAGTTCGAGTCGTCTGCATGTAAAGGCGTACCTGATACCTGTTCGCCTGCGCCTTCTATTCTGTTTTGATATTCACTCGGCAGTAGACGAGATTCTACCCATTCATATACGTCTATGCTGGAACCTGGGAACGTCTGACCCCAATGATTTTGCTTATACTCTTGTGTGTCCTGCTCGTACCAAAGCCATTTTACTTTAGACAGATCCCACCATACCTCACCTATGTGATCTTCTGCCCATGCAATTTTATCATTTGCCTGTGGACCAAAGTTGTATACTGCTGGATCCCATGCTGTCTTGATGTCTATTTCCCTATCAGCAATTCCTAGTATCCTTCCTTTGATAGGATCGTAAAGGTCATAGTAATCACGTAATTGTTTTGTTTTGTTGTTGAACTCGAACACTTTTCCTAGTTTGTCAATATCCATTAATGCTGTTTCTGATGCTATATTTTTCCATGCGTACTCACCATTCACATTTAGATCAAATGCTGTGACTGTACCGTCATTAACAATTTTAGTACTGCCATCTGACGACACGTTACCGTCATCGTCTGGTGCACCAACCAATACTGTATTATCAATTACACACACCCCTCTTCCGAAGTCATCATTGGCAGATACACTAGTTGTTACAAGTCTATCATCAATAACATATTTTGTATTGTACATTGTTGCCGTGTACGCCCCTCCTGATCCAGCGTTACTGTCAACTATTGTTGTGTCTTGTAGATCAAAAGTTGTCTCACCAGAGTCGAATTTCATCTCTCTAGAACTCGCAAATTTTTCTGCACCAATGACAAGCCTGTTTCCTGCCTGGTTAATTGCAAGTGTAGAACCAAACTTCATGTTGTCTTGTGTGTCTGGTGCATTCAGAGTTTGCTGTAAAGTGTAGGTGTTTGTGGAGCCATCTGCATTCCATTTGTAGTAGTACACCGCTCCACCATCTACTTGGTTACCGCTATCCACCCCAGGCGCACCAATGATAAGTGTGTTGCCGTCTTTACTCATAGCAAGAGCGTCACCAAACGCAGTGTTGACAGACGAACCATCTGAACTTATTCCTGTTAGTGTTTGCACAAGAGTGAAGTTATGCTGTGTGCTTCCGTCATTGCTATTTCCACCTCTAACAAATATTTCTACCTTACCGGCATTTCCCGGTGCAACTGAACTTACTGCAAGTATATCACCGTTGTCATTTGTTGCGAGCCTATGCCCAAATCTTTGTGCTGATCCTCCGTCTGGTGCTTCCAATGTGTAGTTTTGTGTCCAACGATCATAAGTTGAACCATCTGCCCCTACTCCCCAAGTGTACATGTACACTCTTCCTGTGTCATTAGCATGACCAGGCGCAGATACAAACATGTATTTGTCAGTCGTGTTTCTATTAGACGCAAGTGTAGGTTCCGCTATCTTGTGATCCCAACCAAAGTTTAAATTTTCATTTGCACTTGATCCATCAGTTGGCGGACGTAAAGTAGATAACACTCCATACTTGAACGTCGACGGATCCCATAAAAATATTTTGATCAAACCTGCGTTGATAAATCTTGTGCTTCCGTCATCGCCTAATGAATTAGTGTAAGGTCCACCTGCAACTATAAAGTTTTCGTCTGTGCTTATAGAAAGTGATTCTCCCAACCTGCCAGTGTTGTCATCACCTGCTGTTGTTGTTACTGTGGCCTGTGTTTGCAGAGTTGTCCCGGCATCTGTAGATGACCTAAACAAGAAATTAATACTTCCCTGTCCTTTGCCAGGAGCAGAAACAACAACTGTTCTACCATCGTTTCTGGCCACCACCCTGTGTCCAAACTCTTGATCTGCTGTTGACGAATCCGGAGAAAGCACTAATGATTGTGTGTATGGATCTTGCTTTTCGTACACACGCCATAATCCAGAACTGTCTGCGTCAGCAAAAACTTTATCTCCAGGCTTTTCTATTGCATCGTCTTTGTCTTCATAATCACGATAACTCAATAAGTCGTTGACATTGTCCATTGATGACAACCTCACAGATATTAGTTTGTAAATGTTTCCAAAACTATCTGCTGTTGAACCGTCTTCTAATGCTGGTATGAATCCAACATTTCCTGAATAATCTATTATAACTCTTTTATGATCTGGTACAGCCTTGACTACATAAACGCCATTTAGAGTAGATTCCTCACTATTCGATATGGCAAAGAAGTCTGCTTCTGCTGTCGACGACCCAGCACTTAAATTATGAGATCCAGTAAATTGAATTTCTAGTTGTGTTGCGTCATTTATAAGTTCCAGTGTTGCAATCTTGATGCCTGCATTTGTAAATCTTATCACGTCCCAATCATTGTTACTTTTATTTGCTACCCAAATTAGATCGTTTGTGTTTAAATTGTTTACATCTAGATTAACCACGTCATCAATGTTGAACGAAGTGTGTTGAACCTGCTGTGGTTGTGGATAGCCTGCTGTCTTGAATATCTGTGCAACATCTCTGCTGACACCTTGTTTGCTATAATCCAATTTTTTGAATGTATTTGATGCTGTGTATTCGACAGGTTTATGATAGAAATCATCTTTAGAAACTGAATGAGATCTTGAATATTCTACAGTGTCGTTTGTTGTATCAAGTAATTCTATGCTTTGAGGATCTGCCAATATTTCATTATCCTTCAAAGTAATCTGTATGTTTTCGATAGAATCAGTATTTCCGAAAGACCCTGTCCTTATCATCCATTCAGGATATAGATCAAGTGTTATGTCTTCTCCTTCATACTTCGCTTTTAGTATTCTATCTATTGCGTTCTTTGTTCCTTTTTCTCTTATGTAACCTTGATAAAATTTGTATTGAGAGACATCATTTACGAACAAGTTTTCTAGGTAATCTCTATTTTGATACCCAGTCAACCTCTGTGCAAGTTGTTGCTGTGATTCATCAAAGTTATTTGTCTCTAGATCGTAGAAATCGTTGAATTGAGAAATTTTGTAATCAAAGTTTGGTATAAGTTGTGGCGCAGGTTTTTTATCTTTCAGTGTATAATTTGCACTTAAGAATTTTGTGCCTGAATTGTGATTAACTTTTGCAACATAGAATTTGCCTTGGTATTCAACGCTGTCACCAATCTTATAATCCGTATTGGCTAGCCAATATGTTACCTGGGCAGAATCGAACATGAAACCAGGAGCATAGTAATCGCCATTCCACCCTGCTGTCTTCCAACCAACTAATTTAAGTCTTTGCTGTCTGAAGCCTGTGTATGGTTCATATATTATGTCTGCGAATACCGTGCTGTTGTCGAAAAGTAATAAGTGTTCTTTCTGAACGGTGTTCAATGCAACATGGTACAATCCTATGTCGTCTGACTTGATCCCTAACTCAAATGTTTTGCCAATTCGTTTTGTTGACAGTTCATTGATATCTATTTTACGTCCCCCTGAATCTAGTAGTGAATAGTCACCTGCTAGATTTCTCAATCTTCCAACAATGCTGTTTTCTGTGTCTAGTTCAAAACCATCCGCGGCCGGTGACACTGTAATTGCACTGCCTGGTGCCCATTCCTGTGTTGTCCAGAACAGGAATTCTCTCACGGCATTTGTCCAGTTTAAAGTTTCTTTTATTTCGGTAGAAAACTTATTGAACTTGAATCCTTGCGACTCCAAATAGTGTCCATAGCCAAATAGGAAATCCGCTACATCCTGTATGGTATCAAACACATGTCCATAAGGAATAGTCTGTGTTACTTCTTGGTATAATGAATACTGATTTACAGTCAAAGATCCTTCAACATTTACTGGATTGACAGTAGATGTTTTGACAGGATAGTTAAAGTTAAAGAACGGCTTTAATGTGCTGTAACCTAAAATTTTGTAGCCACCAGCAAATGTCACTGAACTACCATCTGTGTCTGTTGTTGTATCTGTATTCTTTTCTATTAACACACCTGAATAGTAAAAACTTTCAACAGGATTTGAACTTCTAAATAATATCTTGTAGTTTTCATCAGGTATAAATTTGGATCCAGAAGTCGAACCAGGAGACACACTGTCTGTAAGCACTTTAATATTGTCCTTATCTGTAAAGCCTCCGAGTTTGTATGCCAACTGAACGTTTAGTGCTTTCATTTTGTCATAGTAGAATACTTTAGTGTTAAGATTACGAGATATCAAATAGTTCACAATGTAAGGTTGGTAACCTCCAGTCTGATATCTAGTTGTGACGCCTGTGTTTAAATCAGTTTCTGTTTCTAAATGGTACTTGGCATCAGAGAGTGTGAGTCTAACACCAGTGTCTTTGTAAATTTGATTTCCAGATACATTAGTTGTAAGCCTAGATGGGTCAAACATATTAGAGAAAAATCTAGCAGGTCTTGTCAATGCTAAAGTTTTTACTACAGTGAAAGGATATGAACTAGATCTCCTCCATGCTGTTTCAGACGGTGCTTGATCACCAAATTTCCATGCATTACGTCTACCAGGAATATCAAGGTCTTGAATTAATCCTGCCGCTATAGGATCTAGAAGATTTCCTGAAGCGTCTACCGGAAGATAAGTTTTTATCAAAGGTTTACCATACCTGCCTGGCTCACTTGCGATTGCGTCCCAAAGGACATCGTTTCCTGACGTGTATGGTGCGGCACCATAAGTGGTTTCCCAATCAGTAGGTTTTTCAGAATGTCCAAGCATCTCCCATGGTCTGACATGAGGTGCATCTGTGTCATAGTAATATTTGTATATGCCTCTCCAGTATCCTGGTAGTTTTTCTCCTGAAAGTCTATCTGTAGACCTAGCATAGTTGTAAGTGAATGGCGAACCTTCTGAAAATACGGTGTTGTTGATATATTGGACATTGTTCCTACCTGCCCAACTGTAGAAGTCAGGACCCATTACAGCGTCAATTTCTGCTAACGTGTACTCTGTTGAAGTGAAAGCACTAGGCGCCACATCACTTATATCTATTAGTGAAGAATCATAGGTTACTTTAATATTATTGTAAATTCTTTTTTCTAATTCTAAAATAAGGTCATCACGTTCATCACCATACGCCTTGATTATCGAACCGTCGTGTTTCCTAATGACTGCCGTGTCTGTGAGATAGGTGGTATCTGTAAATGCTTCAGGAATGAATTTAGGATACATTCCCAACTTTGTAGGTGACGGTGGCAAATAACTACCAGTGGTGTCAGCGTAATCTTTTATTAAGATCTTGTCACCTTCCGCTAGTCCCTTTGTTATGTTTACACTATCATCTAAAGTGCTGAATGTATAATCTGTGCCCAATACTAATTGCACATCATTCAGATACACATAAACTGCTCTGTTACTTGTTGCTGTGATATCATGTTGCGAGTCCAAAGCGTACTCTGTCTGTGAGGATCCCATCACTGTGTATGTTCTAGTAGAAACATTTTCTCCCCAACCTAGCATGTCCTCATAATAAAATGGAAACGTACTGTTCCTACCTGGTGTAATCGCATTGATGATCTCATCTACTCGATCTCTTGCCACACCTTCGTATGCTGTGCCTGTTGCATGAGTTAAGAAAGCGTTGTACCATTTCTCATATTCTTGACTGACGTAATCAATCGAAGTGACAAAATTGGCATCTTGATCAATCAAGTTAAACATAGCAGGTAACAAAGGTCCTTCGTGCTGATGTATTGTCCCGCCTTTTAATCTTGCGTCTGGTTTATCTCTTAGGTTAGAAACGCCCGGTACCGATCCTGTCACATCTTGGTTCTTATCTAGTATATCTCTGACATGGTTGAGTATTTGACCAAATGTAAATGTTCCTAGTTGTTCATTTAGTGTGTTTGTGCTTAGGTTCTCAGGAACCTCGTATATGCCTTTATCAACAATCTTGTCAGCAGTGCTATAGCCTGCAATTCTAACTTGATCATCTATGTCTAATTTTTCATTAAATTTAACATATTTGTTTTTTGTTCCATTTTCTAATGTGTAATCATTAGACAAAGTCTTTCTAATACCATTAACATTCACTGATACTTCTAGATCTGTTATACTTGCTGAGTCCTTGTAAAAATCTATTGGGAATAACTGTCGCTCTGTGTCATCGACTATGAAAGTCCTTATCACACGCTGTTTGCTGTCTGTCGTCCTTTTGATCCATGCTGTTCGAGAATTGTGTGTGCTTCTTCCTGTGGTATAGTGCAGATGTCCTTCTGCGAGATTTTTTGTCACAGTGGTTGTGCCGCTCTTGTAAGTGAATGATCCGGAAGTGTGATCTGAATCAAACACAATGTCACCCACGTTGTTTATTGTGTTATATTTTACTTTAATACCTAAAACTGTGTCTGTGGTTGCAGAGTCAGATGTTGCAAAAGAAAAAACCTTCGCTCCAGTGAATGTTGAGTTAGGATAAATTGTAGCGTCATCAAAAGAAACATGGTCCTCATCAAACATTCCAAATAACGGCTCTTGATTTACTCCAGTTTTTTGCTGTGCTTCTTTGAAACTTTCTGTTGTAGAATCATAATAGAATACTTTGCCTTGGTTTACTGTCCCAAATTCTATGTATATCGAATCATTTGCACTAGGCGTAGCATCGGATGATTCCGTCAACGCAATAACCTGTGTAGAGTCCCCTGCTGTTACAAAGGATACATCATAAATTTTGTTTTTTACTATCGGGTCAGTGTCAGCCGCAAACACAACCCGCATGCCGTTTGCCAGCGATACCCCATCAATGATATAACCTGTTGAGTTAACCACATTACTGAATGCGTCTGTTGTGACTGTATCATATAAAGTCACTGATCTTTTACTTACGGTACCGTGATTGTACAAAGCAAGGCCAGAATCGAATTCTATGATAGGTCTTTTTGCTCTGTCGTCTTCGTTAAGAACTGGAGTGAAGCCACTAATTTTTGCAGTTTCTTCGATGACCGATCTGTGAAACCATCTATTATATCTCGACCAAGCATTTCTATCTATCGAGTCTCTTTTAATTGTTATATAATCTTTTGTATCAGGTGTATAATAAGCCTTGGCATATGGTCGAGAATCATATGCAACTGAATCATATGTAATGGTTGTTTCTGTTGCGTAACTGCCTGGTGTTATAAGATCTTCTACATCAGTCAAAGTAATTGCTTCTCCGACGCCTTCTACATAATATTCCTTGTCTTGGTAATCAGTCGATACGAGTGCATTCTTGAATTTTATTTTCATTCCGTTAGTCAAACTCAAAGTTCTTAGACTGTAGTTCTTCACACCTATGATATCGTTGTCAACATCGATAGATGAAGTGCTTGTTGCATCTCTGATTTGTAATATACCATACATGGCATTATGGTTGCCGCACTGGTAATATAAAGTATCAGGTGCACCTGATGTCGGCACTGTGAAAGTTACTGTGCCGTAATCTGTTCCATTATTTGTAACACCTGTATCAAAAATTGTTGATGTAGATCCATCTGCAGACACTTTGTCTTTGTATGGTTCTGTCATAATCCAGAACGGGTGTCCTTTTGCGTTAATATCAAATTTGTATGTGTTGCCTCTGTACAAAGTAATAATAGGATTATTTTCATTTTCCCTATGCGTAAAATTGTATGCTCCCTTGGCTAGGTTCACTACTGAATATTCTGCAACCGCCGAAGGTCCAACTGAATCTATTTCTACAGAGCCAGGCCCGTCAGGCATCCAATAGTATTCTCTATAGTTGATTAGTTTGTCGTAATCGATAGCAGGGTTCCAACTGTACACTGTTTCCTTGTTTACCCTGTCGTGATTGTTTATCTTTCCGCCTAGGTACTTGATCTGATTGATGTAATCATCGTAGGTTGCTGAAAATTTTACTTGATCCTCTGGATTGACACTAGTAGTATCCTTGTCTGTGTACGTGACAGCAGGTTCCAACTGATATGCAAATCTATCTCTGCTTGTTGCAGTAAGATATCTATCATTGACATTCCTAGTATAGGCATCTTGCCTTCCGATGTATCCGTCTACTCTTTCTAAGGCGCCCTTCTGTACTAAAGGATCAAGGGTGCTTGCCAAAAATCTTTGATTAGCGTCTGTTCTGTAGAAAGCCGGTAGGTGTTGAACTGTTCTCTTGAATTCGTTCTTGCCTTGTGTGACAACTTCGTTATTTGTTAATGGGTTGGTTGGATTGTCTGCCATTAGTATCCTGCCCCACTACTGCCGGAACTTGATCCCGATCCTGATGTAGTAGAGCCTGACACTGCTGATCCTGTTGTAGTGTTTGTTGTGGCAGTTGATGTTGACGTGACCACAGATCCAGATGCAACCAATTGGTTGGCTCCTAGTGCTGTTATAATAGACACATCATCAACGGTGGCCCCACTGATGAAAATTTCGTCTGCCGCTGAATCTATCTGGAACAGAGACCCAAAACTCTGTCCTGATTGATTAGGAACAATTACAGCAGTCAATAAGTCTGGTGCAAGTTCATTGTGTATGTAAGCGGCAAGTTCCGTAAAGTAAAAAGTGTCTCCAAAATCCCAGTTGTCCAAAGCAAAGAAATCATTTATTGCCGCGATTACTCTAGTTTTGATTACAGCATCTGACACATTTGTCTTTGGATTTTTTACGACTTTGAATGTTGCCTGCAACTGTTCTTCTGCTTTTGTGCCAAACAGTATCTTGTATTTGACTGGGTGATAAATTATTTGATCTGATAACGATTTCAGTGGGTTAAGTGTTCCAGAATAGTTTATTCTCAACTGATCTGCTGTAGATACACTAGGTTCTGATCCACCTTCTTGCAACCATATTCTATATAGGTTATCATAAGTTCTTTCTAGTAGGTACACGTCCACAATGTTGGACACACTAGGATCTATCCTAGTCTCTTGTCCTGCATGATGTTTGTATTGGAAACTGATAGCACTTCTCCCTCTTCTTGCCTGGTAGTCTGTGCTTGTTGACAAAGTGTTTGTCGCAGAGTCGTATTTCTTTATCACGTCCTCGGCACTGTCATAGAAGTAAAAAAGTTGCTCGTCGTCGTAAGTTGAGGTGTTTAGATTGATATCAGTTTCATTTTGCGTTACAACAAAATTTGTTGCGGCGTATGGTCTAAATCTTTCAATGTTTGAATATGAAATATATTTCTCAAAGAAAACAAATTTGGTTGATTCTGAAAGTGTAGGCTCAACATAGATATCAAACAGTTCTGGATTGTCTACTACACCGTCATCGTCGTCATCAAAAAATCCTACTTTTATTTTCCTGTTGTCCTGGAAACCGTCTGCTTCTGTTACTACATCTACCACTTGCCATGTGATTGGGTAACCTATGCTGTTTCCTGTAGAAACAATACTGTTGGTTTTGACTATTTTTACAGTATCTTTGACTGCTTTCCCTGTAGTGTAATCATAAATTTTGTCTTCAACGTCGTAATGGAATTTGTTGTCTGTTTCTGATTCAAAAATATAATCTAATTTTCTGTACTGAACAGTGTAAGTGTTACCGTCATTAGTGAATTTGAACCACCAACTTGCATCTCTATTTGTTCCTGACGTTGATCCTGCTTCCGCTAGGCTGAACACAGAACTTGTGCTTAGGTTAGTCGATGTGATTACTTTCCATGTTTCTGTTGTGCTGTCATATCTTAAGCCGAATTCTTCATATGCTTCGATCCTGTCTAATAGATCTGCTTCTAGCGTTGTTGGGAAAGATGTTGTAAAGTTTGGTATGATTGCGTTTATCACAGAACCGTTTGGCACAATGTTGTTCAATGTAACTGGACCAACACCAGACTCTAGATTACCAACTCCACCGTTTGCACCGTCGCCCGTTACTGATCCTATCTTTGCCCATAGTCTGTCTTCAGCATCGTCGGTGCCCGCTGTCACAAGAGTGCCATTTTTAAATTGCCTTGTATCTGGAGATGTGAATTTTACCAACGCCCCTGTCTTAGCAAATTTCATATTTGAAGTTGCAAAGTCGCCTATCACCAAAGCACCACCCGAAGTAAAGAATCCTGTGTTGGTGTTTGTTGAAGTAGTCGTTGAATTCCAAGTTGCCGACAAAGTGCTTACGTCTTTGGTTCCGTACTTGAAATAATAAAACTGTCTTGCATACGCTTCTTTTAATTTTGCCTCAACACTGGCATCTATAGTAGACTGAATGTCGCTTCTATTATTGAATGTGAAAGTAAACTGTTGAGTTGATTCTTCTCTGTAAAGTATTCCGTCATCTGCAAAAGTACTGACATTTGAATATGCGCCTGTTGGATCTAAAATTTCTTTTGCTCTCGATATACCAGATGCTGATCTGTTTACTGACCTAACTTTTACAATCTCTTGCGAAGCAGACAGTGGTACCACCTGATAGTCCTCTGCTGTTATCATTCTATTCTGGCTGTAATAAACTTGTGATGCTTTTTCTTTAATAGACTCGTTGGACTCTGTTGCCGCCGCATTGTACACGCTGGCCTTGAGACTCAATGTCATGTTTAAACTTTGTTGTGCACCATTGGCGTCTGTGTAAGGCACTGTCAACTGCACGTTGCTCATGTCCGCAGGTTGAATAGCGTACTTGGCGTTGTCACTTACCCTGTAATACATTCTGAAAGTACCTAAAGGCAAATTCGAAAAGTTACCGTCACCGAACACAAGATCTATTGAATCATTTGCTTTGGTTACTACATTGTAACTGTTTCTCTCTGTCTTAGCCAATGAATTGTATATTGCATTGTTTCCAGACAAGGAAGGAACCTTTGCCCACTCCTGTGATAACTGTCCCAACTGATCTAATTTGTATAACCATATGTCACTGTCGTTTATGTTTGCAGTGTCAAAACTCTTAACAAAATTTGTCACTGCTGATTCAACTGTGAATTCCTGATTCTCCATTGTGCCTTGTTTGAATAGGAAGAAAAATCCTGTGTTGTTTGAAATGTCACCTGAACCATCTGATCTGTATGTGTATGTCAAACCTGTTCCCGGAATAGGAGATGCTTCAAAAATACTTTCTGAATCCGTGATCGAACTTGGCACTATTTCAAAAGTCCTTGATATACCACCAACTGATTTATTAAAATTAAAAATAGGGATATCTAATTGGTTAGAACTTAAAGTGTAAACTTCAGTGTCAGTGCCTCCTATCTTTCCAGACTCTCGAGGATTGCCAAAAAGTTGTCCTGTTTGGTTCGCGGCATTTAAAATTGCTGTAAACTGTTCCCGGTAGTTTGCGTTAGCACTGTCATTCCAAATAATATTTTGATTTACTAGGTTAGTGCCTGTGCTGTCTGTAACATCCTGAGTTGTAGATATTGAATCTATTTTTAACAATCCAGTTGCAGGCTTGTTTCTCTTACCATTGTAATTGATCAACCTTGCAAGTCTAAGCACAGAGTTTCTTCTCTCCGCTGTTTCTAGGAAATTTTCTCTTGCATTCAAATCAACCCTGAATGATAAAGCCTGTGCTATGTAGGCAATTAAGTCTATAAGTGCAACATATTCTGAACTTTCAACAAAGTCATTGAAATCATCTGGGTAATTTTCTTTTAGATACGCAACCATAGTCCTTCTCAATGTCTCGAAGTCGTATGATTTGAAATCTGCCTGCTGGAAAGCCTGGTAGATCTTTCTCCAATCTTCCGCAACTAATAATCTGTTTTGTCTATCTGTAGTGGCCATACTGTTTGTATGGATATTTATATATTAAATTAAGTGCGTATATTAAGATAGGCGTAACAACGAATTTTCATCGAAGTTGAATCGCAGTTTCTCTGTGATATTCAGTGGAACGTACTTGATTGTTGCCTGTATGGCTATGCCTTTGTCCGCTTCCGAAACCAAAATTTCATCTGTTGATATACGTGGATCTGCATTTAGATTCTCGGTAATATCCTCAACAATGGCGTTTTTTAGTTCGTCTGTGAATGGTTCAAATATGGCATCGTATATGATTGTGCCAAATTCTGGATTCTCAACCCTCTCACCCTTACGGACGCTCAACCTGTTGATTAGATCCTGCTTGGCAACTTCAAAATCATACAACTTGAAATTTCTTTTATCCGCACGTGAACTGAAACCCTTAAAGGTCACAGATCTGTTTGATAAATCTCCCGAACCTGAACCTGAACCTGAATCTCCGTATG